>ERZ773060.420-NODE-420-length-15167-cov-5.36322_pt1 | contig 15167 bp, 20 predicted proteins | sample MGYA00580628_ERZ773060 | MGnify/ENA primary metagenome ERZ773060 (study PRJEB29015, sample SAMEA2738019) | human oral metagenome | biome: human oral; feature: human-associated habitat; material: dental | place: China | collected 2045 ... | reverse complement strand
GGGGCCCGGAGGAGGGTTGGGGAGGGGGTAGAGGCATCCATGCCACCACCGTTGTCCATTCAACCCGCGTAGGGGCGGTTAGCGGGGAACGCGCGTAACCCCGTGTTGATGATGGCGGGCGGTCTCTCGCTGCGCGAGCAAATGCTTGTCGGGCTTCGCCCTAACCGCCCCTACGGGCTGCTCACCGATGCGCCGCCCGAAGACGCCCAAACAGCCGCCCACCACAGCAAAAGGCAGCCTGAAAACCGCCATAACGGTTTTTCAGGCTGCCCTTTCCGGTCGAACCAGCCGCCGTAACGCTTACTTTCCTGTTGCCCTTTTGGCCAGCTGCTTCAATGCTCCGGCCTGGACAGTGATTCCAGTGGGGAACTTTTCCACTTTCCCATTTTCGATTTTTTCAATCTGGAAAATCATAAAATCGGGCGCATTGGCTTCATCCAAAAGGATGATTTCTATGTCTTTCTGGCTGTGTTTTAATTTTATTAAAAATCTGGTTTCTCGCAATTCATTGTAATAATTCTTGAATTCCATGTTGTTCAAAATGCTGAAGACCTCCCCGACAAGCGCTTTGTCCGATGTGTGTGCATGGCTAACATTCAAACCTTTTGCATACAGTGTTTCAGCGGAAACCGGAACGAAGGTATCGATTTCGTAAGGGAATGAATAGATATCCATTTCCCATCCTTCCGGATTTCTTAAAATTTCCCGCAAAGACTGTGGGATCGCCTGCGCCCCGTTTGTTTCAGCCGTTTTTTCACCCGCATTCAGCGTTTGGGACGGCAAGGAGTCTGCGGCTGCTGACAGCCATGCGGTATTTGCCGCCAGTAGCAGCAAAATAATAAATTTATTCATATTTCAGTATTCCATGTTGGGTTTGTGATTTTTATTGTAACACGGGCTTGCAAGCCACCGATCTGCTCTCTCCCTGTGGGAGAGGGCTGCAATCAATAGACTTCCTTCCAAACCATAACTTGTACGACAACCCGACAAAATCCCAAACCTGCCGAGCTGTTGTCTGCTGTCTCCACCCCACCCCGCCCCTACGGGCTGTGAGTTATACATACACTTGAGCGCTCAAGGTGTATGTAACCAGACAAACCATCCCAATCCGGAAAAAATCCCGCGCCATCGGGAAAAACCGCCACATCTGCCGCAGCTTCGCCTGCGCCATTGCTATCGTAAGGCACGAACCATCACCCGGAGCCAACCATGTTGCGTGTCTTGCCCTTCCTCCTCTGTTGCTGCGCTGCCTGGGCGCAGACCGCCATCCTCCTCGAAACCGCGCGCGGCGTGGCAGAAGTGCCGCCGCAGCCGGCAAAAATCGCCGTCTTTGACTGGGCGGCGCTCGACAGCCTCGAACAACTCGGCGTCCCCGTTGGCGCGACCACGGCAAAAATGGAAATCGACTACCTCGCGCCCGTCTTTGCCCGCGCGCAGACCGTCGGCACCGTCTTTGAGCCAGATTACGAAGCGCTTGCCCGCTACCAGCCCGACCTCGTTATCACCGGCGGCCCCGGCGCGGAAGCCTTCCCCCGCCTGGCAGCGCATTGGCCGACCATCGACATGACCATCGACAATGCCGCCATCCGCGAGAGCGGCAAGGCGCGCATCACCGCCTTTGGCAAACTCTTTGACAAAGAAAGCGAAGCCGCACGGCTGATTGACGACATTGACCAAAGCAGCGCGGCTGACCTCGGTCACGGCAGAAGACCGCGCGCTGGGGGAGCGGCCGGGGAATAAGCGAAACGGCAAGACCGCCTGAACAGCAGCTTGCCCGGCCAAAACAGAAGCAGCCTGAAAGCCGTGTTAATGCTTTCAGGCTGCTTTTTTGGCTTTCAGGCGGCCTCTCCGAGCCTGTTCACCACCCCGCCAGCACCACTTTGCCCACCATGTCGCCGCGTTCCACCATCTGATGGGCGCGGCGCAGGTTGGCGGCGTTGATGCCGTCGATAATGTGCGTGGCGGTGGTTTGCAGACGGCCTTCGTCCGCCAGTTGCGCGACTTTGGCAAGGATTTCGCCCTGCCGCGCGATGTCGGCGGTTTCGTACAGGGGGCGGGTGAACATGAATTCCCAATGCAGCGAAATACTCTTGCCTTTCAGCGGATTGGCATCGAGCACGGCAGGGTCGTCAATCAGCGCGATGCGGCCTTGCGGGGCGAGCAGTTCCGCCAGTTGCGGCAGGTAATGTTCGGTATGGCTGGTGGAAAACGCCCACGAGGGTGCGCCGATGCCGAGTTTTTCCACCTGTTCGGGCAGGCTGTGGTGATGGTTAATCACAAAATCCGCGCCGAGGCTGCGCAGCCATGCTTCGCTCTCGGGACGGGAGGCGGTGGCGATGATTTGAATGTCGGTAAGCGTTTTGAGCAGTTGCACGGTAATCGAACCAACCCCGCCCGCGCCGCCCACCAGCAGCAGGGCGCGGCTGCCGCCTGCCACGGGTTTGCTCACGTCGAGGCGGTCAAACAGCGTTTCCCACGCGGTGAGCGCGGTCAGCGGCAGCGCGGCGGCCTGGGCAAAATCCAGCGTGCGCGGTTTTTTGGCGGCGATGCGGCTGTCCACCGCCTGCAACTGGGCATACGAGCCCTGACGGTTGATGGCGCCCGCGTAATACACCTCGTCGCCCGCCGCAAAGCCGCGTACTGCGTTGCCGACGGCTTTGACCACGCCCGCCGCGTCCCAGCCCAACACGCGGTACTGCCCTTCGGCAGGCGTGTGCGCGGCGCGGACTTTCACGTCGGCGGGATTGACCGACACGGCATACACTTCCACCAACAAATCGTGCGGCTTGGGTTCGGGCGCGGGCAGTTCGATGTCGAGCAGGCTGTTTTCGTCGCTGACGGGCAGCGGGCGGTTGAATCCGACGGCTTTCATGGTGTTTCTCCGGTTGTGAAAAAGACGCGGGCATCATAAGATGAAGGCGCGAACTTGTTAAGAAGGCACTTATTTTTCAGCAGGTTACTTATCGGATACTGCCGAAGACAGCCTGAACGCGAATATATGGACTTCTGCGAAGCCAAAACCGAGAGACGTCGTCTGAAAGGAACAACTCATGAACGCATTGGAACTGAAAATCCCGCCGCTTGCCGTGATGCTGCTGTGTGCCGCGCTGATGTCCAGACTGGCGACATGGCTGCCTGCCGCATTGCCCGCCATGCCGTGGTTTGCGGCGGCAGTCGCAGCGACGGGCGTCGGCGCGATACTCGCAGGTTCGGCCGCATTCTGCCGCCACCACACCACCGCCAATCCGCACACGCCCGGCAAAAGCCGTCTGATTGTTGCAGACGGCATCTACCGCTTCAGCCGCAACCCGATGTATCTGGGCATGGCACTGCTGCTGGCCGCATGGGCATTGCATCTGGCACAGACCGCCGCCTGGGCGGGCGTGGCGGTTTTTGCCGCCTGGATTACCCGTTTCCAAATCATCCCTGAAGAGCGCATTCTGACCGGGAAATTCGGCGATGCCTACCGCGCATACTGCCGCCGGACACGGCGCTGGATATAAAGCAGCCGCCAACCCCAAAAGGAACAAATATGGGCAAAACCGCACACACCGCGTTCGACTGCGCCGAGGGCTGCTCGGTGGAAGCCGCGCTGGCCGTTATCGGCGGCAAATGGAAAGGCACAATACTCTACCGCCTGCATACCGACGGCGTGCTGCGGTTCAACGAAATCCGCCGCATCCTGCCCGCCGTGTCGCAGCGCACGCTCACCGCGCAGCTTCGCGCCCTGGAAGCCGACGGCATCATCGAACGCACCGTCTATGCCGAAGTGCCGCCGCGCGTGGAATACCGCCTCAGCGCATACGGGCAAACGCTTGCGCCCGTGCTGGCGGCGCTGAAGACTTGGGGCGACAGGCACAAGGCACGCCGCTGAAGACAGTACAGCGAGACAGCGCTGTATGAGTCTTCAGGAAAACTGCCATAAAAAAGACAGCCTTGCGGCTGCCTTTCATTCAGGGACGGCGGATTACTCAATCCAGGAATACCCCTCTTTCTGCATACACGCCTCGAACATATCGTGGCGCTTGCTGTCGGCAATGCCGGTGTTCATGCCAACATCATATTCACAGCGGCTGACCTGCTGCGCGGTCTCGGCGATGCTGGTGTTGGGACGCGACCAGTGCGGCTCCATCGGCGTGGGGGCGACGGTTTCCACCGGCGCGGCGGCCGTCACCGGTGCGGCTTCTGCCACGTCTTCCTTTTTGCTGGATGAACAAGCACTTAAGGCAAGCAGCGCGGCCAAGGTGAGCAAACTCTTTTTCATGAGATCTCCTGTCTATTCGATTGATACATTGCGAAATGCGGGGGCAATGTAATCGCTTTGCCCGCGCCTGGCAATGCGCTGTTTGCTGAAGACTTTTTAATCCTCTTTGTTTTTAATGGGTTATTTGGCGCAGCAGCTTTTATAGCGATACGCACAAAATTCTGTACAAGACGTGTCGCCGAAGACCGTACGCGGTTGTACGGCTATAAATGCCCTCCCCTGCCGCCCGTGCGGCTGCGGTTTATAATGCCTGTATCCCTTTTTTTGGAATCCGTCCATGCAAATCGTCCTTGCCTCTGCCTCTCCCCGCCGCGCGCTGCTGCTGCAAATGCTCGGCTTTGATTTCACCACCGCCGAACCGGATGTGGATGAGTCGCCGCTTGCGGGCGAGGCCGCGCCGGAGTTGGTGCTGCGGCTGGCCTGCGCCAAGGCGGCAGCGGTGCAGCCGGATTTTCCCGATGCGCTCTTGATTGCCGCCGACACCACCGTCGCCTGCGACGGCGCGATTCTCGGCAAACCGCAGGACAATGCCGAGGCACTCTCGATGTTGCGCGCGCTGTCCGGGCGGCAGCATCAGGTGTTCACCGGATTGGCGCTGCGCTGGCGGCAGGCGCTGTTCACTTATGTGGAAAGCAGTAGCGTCACCATGCCGGAGCATCCCGACGCGCTCCTGCGCGCCTATCTCGCCAGCGGCGAGGCGATGGGCAAGGCGGGCGCTTACGGCATTCAGGGGCGCGGCGGCGTGCTGGTGTCGTCCATTACCGGCGATTTTTATAATGTCATGGGGCTGCCGTTGCAGGCGCTGTGGCAGGGGTTTTGTGAGTTGGGCTGTAGCGGCGAATTTTTGCGCGCGCTGGGGAGTTGAATATGGACGGTTCGGGTCTGGGCACGGAGGTTCTGGTCAATCACACGCCGTATGAGACACGGGTCGCGCTCCTGGAAGACGGTGTGTTGCAGGATTTTTTCGTCGAGCGCGAGCGCAAGCGCGGCATCGTCGGCAATATTTATAAGGGCAAGGTGCAGCGGGTGCTGCCCGGCATGGATGCGGCGTTTATTGATATTGGTCTGGAGCGCGCCGGGTTTTTGCACGTGAAGAATGTGGTGCGGCGTGGCGACAAGCCGCCGGAGCGCATCAGCGATGTGCTGCGCGAGGGGCAGTCGCTTCTGGTACAGGTGCTGAAAGATCCCATCGGCAGCAAGGGCGCGCGGCTGACGATGGAGATTTCTATCCCCTCGCGTTTTCTCGTGTTTTTGCCGACGGCGGATGAAATCGGCGTGTCCATCAAAATTGCCTCGGAAGAGCAACGGCAGACGCTGCGCGATACCGTCGCCGGTTTCCATCAGGGGCGGCAGGGCGGCTTCATCGTGCGCACCGCGATTGAATCGGCGGACGTCTGGGCGATGCGCGCCGATATGCAGTATTTGCAGCGCGTCTGGGAATCCATCCAGCAGCAACAGCGCGGGGCTCGGCCGGGTTCGCTGGTCTATGGTGAACTGCCGCTCTACCAGAAAGTGCTGCGCGATTTCGTCACCCCCGGCGTGCGCCGCGTCGTCGTCGATCACCCCGGCGCGCACCGCGAAATGCAGGCGTTTGCCGCCAACTTCCTCGTCGGCATGGAAGCGACGCGGCTGGAGTTTTACAACGGCGACCGCAGCCTGTTTGAGCGCTACGGCATCGAAGAAGAAATCAGCCTGGCGCTGAAGCGGCACGTCGCGCTCAAATCCGGCGGCTACCTCATCATCGACCAGACCGAGGCGATGACGACGATAGACGTCAATACCGGCGCGTTCGTCGGCAAACTCTCGCAAGACGACACCATCTACAAAACCAACCTCGAAGCGGCGCGCGCCATCGCCCGCCAGCTGCGCCTGCGCAACCTCGGCGGCATCATCATGCTCGACTTCATCGACATGAACGACCCCGCGCACCAGCAGGGCGTGATGGACGCGCTCCTCGCCGCCCTTGCCGGCGACCGCAGCAAATACACCATCAGCCCCATCTCGCCGCTCGGCATCATCGAGATGACGCGCAAACGCACGCGCGAAAGCCTGCGCCAGCTGATGTGCGAACCCTGTCCGTGCTGCCAGGGGCGGGGGTACGTCAAAACCGTGGAAACCATCACCTACGAACTCTTCCGCGACCTGATGCGCGAGGCGCGCGACTTCTCGCCGAAGACGATGACTATCGTCGCCGGGCTGGAGCTGATTGACTTCATCCGCGAAGAAGAATCGCTGACCTTCTCCGACCTGCAGGCGCTGCTGAAAATCCCGATACGGCTACAGGTGGACTCCGCCTACCGCCACGGCCAGTACGACATCGCGCTGGGGTAGGCGCGCCATCGCCGTATCCGTGGCATTGGGTGAATCAGGCGAGCACCGCCTGCATCGCCGTGAAATAGCGCTGTAACGCCGCTTCGTCAAAACCGGCGCCGTAAGCGAGAAAGGGCGGGTTGAGCGTGTCGCTGCCGCCGTATTGCGCGAGATGGTTGCCGAGCAGGCGCAGACCGCCGCCCGATTCATGCAGGAGGATGTCGCCGGCGGCAATGTCCCATTGGCTGGTAGTCGGGGTGAGTTTGGGATAGAGGTCGGCATCGCCTTCGGCAATAGCGCAGAATTTGAGGGCGCTGCCGCGGCAGATGTGGCGGTAGTCGCCGAAATTGTCGCTAAGGTACGCGCGCATCCGTTGCCCCAGTCCGGGGCGGGCGGTGATGATGGTCGGCGGCGTCGCTGCGGGGTGGCATTGCAGGCGGTGGGTGTTGCCGCGCGCGTCGGTTTGGTAGGCGCCCTGTCCGTGCAGGGCGTACCAGTAGTCGCCGCTGACCGGGGCGTAGATGAAGCCGAGCGTTGGCCGCCCTTGCCGAATGCGGGCAATGGCGATGCAGAACTGGCCGGTGTTTTCGATAAATTCGCGTGTGCCGTCAATGGGGTCAATCAGCCAGTAATCGTCCGGCGGGTTGTGGTGCACGGCGGCGTCGGATTCTTCGCTCAGACAGGGCAGATCAACGATGCGCGGCAGTTCGCGCACGAGGAGTTCATGCGCGGCGAGGTCGGCGGCGGTGAGCGGGGTGTGATTGCTTTTTTGCTGGATGTGGTAGCGCTCTGGCTGCCCGTAAAACGACAAAATCGCTGCCCCGGTTTTTTGTCCGAGGGCAGCGATTGCGCTGATGAGTTGTTGCGCGTCCGCGCTCAACAGGTGCCGGTCAGGCACTTTTTTTGGTGTCGAGTTTTTCGGTGATACGTGCTGCTTTGCCTTCGAGGCCGCGCAGGTAGTAGAGTTTGGCGCGACGCACGTCGCCACGGCGCTTGACGGTGATGGAGTCCACCAGCGGGCTGTGCGTCTGGAAAACGCGCTCTACGCCTTCGCCGTGGGAGATTTTGCGCACGGTGAAGGATGAGCCGATGCCGCGGTTGCGCTTGGCGATGCAGACGCCTTCAAAGGCCTGCAAGCGTTCGCGGTTGCCTTCGCGGACTTTGACCTGGACGACGAGGGTGTCGCCGGGGTTGAAGTTCGGCAGGTTTTGTTTGAATTGTTCCTGTTCCAGGGTGTCAATGATGTTGCTCATGACGGCTCTCCAAGATGCTGTTCGGTTAGAAATTCGTTGAGTAGTTTTTGCTGCGCGTCACTGAGCTCAAGTTGGTTGAGAATGTCGGGACGATGCAAAAAAGTTCTGCCCAACGCCTGTTTCATGCGCCACCGTTCGATAAGCGCGTGATTGCCGCTGAGCAGAATTTCAGGGGCGCGAATTTTAGCAGTATTTTCCGGGCGTGTATAGTGCGGGTGGTCCAGCAGTTGGTGGTGAAACGAGTCTTCCGTTGCGGAGGCAACATCGCCCAGTATGCCGGGGATAAGCCGCAGCACGGCGTCGATGATGATGGCAGCGGCGATTTCGCCGCCGGAGAGGACGAAGTCGCCAATGGAGATTTCGGCGTCAATGTGTTCGTCAATGAAGCGCTGGTCGATGCCTTCGTAGCGGCCGCACCACAGGGCGATGCGCGGTTTGCGCGCGAGTTCGGCGGCGAGTTCATGGTTGAAGGTCGCGCCTTGCGGACTGAGGTAGATGTGCAGCGGTTTGTCGCCGTCGGCATTGACCGCGGCAGCGGTGCGCACCAGCGGTTCGTATTGCATTACCATGCCGGGCCCGCCGCCAAAGGGGCGGTCATCAACGCGCTGGTGTCGGTCTTCGCTGTAGTCGCGTGGGTTCCAGTAGTGCAAACGGGCAGGTGCGTCGGCTTTGCCGAGCGCACGCCCGACCACGCCCTGTTCAAACCAGTGGCGCACGAGATCGGGGAAGATGCTGATGATGTCAATGCGCACGGGTTATTCGCGGTCGTCTGCGCTGACCTGCGACCATTCGCTTTCCCAGTCCACGCGCATCACGCCGTTTTCGAGGTCAATCGCTTCAACGTAACGCGGCTGGACAAAGGGGATGAGGATTTCTTCGCGCCCACTATCTGCCCGAATGACAAGGATGTCGTTCGCACCGGTTTCAAAGAGTTCGGCAACGTGCCCGAGGGTTATGCCCTGCCGGTTTTCGACGCGCAGGCCGATGAGATCCGTCCAGTAGTATTCGCCGTCCCGTGCTGCGGGCAGTTGGTCACGGCTGATGCAGAGGGTGTAACCGCCAAGTGCCAGCGCCTGATCGCGGTCGTTGATACCGGCGAAAGCGGCAACCATGCCTTTGCCGGAATGTTGTCCGCGCAGCAGTTGCAGCGCGATGTCCGGACGTCCGTGCTGGCGCGCGGTGAATTGGCAGTACTGAAAAAGCGATTCACGGGGGCGACAGTCCGAATGGACTTTCACCTGCCCGCGAATGCCGTGTACGCCCACGATCCGGCCGACGATGATGTCAGCGCTGCCGTCGGCCATGTATTCAGGCCTGTTGCTGGTATTGTTTGACCAGACTTTTGACGCGATCGCTGGCCTGTCCGCCGACGCCAACCCAGTAGTTGTAACGGTCAAGCGCGATGCGCAGCGTTTCTTCCTGTCCTTTGGCGATGGGGTTAAAGAAGCCGAGGCGCTCAATGAAACGTCCGTCACGCGCGTTGCGGCTGTTGGTGGCAACGATGTGATAGAAGGGACGTTTTTTTGAACCGCCACGGGCGAGTCGAATGGCTAACATGGTTTTTCCTCTCAAAATTGGGGATGTGAAAAGACGGCGTATTGTACGGATTTGACGTTAAAAGGGAAGCGGAAATGTACGGCTGGCAAACGGCGGGCAAGAAAAAAGCACCTTGCGGTGCTTTTTTCGGAATACGTTCGGCAATTGCTTACTTGTATTGTTTACCACGGAAAGAGCGGTTGATTTTTTCGCTGTTTTCCTGGGCTTGCTGACGAGCCAGCATGGCATTTTCGTTAGCTTGCATCGCGATGGATTTGACTTCAGCGATGTCGGCGCGCAGGGCGGCGATTTCAGCGTTTTCGTCAACTTTCGGTTGGCTAGCGCAACCAGCAGCAATCAGCATAACAGCAGCTACGGAAGCAAATTTCAAAGATTTCATATGAACTCCTAAAGTTGTTAGCGTCAAAAATGACAGGCGCTAATATACACAAACTTTAACTTTGCGTACAAACCTTCGTAGTTAAATTTTTCTTAACGCCGGGATGCACCAACGCGCCAACATCGCCGCCGAGCCGCGCTGTTTCGCGGATAAGGCTTGAGGATACAAAGGAATAGCGATCGGCGGTGATGAGGAAAACCGTTTCTGCCTGTGGCAACAGGTGATGATTCATGCCGGAAAGCTGGTGTTCATACTCATAATCGGCGACGCTGCGGATGCCGCGCACGATAATCGTCGCACCGTAGTGGCGGCAGGCCTCCACCAACAGGCCGTCGAAGGCGACCGGCACAATCTCGCAGCCATTGACAATATCGGCGCAGACCATGCGCACCATTGCCAGCCGCTCGTCAATATCAAACAGCGTCTGCTTGTGATGGCCGCGCGCGACGGCGACATAGAGGCGGTCGCACAGCGCCCCGGCGCGGCGGATGATGTCCTCATGACCGCGCGTGACCGGGTCGAACGTCCCCGGATAAATGGCAATGCGCGTCATGCGGCGGCCTCGTCGGCATAATCGCGACGCAGCAGGCCGAAGAAAACGCGCCCTGCCCTGCCCTGCCGGTGCCAAACCCAGCCGGGCGGCAGCGGCAAATCCTCATGCGGGAACGGCATTTCCAGATACACCTTGCCCTGTTCCTTCAACCACCGGTCATTAACAAAATGCGCAACCGCCTGCGCGTGCAACCCGGCGGCAAACGGCGGATCGAGAAAAATCAGGTCATAACGCGCAGCGGACGGCGACAACAGAAACACATCACCCGACTGCACCCGCGCGTGCGCCTCGTGCCATTCGGCGAGCAGGGCGCGCAGGCGTGCGACGCCATCGGCGTCATTGTCGGCAAACAACACACTTGCCGCACCGCGCGACAACGCTTCCAGCCCCAGCGCGCCGCTGCCGGCGAAAGCATCCAGCACGTGCGCGCCCGCAATTTCCAATTGCAACCAGTTGAACAGCGTCTCGCGCACCCGGTCGGGACTGGGGCGCAGCCCGTCGCGGTCGGGAATCATGATGCGCCGCCCGCGATGCTTGCCGCCGATGATGCGGATTTTGTGTGCGGCGGTGGGGAGAGACGGCTTCATTGTGCACGCTCCATGCCGAAAACCAGCCCGACCGCGTCAGGATAACCGCCCTGCATCGCCTTTTTCATCGCTGTCAGCGCGACCGTCTTGTCCACCGCCATACCCCAGCCATTGAGCCGACGCAAGCCCAGCAAATAATCAACCGCCGTCTGCGCATCAGGATTATCCGCCGCCTGCGCCTGCAACGTGGCAAACAGCGCGTTGCCCTTTTCCGTCTCGCCAATGGCGTAATAAAGCCCCGCCAAACGTGACTGATTGAACGGATTGGGATGCTGCGCAACAGAAGCCTCCAAAACCGCACGCCTTTCCGCCTTGTCCCGGAATCTGGCGAGCGCCGCCGCATCCGCATTGAGCGCGACTGCCTCACGGAAATGCCGCTCCGCCGCCGCGCGATGTTCGGCTTCCCGCGCAGAATCAGATTCAATTTGCTGCAAATGCCAATCCGCCAACCCCAAATGCGCCAGCAACGGCGCCCCCGGCATCAGCCCCTCAAACACCGCGTGATTATCGCTATTGCTGTCCGCTTCGTTCCGCACCGCCCAAGCCTGCCCGTAACGTGCGGCGGCATAACCGGCATTCGCCGCCTGTTTGAAATAACCGCGCATGAACTGTTGCGCACCCATCAGCGACAACGCATCCGGCACCTGAACATCCGGCGCGGTCGCGCCATTCGCCTTCATCTTGCCGATCGCAAAACGGACAGAACCCTCATCAAAATACCCCGCATACACATTCCCCGCCTGATACAAATAGCGCGGGTCCTTGCTTTGGTCATAAGCGCGCTGACACGCTTCGGCGTCAGCGTTTACCGCCGCAACATCTGCATAGACCGAATGAAAATAGCGGAATGCCACCGCTGGCGGACGCTGCGGGTCGAGAAACGACGCCCCCGCCAAATCACAACGCCGGGCGTCATCATCCGCCGTCTGCGCTGCTGCGGCGAGCAGAAGCAGCGGCAGGAAAAAGCCTTTTTTCATAACTCTCCTCCGGGGAAAACACGCGGCGCAGCTTATCATGGCGGCTACAGAAAATACGTTTTCTGCAAACGGCAAAGTATTATCTTGAATTTCAATAGATTAACGCCAACGGGATTCTGCTGCCCCGCTCCGGACGGGGTTGACGCAACCCGCATGGGATTCTGAACATACACACCGCTGCACCCTGCCAACAACCACCCTTGAAACCGCGACCGTCAGCGCCATATCCGCTACATTCCATTAATAAAGGAGCATCCGATGACCATTCCCGTCCTGAACCGCATCAACGAACTGGCGCACATCGCTAAAAGCCGCCCCCTCACCGCCGAAGAAACCGCCGAACGCGACCGGCTGCGGCGCGAATACCTCGCCGCCATTCGCGGACAGGTGGACGGGCACCTGCTCGCCACCCGCATCGTCGATAGCGACGGCAACGACGTCACCCCGCAAAAACTGCGCGAGGCACAGAAAGCGCAGCACAACCCGCACTGATTATGCCCATCCGCCCCGCCCGCGCCGAAGACGCCGCCGCCCTCGCCCCCATCATCCTGCCCGTACTGGAAGCGATGGAACTGCCCTTCCTCGCCCGTCACGGTCTGGAAACCACGCGCACCCTGCTCGCCAGCGCCATCGCCCATCCCGGCTACCGCTACGGCTACGCGCGCGGCATCGTCCACATCAGCGATGGTCGTATCACCGGCGCCGCCTTCGGCTACCCCAGCGAAGACGAAGCGCAGATTGACCAGCCCTTCAGCGTCGTGCTGCAACAGCACCGCCTTGACCCGGCGCACCGCCTCTTTACCGACCTCGAAGCCTTCCCGGACGAGTGGTATCTCGATACCCTCGCCGTCGCACCGCAACAACGCGGGCGTGGTATCGGCGCGGCGCTGTTGCACGCCCTGCCCGAAATGGCGCTGGCAAACGGCAAAAACCGCATCGGCCTCAACGTGGACGAAACCAACCCCGGCGCGCGCCGCCTCTACAGCCGCCTCGGCTACCAGACCGTCGGCACGCGGCAACTAAGCGGGCATCGCTACGAACATATGCAGAAAACATTGAATCATCGCAAACATTGAACAGAAGCCGCCCCCAAAGGGCGGTTTTTTCACAATCCGTTTGAAATACAAGCGGGAAGTGTATACTTGCGCCCCAATTTTGCCCGCAAAGAGAACTGAACAATGCGACTGATTACCCTGATTTCCCTCACCCTTTTCAACGGCATCGCCCTCGCACAAAACATCCCGCCCGCGCCGGTGCGCGAAACTGCCACCCCGGACGCCCGCCTGCCCGACAGCGCCGAACACGCCGTCGAAGACAAAAACCAGGCACAAAAACAACAGGCGCAAGTCATGCACGTCACCGAAGCCGAACTGCTCGCTGACCCGGCGCTGCTCGCCAACGCCCTGGACAGCGCCATCATCAACGGCGACGCCGATGCCGTCGCCATGCTGCTGCCCATCTACAAAAAACTGCCCGCCGACAAACAGGACAAAATGCTGCTGCGCTTTGGCGAAGCGATGAAAGCGCGCGCCGACGGCGACCTCAGCCTCGCCATCGCCCGCCTGCGCGAAATGATCGCCGAAGACCCCAGCCTGCAACCGGTGCGCCTGCATCTGGCAATGGCCTTGCTCGCCGACCACCAGGACGAAGCGGCACGCGGCCAGCTCGAAAAACTGCGCTCGGACAACCTGCCCGAAGACATCCGCAACATCGTCAACCAGGCGCTGGAAACCCTGCGCGAACGCCGCAGCTGGACATTCAACGCCAGCGGCTACTACCGCCACGACCGCAACATCAACGACGCGCCGCGCCAACGCGAGCGACAAGTCGGCAACGGCAAATGGACCTTCCCCGCGCCGAAAAACGCGCACGGCGTGCATCTCGACGTCTCCGCCGAACGCCGCATCCCCATCAAAAACGGCTTTTACGGCCAGGTAGAAGCGGGCGTCGTCACCGACTGGTTCTGGGACGCGCACAAATACGACGACTTCCGCCTGCGCGCCGGTGCGGGCGTTGGCTGGCAAAACTCGCGCTGGGACATCAGCCTCACCCCGTTCATCCAGCGCCGCATCTACGCCAGCAAAGGCTATTCCACCAACCTCGGTGTGGACGGCAACGTCTCCTACTGGATTACCCCGCGCTGGCGCATCAGCAGCGCGGTACAGGGAATGCACAAACACCACGACAGCCGCAAATGGCTCAATGGCAACCAGTACTACGGCAGCCTCAACCTCCTCTTTGCGCCGAACGCGCGCCAATACTGGTTTGCGGGTGCGAACGCGATGCGCAGCCAGGCGCTGGACAGCTCGGACGCCTTCAAACGCTACGGCCTCAGCGCCGGTTGGGGACAAGAATGGGGCTGGGGGATGTCCACCCGCCTGAGCGGCAACATCGCCTATCGCACATACGACGGCAAAGATTTCTTCGGCATTGAGCGCAAAGACCACGAATACGGCGCGACGCTCAGCCTCTGGAACCGCAACTTCTACTTCTGGGGCATCACCCCGCGCCTGACTTTCTCCTGGGACAAAACCAAGAGTAACCACTTCTACTACGACAACCACGGCACGGATGTCTATCTGGAATTCAGCAAGTCCTTTTAAGAATTTAAACAATAGCAGAATCAGCCTTTTAACTTCTAATATTGAGTAACAAACATGAGCACTCTACATATTAACCAGATCGCTACAAAGATAAGAGAATTATTTGAAACAAAAATAGATCTATCTGATGTTGGTAAAGAAGATAAAGGAGGAAGAGATGAAAAAATCTTATCTAGATGCCTTGCCGCGTATGCTATTTATTCTTTAGCTGATTGCTCTAGCGAGGATGCCGCGTTATCAGTAGTAGATGGGAGTAATGACAATGGGATAGATGCTATATACTATTCAGAAGAGTTAAGGAAATTATTTATTGTTCAGTCTAAATGGAGTAAAAAAGGCAAAGGAGAACCTTCTAAAGGCGATCTGCTAAAATTTCACGCAGGAATAAGAAAATTATTTAATCTTGAGCTTGATGAGTTTAATGAAAAAATACAAAAGCGAAAAGATTTAATAATATCAATTATAAATGATTTTAATATAAAATTTGAAGTGGTATTGATAGATACACATGAAAAACAAGATTTAGAAGAAAGTAACACTAAAGAAATAATGAAGTTTATTTCTGAACTAAACGATGACGGCAGCGAGGAATCTGCACCATTAGTTAATTTTATTAGACTAAATCAGAGCGATATTCATATGTCTCTCAGGCAAATGAACTATAATAAAATTAACATGGAGTTA
>ERZ773060.419-NODE-419-length-15172-cov-4.48647_pt1 | contig 15172 bp, 13 predicted proteins | sample MGYA00580628_ERZ773060 | MGnify/ENA primary metagenome ERZ773060 (study PRJEB29015, sample SAMEA2738019) | human oral metagenome | biome: human oral; feature: human-associated habitat; material: dental | place: China | collected 2045 ... | reverse complement strand
TGTCCTCTCTCTAACTTCTTGAGAATCATAAACTATCTCATTCCCCCTTTGGAGGGGGTAGGGGGGAGGTTTTTGAATATCAATAAGTTACAGAACTCACGAAACTTAAATTAAAGAAGAATTATCAAAGGAGGATATCCATCATTGGTTAGGTCGTGAAATAGGGAGTGATTGAGGTTGCTGGGGAGGACTATGTAGATGAGGATGACCATTAGCAAAGAGGATGTCTCCTTAAAAATAATCTCGAGGGGTGGAGGTAGGTTTCTATTTTTTTTTGTACATTTGCCCTTGAGAAACAAAATAAAACTTATATGAAACAAGAACAAACGGATGTCCTTATCATAGGGGCAGGGCCTTCAGGATGTGTATCTGCTGCGTATTTGCATAAGCAGGGAGTAGCCGTAAGGGTGGTGGAGAAGACACGCTTTCCACGCTTGGTAGTGGGGGAGAGTTTGATTCCTCGTGTGATGGATCATTTCGAAGAGGCGGGGTTCCTCCCAGCCTTGGAGGCACAGAAATATGAGGTAAAATGGGGGGCGCGCTTCATTCGTGGCGAGCAAGTATGTCAGTTCGATTTTTCTAAGAAATATTCCAAAGGTTGGGACTGGACATGGCAGGTGCCTCGTGCGGATTTTGACAATGTCTTGGCACAGGAAGTGGTACGCCAAGGAGTGCCTTTGGCCTTCGAGACAGAAGTGACTAATGTAGAGTTCTTCGATGGTTATCAGCTCACCACCGTGAAGGATAAGAAGGGAGAGACCTACCAGATCCGCTCTAAGTTTGTCATCGATGCCAGTGGTTACGGGCGTGTATTGCCTCGCTTATTGGATCTGAATGAGCCTTCGAAATTGGACGATCATTCGGCTATTTTTACCCATATCAAAGAGGAGAAAGTCCGTCCAGAAGGAGAAGAAGGAACACTTATTTCTTTTGATATATTGGAGCGTGAGGTATGGCTTTGGGTGATCCCGTTCTCCAATGGCAATACCAGTGTGGGAGTGGTGGGACCTACTCACTACATTAATAGCCTATCCGCAACAGGCGATACAGCTGAGGCGCTACGCCAAGCGATAAAGACTTCCGACTTCTACAGAGGGCGCTTTGAGAAATCAGATTTTCTCTTTCCACCACAGAAGATACAGAGCTATTCCTGTGCCGTAAAGCGCCTATACGGGGATGGGTATGTGCTTACGGGCAATAGTACAGAGTTTTTGGATCCTGTCTTCTCCTCAGGAGTAGCATTCGCTACCGAATCGGGTATGCTTGCTGCGAAATTGGTAAAGCGCCAGCTCTCTGGAGAAAAGGTAGACTGGGAGAAGGAGTACACCCAGTACATGAAGCGTGGTATAGATGTCTTTACCTCGTATGTAAGGGAGTGGTATACAGGCAACTTGCAGACACTCTTCTTCCACGAACCTGGCAACGAAGAGGTGAAGAAAAAGATATGTTCTGTCCTTGCAGGATATGTGTGGGATGAGAGCAATGTTTTTGTCAAGAAACATGCCACTATTATAAAGAATATGGCCTATGCTATAGAGAATGGTTTAGGCATGCAAGAAGAATAGGGGAATGGAAGCCCTTTTGAGCCTAAAACTCTCTCATATTCTTTTTTTGGATATAGAGACGGTACCCCTACAGCCCTCCTATGAGGAGCTATCCCCCGTGGAGAGGAGCTTGTGGGAGGATAAGACGCGCTACATTCGTCAGGAAGTTCCTGCGGAGGATTATTATGAAAGAGCAGGAATCTGGGCGGAGTTCGGCAAGATAGTCTGTATCTCGGTAGGGTATTTTGTGGTTAAGAATGGGCAGCGTCAGTTTCGGGTGCGCTCGTTTGTAGGAGAAGAGCGGGATATTCTGGAGGATTTTTCCTACTTAGTGAACCAGTTTTTCAGTGGGCGGGAGCACCTATTGGCGGCGCATAACGGCAAGGAGTTTGACTTTCCCTTTATCGCGCGGCGGATGCTGATACTGGGGCTTGCTCTTCCCGAGAAGCTACAGCTCTTTGGCAAGAAGCCATGGGAGTTGGGCTTTTTGGATACCTTAGACCTATGGAAGTTTGGCGACTATAAGCACTATACCTCCCTGAACCTATTGGCCTATGTGCTGGGTATTCCCTCGCCTAAGGACGATATCACAGGGGCAGAGGTTAGGGCCGTCTACTACCAAGAGCAGGATATAGCACGCATCGCCCAATACTGCCAAAAAGATACCCTCACGGTAGCGCAGATTCTTTTGCGTATGCGAGGAGAGCCCCTACTGGAGCCAGAAGAGATCCACTATGCGACTTAGTTACGCTTATCTTCTCCCCAGAGGAGCTTGTTGCGGAGCGTCTTGAAGAAGTCGTTTCCTTCAAGTTCGATGGTTTTGAGATGGAACGGTGCCAGGGATATTTTCACCGAGGTCTCGCAAGGCAAGATAGCCGAGCGGGCATCGTAGGTGGCCAGATAACACCCTTCACGGTTGGATACGTGGAGGGTGATTTCTGTACTATCGGGGATGATCAGAGGTCGGGCATTGAGATTGTGAGGGGCGATAGGGGTGAGAGCCAAGGTTTTGGAATGCGGCATGATCACAGGCCCCCCACAACTGAGCGAATAGCCCGTAGAGCCTGTAGGCGTAGCGATGATGAGTCCATCAGCCCAGTAGGACGTCAGGTATTGGTCATTCAGATAGGCTTCCACAGTGATCATAGCTGTGGAGTTCTGCCGGATGACGGTAATCTCGTTCAGGGCGAAGTTCAGAGGAGCGATGGGTCGTCCGTCGGTATGAGTGATCTGTAGGACAGAACGCTCATCGGTATGGAACCTACCCGCGCGAATTTTGGCAAACATATCCGTAATCTCCTCCTGAGAGATCGTAGCGAGAAAGCCCAAGCGACCGGCATTGATTCCGAGGATAGGAATCTGTAAGTGCTGGATATAGGTCATCGCCCAGAGGATGGTGCCATCGCCCCCGATGGTGAGCATCAGAGAAGTATCGGCAGGGAGATCCTCCACCGAATGGAAAGTCTCGACCCCCTCCAAGGGAGCCTGCTCTCTATAACGGCGCAGCAGATCCGCCTCTACACGGATGGTATCCCCATGGGAGCGCAGCTCCTGAAAGATGGAGGAGAGCAGAGGGTGGTATTCTACCTTATATTTTTGAGAATATATAGCAATCTTCACGATGTATCAGTTTGATTATCAGTATTTTAATTATTAAAAAGCAATTCGCGATATTTGGTTAGTGTCCAGAGCTCGTCATCGATCATCAGTTCGAGCTTGTCGCAATGGTATCGGATTGGGTCAAAGAATGGGCGCACCTCCTGGCAGTAGGCGAGTGCTTTTTCCTCTACGGAGGGGAGGTTATTGACCTTTTTACGAGTTTCGACCATAAGAGACACCTTACTGTGAATTTCCTTGATATGCTCGGAGATATGCTGGATCAGGTCAATCTGCTCGAAAGCCAATTCCCTGTACCCCTCCCCGAAGATATCCTTGAGTCCCTGTACATTTTCGATAAGGATATTCTGGTAGCGTACAGCCGTAGGGATGATATGGTTGCGAGCGATGTCGCCCAGTACCCGTGCTTCGATCTGTACTGTTTTGATATATTCCTCCAGATCAATATCATAGCGAGCGAGGAGTTCGGTACGGCTCAGTACCTTCATTTCCTCAAAGATAGCTATCGCAGTCTCGGAGACATTCTCCTTGAGCGCTTGAGGTGTGGTCTTGTGATTGCTCAGCCCCCGCTTGGCAGCCTCCTCTTCCCAAGCCTTGCTATAGCCATCCCCTTCGAAGAGGATAGGCTTGGAGGCCTTGGCATAGCTACGCAATACTTTTAGAATAGCTTCCTCTTTCTTGAGGGATTTTTTCCCAGAGGAATGCAGCAGAGAATCCACTTCCTTCTTGAAGTCGGTAAGCTGCTTGGCGACAATGGTATTGAGCACCATCATAGGCTTTCCACAGTTGGCACTGGAACCTACGGCGCGGAACTCGAACTTATTGCCCGTGAAGGCAAAAGGCGAGGTGCGATTTCTATCGGTTGTATCGATGAAAAGATCCGGAATTTTGTTGATCACATTGAGGGTTTCCTTCTGAGAAATTTCCTTGTCCCCACCCTGAATTAGAGTCTGGAGAATCTTGGTAAGCTGTTCGCCAATAAAGACAGAGATAATAGCCGGAGGTGCCTCATTGGCTCCCAAGCGGTAATCATTGGTAGCGGAAGCCACAGATGCCCTTAGGATAGCCTCGTAGCGGTGTACAGCACGTATGGTACAGAGGAAGAAAGTAAGGAACTGTAGGTTGCTCATAGGAGTCTTCCCAGGGGAGAGTAGATTGACCCCCGTATCGGTAGAGAGCGACCAGTTGTTATGCTTTCCAGAGCCATTGACCCCGATGAAAGGTTTTTCGTGGAAGAGCACCGTAAAGTCATGCTTTTCGGCGACCTTGCGCATCAGGTGCATGAGCAGGGCATTTTGATCCACCGCGCGGTTGGCCTCGGAGAAGATAGGAGCGAGTTCGAACTGGTTGGGAGCGACCTCATTGTGTCGTGTTTTCACAGGAATCCCCAGCAGGAGACATTCCCTTTCGAGCTCCTTCATATAAGCCAATACACGAGAGGGGATAGCCCCGAGATAGTGATCCTCGAGCTGTTGCCCCTTGGCCGCCTGATGTCCCAAGAGCGTACGCCCAGTGATAAGCAGGTCAGGGCGTGTAGCGACAAGGCTTTTGTCGATTAAGAAATATTCCTGTTCGCAGCCCAAGGTAGTGGTTACATGGCTTACGTGCTTATCGAAGAGCTGAGCTACCTGAGTGGCCGCTTTGTCGATAGCCGTGAGCGCCTTGAGCAAGGGAGTTTTGTTGTCCAAAGCGGCACCGGTATAAGCGATAAAGATCGTAGGAATACAAAGGACATTCTCATAGACAAAAGGAGGAGAAGAAGGATCCCAAGCAGTATAGCCGCGAGCCTCGAAGGTGTTGCGGATACCGCCATTGGGGAAGCTCGACGCATCGGATTCCTGTTGTACTAGGAGGTTTCCAGAGAAATGTTCGATAGCCTCGCGGGAGGATATAGGGTCAAAGAAAGCATCGTGCTTTTCGGCAGTGCCGCCGGTGAGTGGTTGGAACCAATGAGTATAATGAGTAGCCCCCTTGGAGATTGCCCATTCGCGCATTGCCATAGCCACTTGGTCGGCGATATGTCGGTCGATTTTAGTTCCTCGGCGGATGGAGTTCATGACACTCTCGAAGACTTCGCGGGTCATACGTTCACGCATGGCGCCCTCATGAAAGACATTCTGAGCGAAGAGATCAGAGAGTTTTTCGCAGGAGGAAACCGGTAGCGGTTTCCTTTGTCGCACTTCACTTAAGGCATCGAATCGTAACATAAGGTATCGAGATTAATGATATTGTTTTCAGCTGACAAAAGTACAAAAAAACAATGATTAATTATCAAGAGACAATTGTTAATTCTTATTGACTCAAGTTTTGAAAGTTCTATAAGTTGCTGCTTTCCAAAACCTCCCACTAATCCTCTCTAAGAGAAGGAATCGGTAAGTATTAGAAATTCAATAAGTTATAGAAGGAAATATTTTTCATATTGACTAACAAATTTAGCCTTTTAAACGAATTCAAACTTCCCTTTGGAAGGCGGAGGGAGAAGGTTGTCGGGATATTTTCTAAAATGTGAAAAATTCAGATAATAAATTAGAAAATTATTTTTCACACACAAACTTTCGTTAAATTTCTGATTAGTATAAAATGAATCTCTATTTTTGTCACGAATTTTAAAATGAAACCTATATGACAGGAGCAGAACTACAACAGTTATTAGATGCCCATTGTGAGGATATGAAGAGAAACATGCCAGGATTTCTTTTCTATGGGATTCTTAGTGCCACCGATGGGAACACACTTTCGAAAGCCTCATCGAACGAGGAGACTGCAAAGATTATAGAAGAAGGGTCGCCCTATCACTTAATGATAGTCAATCAGGTGAATCAGGTGCTCAAGACCAATCTTTCGTCCGAGCAGCTGGAGCTGGACTATGTGCTGATAGAGACCAATAAAATCACCTTTATGCTAATGATTTCCGCCTTAGGGAAATTCTTCTCGATCACCGCTTTGGATAGAGACAAGTGTAATATAGGCATCTCACGCGCCTTGCTCTATAAGTGTAAGGCAGAGTTTGGTACTATGTTGGACGACTTTTTTTAGGATAAATACAGATGAAGTAGTGAAAAACAGAACTCTTTGAAAAAGAGGACGATTAAGTCTTTTAATATTAATTATTTGTTAAAAAATGATAAGATTCAGAAAAAAACACTAACTTTGCGTTCGATTTTAAAAATTAAAACTATATGACAGGAGCAGAACTGCAACAATTATTAGATGCTCATTGTGAGGATATGAAGAGAAACATGCCAGGATTTCTTTTCTATGGGATTCTTAGTGCCACCGATGGGAACACACTTTCGAAAGCCTCATCGAACGAGGAGACTGCAAAGATTATAGAAGAAGGGTCGCCCTATCACTTAATGATAGTCAATCAGGTGAATCAGGTGCTCAAGACCAATCTTTCGTCCGAGCAGCTGGAGCTGGACTATGTGCTGATAGAGACCAATAAAATCACCTTTATGCTAATGATTTCGGCCTTAGGGAAATTCTTCTCGATCACCGCTTTGGATAGAGACAAATGTAATATAGGCATCTCGCGTGCCTTGCTCTATAAGTGTAAGGCAGAGTTCGGCACTATGTTGGACGACTTTTTTTAGAATAAGACGGGCGAAAGCCCGTTTTTTATTTTTCCATCACCGAGAGAATTCCCTCTTGGGCGGATAGTAGGAGCACCCATTCGGAGAAGTTGGAAATCTCTTCAGAGGATAGGGAAAGGGTAAAGCAGTTATGAGCAGGATCCTTTTTGATCTTGGTAATGGAAATAGATTTTTTACGCAAGAGTGTCGCGCAAGTCTCCAGTAGTTGGGTAGGGTCTTGCTCTTGTGCATAAGAGATTTCAAGAGAAGTAACGAAAGATTTTTTGATAATCTTGGACTCTACTGTCTTGAGGACGATCATGATAATGAGCATAAAGACGATGGCCACCAGGGCGATATTGTAGAATCCCCAACCGATTCCCAGGCCGACACAGCCAGTAGCCCAGATGCCGGCGGCGGTAGTCATCCCCGCAATGCTCTCCCCGCGCTCCTTGATAATGCTTCCGGCACCTAAGAACCCAATACCGCTAATCACTTGAGCTCCCAAGCGCCCCAGATCGGTCTTGATGACTGCCGCCAAGCCACTGTGTGTGTTCTCAAAATCAATGATATGGATACGCAACTGATCCTGAATCATAGAGACAATAGCCGCCCCAAAGCACACAAGTATATAGGTTCGGAAGCCAGCAGGCTTGCGCTTGCGTTCGCGCTCGAAGCCTACCAGTCCGCCAAAGACTACCGCTAAGAACAATCGGAAGAAAACCACCCCTAAGGAGAGCTCCCCTACAAAATGTTGGTTAGAGAGCCCAGAGAAAAACTCAATCATACGCTACCAGATTTTAAAGCACAAAAGTACGAAATATATTTGTTAGCTAATAAGAGAATTATTATCTTTGTGCACTAAATCCAAAAAGCCAACGTATCAAAGGCCTTAGATTTTGATATAGTATATGAATATAATAAATTTAATTTTATAATAGTTCAATAAATGAAAATCATCCTCTATATTTTTTGCTTGATATTGATATATTCCTGTGATTTTAAGAAAAGAGCCTCAAGAGATAATACTTCAATGTCTAAAAATCAATATGAAGAAACAACCCAATTAGGCGAATTAGACCAGTATTTAAAAATTTCATTAGATAATTACAATCTTTTTATTGGAAAGATGCATTCAATAAATGAAAATATTTCAGAAGATTATGCAATTGATTATAAAAATGATACTATTTGGGTATTTAAAAAATTTTTAGAATCAGATACTTTTGAAGGTAAAAAAATTGTTTTCGATAAAAACATTTTGCCTAAAAACCTTATAGCTAAGTATATTATATCATATCATTTTAATGGTACAGAAAAAGCAAATCAGTATATAGATACCAATATTTCTGTCAATTATACTTTGTCGGAACTTACTATTCCCTTTTTTGATACGATAAAACAAGATAGTTCGTTTGTTAGAAAAATAACTGAAGAGCAGTCTAAGATGGAAGGAAAAATTTATTCTAATTACATCAATTACTATAATCATTTTCCCAAAGATGAATTAAAAATATGTTGCCCAACAGACTATAACAATTACAATAGGCTAAAAAACTTAGCTCAGAAAGATATCAAAAAACTTGATATACAAGAAGATTTGAAAACTTATTTAGGGTATAGTTCAATTATCTTGGAATTAGTTGATAATAAAAAGAAAAATATCATTGTTCTTTCAAATAAAACAAGAAACTTTGATGAAACAACAAAGGAAAATATAATAAAATGAAAAAATACTATTGATACTATTTATTGGTTGCATACTTCAATGTAGGGCACAGCATAAGGAGCTTTCCATAAGTGAATCTGATAAGGAATGAGGCTGTCCGAAAAGTCTTATTCATGAAGGGCGATTTGCAAATCGCCCCTATAACAGAACTTAAAACAACTGATTTTCAATAGAATAAAATTTGAAAAATAATGTTTTGGACTTTTTGGACAGCCTCACAAAATTACTAATTTTCGGGAACTTTTATTTTATTATAGGAAAAGTTTAAACAGCTTCAAAAAGAAGTAATATAACCTCTTATTAGTTATGAATAAAATTATCATTTTCATAATAACTATCATTTTTTTTAACTGTAGTATTCCTTCATATAGATTGTTGCAGGATGGGGATAAAGTACCTAAACAGGGGTATAAGTTTAAAAAAAGTAACAAATTTGATCCTTCAATCTATGATAAAATAGATCCTGACTATTTATACATATGTATAGAAGAATATACAAGTGGGAACAATTTCAAAGAATTAAGTCCAAAAGAGAAGTCTAATTGGCCTTTTATATATCAATTTTATTCCAATGGTAGCGTGAGACGTATGACCAAGTTCTCAGTGGATAAAGATCCTAATTGTAAAGGGAATAGAGGTGTTGTTTATAAAAATAAAAGAGGAAATATCTGTATAGATATGTATGATGGAGTTGGAGATGGCTTTATGCAGATTGTAAGCTATAAGGTAAGAATAGAAGATGAGAAACTTTATATAATGGAGAATATAGGCGATTTCGCGTTTTTGATGGGACAGACAACTCAATGCCTGATTTTCCAAAAATGGAAAGAGGTTCCTCAGGAGTGGAAACAATATACAGCGGACTGGTAAGGAGTAGTTTCCTTGACGAAGTTGTGTGTTTTAAGTGTTCTATATTTTCACTTTTTATTATGAAAGAAGTGCAAAAAAAGTAGTATTTTTGCCCTCTGTTATTGGAGTCTTTTATTGACGTTGCTATAAAAGACCTAATTATCTTTTATACAGTATTTTATTTAAAAAAACGAAAAAATGGCCAAATATACCGAAGAAGAACTCAAAGAAGAATTAGAGAACAGTGAGTACAAATATGGGTTCTATACCGATATAGAATCCGATACGTTCCCCAAAGGGCTCAGCGAAGAGGTAGTCATCGCCCTTTCGAAGAAGAAAAACGAACCCCAATGGATGACCGACTGGCGAGTGGAGGCTTTCCGTATATGGCAGGCGATGCCAGAGCCGCCTCATTGGGCAAATATCAAGTTTGAAACACCAGATTTCCAAGATATAGCTTACTACTCAGCCCCCAAGAAGAAGCCAAAACTCAACAGCTTGGATGAGGTAGATCCACAGCTTTTGGAGACTTTCCAGAAGTTGGGTATCTCCCTTGAGGAACAAAAGCGCCTTACTGGAGTAGAGGACAAACCTGCTGTGGCTATGGATGTAGTGATGGACTCCGTATCGGTAGCCACTACTTTCCAGAAAACCTTAGCAGAGAAAGGGATTATCTTCTGTGCGATTTCAGAGGCGATCCAGAAACATCCAGACCTGGTACGCAAGTACTTAGGAACCGTAGTGCCTAAGACCGACAACTTCTATGCGGCACTGAACTCAGCCGTATTCACCGATGGGTCATTCTGCTATGTGCCTAAGGGCGTGCGCTGTCCGATGGAACTCTCTACCTATTTTCGTATCAATCAGGCAGGAACAGGACAGTTCGAGCGTACGCTTCTGATTGTAGATGAGGGTGCTTATGTATCCTATTTGGAGGGATGTACAGCCCCTAAGCGTGATGAAAACCAGCTCCATGCGGCTGTGGTAGAGCTCATCGCTATGGAAGGAGGAGAGATAAAATACTCTACAGTACAAAACTGGTTCCCAGGGGATAAAGATGGAAAAGGAGGGGTGTATAACTTTGTAACCAAGCGTGCCCTAGCGGAGAAAAATGCGAAAATCTCTTGGACACAGGTTGAGACAGGTTCTGCTATCACTTGGAAGTATCCTTCTGTAGTGCTCAAGGGAGACAACTCCATAGGAGAATTCTACTCTATAGCGGTGACCAACCACTTCCAACAAGCCGATACAGGGACTAAAATGATTCACTTGGGCAACAATACCAAATCCACGATTATCTCCAAAGGGATTTCGGCAGGTCGCTCGCAGAACAGCTATCGAGGTTTGGTGAAAGTAGTGCCCAATGCCAAGAATGCGCGAAACTTCTCCCAATGTGATTCCCTACTGATGGGCAACAACTGTGGGGCGCATACCTTTCCTTATATAGAAGCAAAGAACCCTACTGCTCAGATAGAACATGAGGCAACTACCTCCAAGATAGGAGAAGACCAAATCTTCTACTGTAATCAACGAGGAATAGATACTGAAAAAGCTATTTCCCTCATCGTGAATGGTTTTGGAAAGGAAGTGCTTAACAAACTCCCTATGGAGTTCGCCGTAGAAGCCCAAAAACTTTTGGAAATTAGCTTGGAAGGCAGTGTGGGGTAGTTTTTTAGAGTGAAGAATGAAGAGTGAAGAGTGAAGAATGAAGAGTGTAGCCAAGCGAATGAGCTTGGGTATGTGGTGAAGAATGAAGAATGCTCACAGTTGGGTATGTGATGGAAAATAAAGCTAAAGTTGCGAATATATGGAAGTGAGTATGAGACTCGCACCAGCAAAGAGGCAACTTGCGATTTGCCCAGAATATAGAAAAGAAGACTTTTGAGAAATCAATCAAAAGCCTTCTTTTTATTTTCTATGCTGGGGTTATCCTCTGATTCTAGAAGGAGAGCTACTTCTTATTCTTATAGGTATTGATCCCAAGGAGCCTATAGAGAGGGGAGAAGTTCAGTAGAATGGTGACGATAAAGGCGATAGAGATGATGCCCAAGATAGAGGCAATAGTATCGTTGGTAATGACCTTAGTCACTCCCAGAATGGCGCTGACAAGTACGAAAATCAAGCGTACTTGTTTGTCTAATTTTCCTATATTTCTTTCCATAAAATCACGAATTATAGATGGGACAAAGATATAAAAAATACTTTATATAAAAAAATTATGAATCCCAATCTATAGAAAGGATTTCTCCAGAGAGGGCAAACTGTACAGCGATGACTTCCTCGGTTTCGATATCCTCATCATAATAAGGAGCGAAGTACATATCTGCATCGGCTTCTCCTTCTTGGGGATACCAAAAATCAATCATATCGAGCTCCAATTCGCTCACGAAAGTTTCGATATCATCGGGAGTTCTTTTTGTTTTTTCCTTAAAGTGATTGAAATAGTCTGGGTGCTCTTTCAGGTATTGTATAAGGACTTTTCGGGCTTGTTCTTCCCTTAGGGATAGTTTTTTTATAAAAGATTCAAAAGCATCTAAGCGTTCTTTCAAGAGGTCATTTCCTTTGGAGAACCAGAAAGAGACCCATACAATACTGTCCTTGTAAGGGATTTCTTGTTCCCAAAGGACATCGTACGTATCATCCTCCAGAGTTTCCACCTTGGAAGTATCTAAAGAGCCGAAATAGGGATGTATTAGCTTTGTTGCCATAGGATTATATATTAATTCATCTCACTATACCCTACCGCTTCCCCGATGAGGGTGGTAGAGGTACAGTTGGTTATTTTTACATTGACAAAATCCCCCACTTTGTAGTGTTCCTTAGGGAAGACCACGACGGTATTTTGGGTATTGCGTCCCATCCATTCTTGGTCAGATTTTTTAGAATTTCCCTCGATGAGCACCTCTACCGTTTTCCCTACTTGCGCTTCGGTACGTAGGAGACTATGTTTTTGTTGGAGGTCGATGATCTCGGTTAGGCGGCGCTTTTTGACTTCGTCGGGGACATCATCGGCAATCTTGCGAGCAGCGAGTGTACCAGGGCGCTCGGAGTAGGCGAACATAAAGCCGAAGTCATACTTGACATACTCCATCAGAGAGAGGGTATCCTGGTGATCTTCCTCCGTCTCGGTAGGGAACCCCGTGATCATATCCTGAGAGATGGCACATTCGGGGATACGCTCACGGATGCCATCAATCAGAGCGAAGTACTCCTCGCGGGTGTGTAGGCGGTTCATCGCCTTGAGGATGCGGTTGCTACCACTCTGTACCGGCAGGTGAATATACTTACAGATATTGTGATGCTTGGCCATGGTATCAATCACATCCAAGGTCATATCCTGAGGATTCGAGGTGGAGAAGCGAATACGCATCTTAGGGAATTGAGTTGCGACCATATCGAGGAGCTTGGCGAAGTTGACCGCTGTAACCTTCTGTATATCAGAGGCTTTTTCGAAGTCCTTTTTTAGCCCACCCCCATACCAGAGGTAGCTATCGACGTTCTGTCCCAGTAGGGTAACCTCCCTGAATCCTCGCGCCCAAAGATCCTCGATCTCGTGGATGATAGAGTGAGGGTCACGGCTGCGCTCCCTTCCACGGGTGAAAGGTACGATACAGAAAGTACACATATTGTCACAGCCCCGAGTGATAGAGACAAAAGCTGTCACCCCGTTGCTATTGAGACGAATAGGGGAGATGTCGGCATAAGTCTCATCGCGAGAGAGCAGCACATTGACCGCATCGCGGCCATTGTCCACCTCCTGCAAGAGGTTAGGTAAGTCCTTATACGCATCGGGTCCTACCACGAGGTCTACGATATGCTCTTCCTCCAAGAACTGATGCTTGAGGCGCTCGGCCATACAGCCCAGCACCCCCACCTTCATGGCAGGCTTGTGACGCTTTACGGCATTGAACTGTTCGAGGCGCTTGCGGATGGTCTGTTCCGCTTTTTCGCGCACTGAACAAGTGTTGATCAGTACCAAATCCGCCTGTTGAAGATCTTCTGTAGTATTGAAGCCCACCTTGTGCAGGATAGAGGCAACAATCTCGCTGTCAGAGAAATTCATCTGGCAGCCATAACTTTCTATATAGAGCTTACGAGTATTCTTGGCATCCCCCTCCAGAGAGAGCGGCGCCCCTTGGCGGGTTTCATCAATTACTTTTTCCATCAAAAACAAACCTTGTTATAAGGGTGCAAAAGTAGTGAAAAAAAACGAGATAACCACCGGTGGGAAATAGTTAATTGTTAAGAGATAATTGTTAAGGGTTCTTTTTCAAGGAATTGTCTAAGATAAACGCTGAGAGGGCAGTGTAAAATAATTTTGTGAGATGAAAATAAAATATTATCTTTGTGGCATACTAAATCACTCATTATGATAGGCATACTTAACATAGCAGGACACCAAAGAAAACTACTTAGCCTTACCACCTCTTATAGTAAAACCGTTAGTAAGAAAGGTTATCCCAATAGCCTTCCTGTTGCCCATTTCTTTAAGGTTTCTTTTCTGACTGAAGAAGGAGATGACTTTTTTGCAGACTGGATGTATGGCAAAAATAATCACTACCAATGGCAGAAAGGACAATGGTACAATGGCACAATTACCTTTTATGATGATACCTCTTATGGGCAAGAGTTTCTACATTATGAACTTACCACAGCCCTTGCGACGAGCTTTAGGGTCGACTACGATCAAGAAAAGGGTATGATAACTACTCTTGAAATCTTCGCTCGTGAGCGAGTATATGACCATAAGTTTATTATTAACTCTGAGTATTATGCTATTATGTTTGACTATGTGGAGGTTAAAGATAAAGAAGAAATGAAGGATAGTAATGAATTTGAAGTAATTCCTAATTTTGAATAATATGGATAATAAGACATTTGTACCATTGTCATTCCTGCTTTTGGAGGAGAGAAAGAAAATGCTGGAATAAATTTTGTATACGAAGTGAAAAATGAGGAAGCGAAGAAAATAATCCTACAAATAAGGGAGCGCAACAAAGAGATTTATAAGAAAGAGCTTATAGCTCCTGAGGGTAAGCCGTTTGCTAAGAAGAAATATTCTTGGCAATGGGATGGATTCGACAACAATGGAATTTTAGACACTTCTAAGCTGGTAGGTAAGAAGCTGAATTTTTATATAACAGCGCTTAGTGTAAGTAATAAAGTAACACATAGTTGTTTGGATTTTGAACTATCATATAGTAAAGTAAATTGGGTAGATGTTCGAATAGATCGTCCCAATAAAAGAATAGATATAACCCTTCGTATTCACCTAAGAGATGGGGGATCCGAACTTAAAGGAATTATTATGGAAGGTAGTTTTGCAGAGAATAACCCCATGTACCCAAGAGAGAATCTCATCACTAAGAGTGCTCTTGATTATTATGGTAAGCCTCGTATTACTACCCAACAGCGATCCTTTGAACAACTAAGAGATTTAGCCCTTAGGGGTATTGAAAAACATTGGTCGAGAAATACCTCTAATAAAGAAGGTAAATCTATAAGTATAGAATATCAGAAATACCAAGTTTTTGTCAAGGCTATAGCCTCTGACAAGGGCATGGTAGCCCCTAAGATTGTATATCAAAGTAATTGTGAAAAAGGACGTTCCAGAAATTGGGAAGCTTCTAGAATCTTATACTTTTCGGAAGGATATTTATATAGAAGTGATTGGGGAGAATATAAGGATAATCTAACCTTACAAAGAGACAGGGACTGGTATTATCGCTCTGAAGACAAAATGGAAGAAAGAGGAACTTTTATTTTATCCCAACCTCTAATAGAAGATTTTATGATGACGGCAGCCCATGAGATAGGGCATGAGATACTGGTGTCTTTTGGCGGTTTTGCCGCTCATATCC
>ERZ773060.418-NODE-418-length-15187-cov-5.23612_pt1 | contig 15187 bp, 11 predicted proteins | sample MGYA00580628_ERZ773060 | MGnify/ENA primary metagenome ERZ773060 (study PRJEB29015, sample SAMEA2738019) | human oral metagenome | biome: human oral; feature: human-associated habitat; material: dental | place: China | collected 2045 ... | reverse complement strand
TGCGTCCCTGTTTGGCAGAGCCGCCCGCCGAGTCGCCTTCCACGATGAAGATTTCGGAGTGCGCCGGGTCTTTTTCCTGGCAGTCAGCGAGTTTGCCGGGCAGGCCTGCGATGTCGAGCGCGTCTTTACGCCGCGTCATTTCGCGCGCCTTGCGCGCGGCTTCCCTGGCGCGGGCGGCATCGACGATTTTGCCGGCGATGGTTTTGGCTTCTACGGGGTGTTCGAGCAGGTATTCGCGCAGTTTGTCGGCAAGGACGCTTTCGACGGCGTTTTTGACTTCGCTGGAGACGAGCTTTTCTTTGGTCTGCGAGCTGAATTTGGGGTCGTGTACTTTGACGGAGACGATGGCGGTCAGGCCTTCGCGCGCGTCGTCGCCGCTGGTGGCGATTTTGGCTTTTTTCAGCAGGCCTTCTTCGTCCATGTAGGCGTTCAGGGTGCGGGTCATCGCCGCGCGGAAGCCGGCGAGGTGGGTGCCGCCGTCGCGTTGCGGGATGTTGTTGGTGAAGCAGTAAACGTTTTCGGCGTAGCTGTCGTTCCATTGCAGCGCGATTTCAACGGCGACGCCGTCCTTGTCGGCGGCGCAGTAAAAGATGCTGGGGTGCAGCGGGGTTTTGTTGCGGTTCAGGTATTCGACGAAGGCTTTGACGCCGCCTTCGTACTGGAAGGTTTGTTGTTTGCCGTCGCGTTCGTCGTGCAGTTCGATGCGCACGCCGGCGTTGAGAAAGGAGAGTTCGCGCAGGCGCTGGGCGAGGGTTTCGTAGTCGTATTTGACTTCGCCGAAGGTGTCTTGGCTGGCGAGAAAGTTGATTTCGGTACCGGTGCTGTCGCTGTCGCCAGTGATAGCGAGCGGTGCCAGCGGTTCGCCGTGGCGGTAGGTTTGCTGGTGGACATGGCCGTCGCGACGGATGGTCATGGTCAGGCGTTCGGAGAGGGCATTGACCACGGAGACGCCGACGCCGTGCAGGCCGCCGGAGACTTTGTAGGCGTTGTCGTCGAATTTTCCGCCCGCGTGCAGCACGGTCATGATGACTTCGGCGGCACTACGGCCTTCTTCGGGGTGGATATCGACCGGGATGCCGCGCCCGTTGTCGCGTACGGTGATGGATTCGTTTTGGTGGATGATGACCTGGATGTCGGTGCAGTAGCCAGCGAGGGCTTCGTCAATGGCGTTATCGACGACTTCAAAGACCATGTGATGCAGGCCGCTGCCGTCGTCGGTGTTGCCAATGTACATTCCGGGGCGTTTGCGCACGGCTTCCAGTCCTTTGAGTACTTGGATGCGGGAGGCGTTGTAGGCGTTATTTTGCTCGCTCATGGGTCTTGCTTGTCCTGGTGTGTGAAGGGCACGAATTATAGCACAAGCAGCGGTTTTAACGCGGTTTTTCCGCCGCAGGTGGTGCTTTCCGGGCGTAAAAAAAAGAGGGCAGTTTGCCCTCTTTTTTCTCTGCCACAGTAGCGGTTACATCGCGGTCTGGGTGATGGGGATGATGATGGCCTTGGCAATGGCAAGACCAACCAGACAGGCGACGCCAACGCCAATAAGGCCAGGCACCATGAAGCTGTGGTTGAAGTAGTACTTGCCGATTTTGGTGGTGCCGGTGACGTCGAAGTTCACCGTAGCGATGTCCGACGGGTAGTTGGGGATGAAGAAGTAGGCATAGGTGGCGGGCATCAAGCCGATGAGTACCGGCGCCGGAATGCCCAGGCTGATGCCAACCGGCAGCAGCATTTTCGCGGTTGCCGCCTGGCTGTTAATCAGCACGGAAACGCCAAAGAGGGCAAAGGCGAACGTCCACGGCGCGTTTTGCACCATTTCCTGAATGCTGCCCTTGACGTGCGGCATGGCGTAGGAGAAGTAAGTGTCGCTCATCCAGGCAATCCCGAAAATGGCGATGGCGGCGACCATGCCGGATTTGAAGACAACGCCGTTCGGCACGGTTTGCACATTGGTGCGGGTGGCAAGGAGGATGATGCCGCCAAAACCGAGCATGAACATCTGGATGATGACGCTCATGTCAATCGCTTTTTCCATGCCGGGAATGGTACGGATGGAAGGCACCATTGCCACGATGACGATGCACACCAGCGCGAGGATAAAGAGCAAGACGGAATTGCGTGCGGCGGGTGGCAGTTGCTCGTTCAGCGTGGTGCTGGTGGTGCTCAAAATGCGTTCACGCCAGACCGGGTCTTGCATCCGGCGCTGGTATTCCGGGTCGTCCTCCAGCTCCTTGCCCCGGCGCAGGCTGTACAGCGACAGCGCAATGGTACCGGCGAAGGTGGCAGGGATGGTGACGGCGACGATTTGCAGCAGGGAAACGTTGGCAAAGGCTTCAATATGGGCGATGTCTTTCAGATACAGCGCGACCACCGCCGAAATCGGGCTGCCGGTAATGGCGAGCTGCGAAGCGACGGACGCGGCGGCCATCGGCCGCTCCGGGCGGATTTTGTTCTTCAGCGCGATGTCGCCGATGATGGGCATGATGGAATAAACGGCGTGGCCGGTGCCGAGCATGATGGTCATGGTGTAGGTGACAATCGGGCCGAGGATGGTGACGCGCTTCGGATTCTTGCGCAGAATCTTCTCGGCGATTTGCAGCATATATTTCAGGCCGCCCGCCGCTTCCAGCACGGAGGCGCAGGTGACGACGGCGAGGATGACGAGCATGACGTCAATTGGTGCCTTGCCCGGCGGCATGCGCAAGACCAGCACCTCAAACATCAAACCGATACCGGAGACAACCCCCAAACCGATGCCGCCAAAACGGCTGCCGGCATAGAGGAAAAACAGGAGGAGGAGGAACTCGGCGATGAGCGTGAGTTCTAGCGATAATGACATGGTTGCCTCTTGTAAATGTTGTGGAAAGGAGTGCTTATGATACGCCTGCTACGAGGATTTTTGAGGATTTTTACGGCTTGCGCACGATACGGATGAGGCGACGCGCCGGGCGCTGCGGCTGATTGTGCGCCTGTTGCGGGTCGTCAATCACCTCGATGCTGCCATTGATGCGCACCCGGCGCACCACGAATTGCACATGACCGCCGCGCGCCTGCATTTGCTGCATATGCGCATACGCCATCTTCGCGCCGAGATGCAGGCTAACCACCACCGGCTTTTCATTGACCGCGTCGGAATAGACTGCCAGCACCGCATAAGCGATGTTCTCGCGACCGAATATCAGATCTTCAGACAGCATGACAGCATTTATTACAGAAAAATTGCAGGATGGTTAGAATAGCACAGCTTCCCTTACAATAGCGCCCATTCCAATAACATCAAGGACAAACAACCATGCGCCTGCGCGACGAACTCCGCCCCACGCTCCGCCTCGCCATCCCCCTCATTCTGATGCAGCTTTTGAGCTTCGCCCTGCCCGTCATCGACACCATCATGGCAGGCCGCCACGGCGACCTCACCCTTGCCTCGGTGGCGCTCGCCGCGCAAATCTTCAGCTTCATCTATCTGTTCATGGCGGGCTGCGCCCTTGCCATCACCGCCGCCATTTCGCAGGCCAATGGCCGCGATGACCGCGCGCAAATCCGCCGCAATTTCCAGCAGGGCATCTGGATGCTCGCCTTTCTCGGCGCCGCTGCCACCGGGCTGACCGTCATCGGCGCGCGCGTCCCCGCCTGGCTCGGCAGCGCGCCGGACATCGCCCGCGAAGCCAGCCGCTACCTGCTTACCCTCGCCCCCGGCGCGGGCATCTGCATCGTCGGCCTCGCCGGACGCTGCTTCCTTGAAGGCATGGCCTTTCCGCGCACCACCGTGCTGGTGCAGGCCTTGCTCGTCCCGACCAATATCGTCGGCAACTATATTTTTCTCTACGGCGCGGGGCCCATTCCGGCGATGGGCGCGCCCGGCATGGCGCTCTCCACCGCGCTCTGCTACTGCATCTTCGCCACCTTTGTCTTCACCGCCATTGCCCGCAACCCGCGCTGGCGGCCATACCGCCCCTACCAGCGCTTTTCGCGCCCCGATTTTGCCGCCATCCGCCGCTATTTCAGCGTCGGCCTGCCGATTGCGCTGGCGCTGGTCATGGAAACCGGCCTTTTTACCGCCGTTGGCCTCATCGTCAGCCGCACCAATGCGGTCAACGCCGCCGCCAACCAGATTGCCCTCAACTACGCCGGCATTTCCTTCATGATTCCGCTGGGGCTTGCCAACGCGCTCACCATCCGCTGCGGCAACGCCTACGGCAAAGGCGACTACGCCGCGCTGCGCCAGCGCGCACTCGGCGGCATGATTGTCGTCGCCATCATCATGCTGGTAATGGCGGCCATCCCGCTGCTGCTGCGCCACGAAATCGCCACGCTCTACAGCACCAACGCCGACATCATCGCCATCGCCAGCGTCATTCTCATCCTCGTCGGCATCTTCCAGATTGGCGACGGGATGCAGGTCTGCACCGCAGGCATCCTGCGCGGCATCCACGACACACGGATGCCGATGATTTACGCCTTCATCGGCTACTGGCTGATTGGCTTCCCCGCCGCGCTGCTCGGCTACCGCTTCCTTGGCATCGGCGTTGCCGGGCTGTGGCTCGGCATGGTCATCGGCCTTTCCATTACCGCCATCCTCGGCGTGCGCCGCGTCCTCTGGCAAATCCGCCCGCGTCCCGCCCAAAATCCGGCCTGAGCGGCGAAAAATACGGCGATACTCACTCGGCTTGCGGACGCGTAGCGGGTGGTAATTCCAACATCGGCACGGCGCTGTTGGGCAGCATGGTTTGCGGCAGGATGCCGTTCCAGCGTTCAATCTGCATCAAGCGAATGATTTCCGGGTTTTGCCGCAATGCCTCGCCCTTGGTGTTGATGGATGCGGCTTCTGCCTTGGAGCGCAGTTCGATCGCTTTTGCCTCGGCTTCCGCCGCCTTGATTTGTGCGTCCGCCTGTCCCTGGGCGCGGGTGGCGGCGATTTGCGCTTCGATGCGTTCACGTTCGAGGTTTTGTTTGTAGCGCTCAACTTCGACTTCAGCTTTCATGCGGTCTTCGATGGTCTGCTCGTAGGCGTCGGAGAAATCCACGTTTTCAATTTGTACGCTTTCGATGCGCAGGTAGGGGTATTTGGCCAGTGCGCCGACGATGGCGTCGCGCGTTTTGTTGTTCAGCTCTTCGCGGTGCTGTACGGAGCGGATGGCGGTGAACTGGCCGAAGACGGTTTTGATTTCTTGTTTGACGATGGGGACGATGGCGAGTTCGTAGAGGTTGTCGATTTTGCCGAACTGGGTGTAGAGCGCTTCCACGCCGTCGTCGGCGACGGCAAAGGTGACGGAAAGCGCGATTTGCGCGGGCTGCTGGTCGCTGGAGTAGGCGAAGATGTCCTTCATCGTGCCGGTGGTGGTACGGGTCGGGATGCGCACCACGCGGTCAATGTACGGCCATTTGAAGTGCAGGCCGGGGTCGGCCACCTTGCTCACTTCGCCGTAATGGAGGACGACACCGCGCTCGCCCTGATCCACGGTGTACATACTGCCGCCGGTGGTCAGCAGCAGGATGAGGACAGCGACGGCGCTGATGATGAGGGTGATGAGGGGGGCTTTACTTTTTTGGCTCATGGGTTATCTCGGGTAGTGGGCTAAAAAAAGCGCCCCCGGTTGGGAGCGCTTTCTGGCGGCCGGTTAGTGCGTATTCTTGCCGTAGAGTTTGATTTCGACGCGGCGATTCGGCTGGTTGCATTCGTTGCGTGCGGCGCTGTTGCGCGGGTTGCGGTTGCGGCAGCCGGTGACGACCGGATCGTTTTCGCCGTGGCCGCGTGCTTTGAGGATGGAAGCGGGAAAGCCGTTTTCGACCATGACCCGTTTGACGGTCTGGGTGCGGCGTTGTGAGAGACGCTGGTTGTAGCCCGGTTTGCCTTCGGGGTCGGCGTAGCCGTCAATGTAGATGACGCTGGTAGCGTCGCGGTATTGTGAGGCGGCAGCGGCGATTTCTTTCAGTTGGCGTTTGCCGTCGGGCAGGATGCTGGCGTAGTCGGAGCGGTTGAATTTGAACAGCGCGGAGACGTCCACGTTGTATTGCTGCACCAGTTCGGGCGAGCAGTTGCGGTTTTGTTCGAGGCGCGGCAGGGTGTGGGTTTGTTCGCGCAGCTGGCCGAGTTCGCGGCTTGCGGTCGCGCGGTCCACCGCTTGCAGGGTCGGGTTGCCACCGCCATCGACGACGCGGAAGAAGCTGACGCGGCCTTGTGGCAGGTCGTAGAAGTCGCCCGCGTTCGCCTTGATGTTGTAGGCGCGGTCGCGGCCGCTGTAGGCGGTGGCAAGGCGCTGGTTGTAGGGGCAGAGTTCGGCGTAGCGGTAGCCGCCGGGCAGGAGCGAGGCGAGGTATTCGCCGTTGACGTACACGTTGGCAGCGCCGCCGCCACCACCGGTGCGGTAAAACATGACGCCTGCCCAGCCGGGATTGACGGCTTCGTTGGCAGGCGCAGGCGCACCGAAGGTTTGCCAGCGTTCGGCCAGTCCTTGTTGTGCCGTGGCGGCGGTGCTGGCGGCGAGTACGCCCGCGAGCAGGATGGTTTTCAGGGTTTGTTGCATTTCCTTTTCCTCTTGATTTTTGTCCGGGGTCGCCCGCGGGATGCAGGCGGGTTTGCGCGGCGCGGTTGGTAATGTTTTGTTCATTACGGCGCGGTATTCGCAACTATAAACACGTCATTCTCTTTTGTCAAAATTGTGTTTTGTGGCAAGTGCATGGGCGTTTTTTCGGGGTTTTGGCGCGGGGTTTTGGTACGGTAATGTTGTTCATCTTTGCCGGTGAATTTCGTGGATGTAGCGGGCGACGGGCAAATATTCTTCGCACCCGGACAGTGCCAGTTCGCGCGCGACGATGGTTTCGTCGCGGTGGCGGGCGCGGTCGTGCGGCTTCATGTAGTCGTAGAAGCAGCGGATGGCGGAGCGGCGTTCGCGTTGTAATCCCAATCCGTCCAGCCAGGCGGCGACGGTTTCCGCCTCGCGCGGGTATTCGGGGGTGAGTTTCGCCGTTTTGCGGTAGGGGCGCAGGCCGCGGTCGAGGTAGTCGAAGTTGCCGAAGACGTGCTGCGCGAAGACGAGCGCGCGGCGGTTGTAGTACATCAGCGAGAGGTGTCCGCCCGCGCGCACCCGCGCCGCGCACGCCGCGAGCAGCGCTGCGCCATCCTCGATCCATTCCAGTACCGCATGGCAGCAGGCGAGGTCAAAGGTCGCGTCATTCAGGGCATCTGCCAGCTGAAAGGCGTCGGCATGGACGAAATCCACCGCCAGACCCAGCGTCTGCGCCGCCGCGCGACCTTCATCGAGCAGCACTTGCGAGCGGTCGGCAACCACCACTTCATGCCCAAGGCTCGCATACCACAGCGCCATCTGTCCGGCACCGCCGCCGACGTCCAGAATGCGCAACGGCGCGCCCGCGAGCAACGGTGCCAGGTCGCGTTGCAACACGGCGAGGCGGATGCGGCCTTTCGTCGTCGCGTAAATATTTTTCAGGAAAACCGCGCCGATGCGGTCAAAATCAGACATCGAGGCGCGTCGGCAAAAACATCGCGTCGCCATAGCTGAAAAAGCGGTAGCGTGCGGCGATGGCGTGCTGATAGGCGGCGCGGATGTTGGCGTAACCGGCAAAGGCGCTGACCAGCATCAGCAGCGTCGATTCCGGCAGATGGAAATTGGTGAGCAGCGCATCGACGACGCGGAAACGGTAACCGGGCGTGATAAACAGATTGGTGTCGCCGCTAAACGGCGCCAGTTCGCCACCTGCCGCCGCCGACTCCAGCGCACGCAGACTGGTGGTACCGATGGCGACCACCCGCCCGCCGCGCGCACGGCAGGCCGCGACCGCATCAACCACGTCTTGCCCCACCTGCAACCATTCCTCGTGCATGACGTGCTCGGCGAGATTTTCGTGCCGCACCGGCTGGAACGTCCCTGCGCCGACGTGCAGCGTGACCTCCGCCGTCGCCACACCGCGCGCGCGGATGGCGGCGAGCAGCGCCTCATCAAAATGCAGCCCGGCGGTGGGGGCGGCGACCGCGCCGCTGTGTTTGGCAAACACCGTCTGATAGCGCTGCTTGTCGCTCTCCAGCGCGGCGCGCTCCAAATACGGCGGAATCGGCATCTCGCCCTGCGCCGCCAGCAACTCCGCCCACGGCGTTTCACTATAAAGGGCAAACAGCGCCTCGTGCCGCCCCGTTACCTGCACTTCCGCGTCGCCAAGGCGGATGACGCCGCCGACCTTCGGCGATTTCGAGGCGCGCACATACGCATTTGCCTCATGCGCGCTTTTCAGGCGCTCAATCAAAATCTCGACGCGGCCGCCGCTCGCCTTCTGCCCAAACAGCCGCGCGGGCAGCACGCGTGTGTTGTTAAACACCAGCAAATCTTCCGGCGCAAGCAGCTCCGGCAAATCGCGCACCATGCGGTCGGCAAGCTCAACCGCATCCACGGATACCGCCCGCGCGACCAAGAGCCGCGCCGCACTGCGCTCTGCCAGCGGAAAACGCGCAATCAACTCATCCGGCAATTCATACATAAAATCCGATTTACGCCACATCATGCCGCGCCCTCCAGCCAAAACCGCAAAAACCCCTCCAGCCATGCGCCGATTTCCTCGCAATGCCGCTCCTGATAAAGCCATTGCGAGGTGACCGTCTGCGCGCCGGGGCTTGCCAGCTCCTCGCTGTCGCGCGTGTGCCAATAACGAATCTGCTCAATCGTCGCCTCCGGGTGAAACTGAAAACCGAACGCCCGCCCGCCCAGGGAAAACGCCTGATTGGGAAAAGCATCGCTCGCCGCCAGTTTCACCGCGCCATCCGGCAGGGTAAAACCCTCGTTATGCCACTGAAAAAAGCGCTCCGGCATCTCGGCAAAAATCGAATTAAAGCCGTCCACCGTCGGATAGAGCGGATAAAAGCCAATCTCGACAATATGCTCGGCGTGGCGGGTAATCTTGCCGCCATAAGCCATCGCGAGCAGCTGCGCGCCCAGACAAATCCCCAGAAACGGCTTGCCTGCGTCCACAATGCCGCGAATCCATAGCAGCTCCGAGAGCAACGGCGGCAACGCCGGACAATCATTGGCGCTCATCTTGCCGCCGAAAACAATCGCGGCGTCGAACGCATCCGCCGCTGGCAGCGCGTCGCCCGCGAGCGGACACAACACGCGAAAATCCACATCCTTGTGTGTGGAAAGAAATTTCCCGATGAGACCGGTCGAACCGGCGGGATTATGCAGAACCGCCACAATACGCAGCATGAAAGAAAGCCCCTGATGATGAATGAATTAGAAGAAAAACGCGCGCTAATGTAGCGCAAAACGCGGGCGGGTCAAGCGGCGGCGCGGCGGGCGTTTACATACACCTTCCCCGCTATCCTGTATGTAAAACCGCTGTGCAGGGAGGGGCTTGCCCACCATGACGGAACACGCGGCTTTAACGGTAGGGCAAGCCCCACCCTACAACCGCCGGATGCCTCGCCCGAAAAATACCTGAATGCCTGAAGCCGTTCGCTGTTTACATACACCTTCCCCGCTATCCTGTATGTAAACGCGCCCCGACAGGCAAAAGCCGACTGGTTGCCGCCCCCGCCTGTCACCATTTGTGCTATGTTTTCAGTCCTGTTCTGCCGCCATCCTGAAGGAACGCCCCATGCCGTTTGCCGAGACCACCCGCCTGCCGCCACACGCCCCTTCCCTCTTTCAGCGCCTGCCGGAGCAGATATTTTCCCCGCTGGCGTCCGCCAACCGTCGGCAATACTGGCATCTGCTCTGCGCCCTCTACGACAAACGCTTCGGCCCGGATGCGCCGTTACCGCCAGGCAACGGCTTCTTGCTGCGCGAGATTACCAATGACATCGCCGCAGAAATTCAGCATCAGCAATGGGTGCTGGAGGAGGTCGAAGCGACGCCGCAAACGCCACTTGTCAACCGCGCCTACATGGTATTCAGCCGTCTGCGCGACAGCGGCTGGCTGCAGGTGGAGCGTGTCGGCGTGCGCGAGATGGTGACGATGCCGCCAGAAGTCGCCCATTTCATGAACCGCCTTGTCGAATTTGCCCACACCGGGCCGGAGTTTGTCTCCGGCAAAATCCGCAGCATCGAGGCGAATCTGCGGCTGCTGCTGGACGGGGATGCCGACGGTGCCTCCCTGCAGGAAGCGGCGCGGCAATCGCGCGCGCTGCTGGAGCATATCCGCATCGCCAGCACCCATGTGCGCGACTTGATGCGGGAAATCGGTGATATTACGGTCACGGGCGAATTTGTCCGCCGCTTTTTCGATGACTACGTCGAGCGCATTTTTATCGCCGATTACAAGGAGCTGCGCACGCGCGAACACCCGCTGGCACGGCGGCAAGAAATCCTGCGCCTGCTCGGCCACATCCGCCAGGGCGAACTGTGCGGACGCCTGCTGCACTGGTACCGGGAAAAACAGGCAGCGGGCGATGCGGCGCGGGCCGAAGCGCTGTTTGCGCGCGATATACAGAAAATCGAAGAATTGCAGCGCATTGACGAATACCTCAACCGCCTCGACGATGAAATCCGCCGCGCCAACCGGCAAGCACTCGCCTATCTGGATTACCGCCTGCGCGCCACCCTGCCGCTGGGGCAATTGATTGGTGCGGCAGTGGCGGCGGTCAAGACACACGGCGAAAAGGCCACCCGCCGCGCACCGTTTGCCTGCGGCGCGGCCATCAGTGGCGAGCGCCTGGCCCGCCCGCGTCAGCCAACCCGGCACACACCGCCGGATGCACTGCGCACGCGGACGATTTCACCGGAGCGGGCGGCCTATGCCCGCTTGGTATTACAGGCACGCGACCGCCGCGCCATGTCCTGGCCGAAACTCACCGCCTTTCTCCGCGCGCAGCTTGCCGGGCGCGAAAGCATCACTAGCGCCGACCTGCCCACCGACAGCATCGAAGCGGTACGCGCCCTGCAAATGCTCTGCACCGCCGCCACCGCGCATGCGGGCGCACCCTGCCCGCTACCCGGCGGATTCATCCTCCGCCGCGATGGCGACGCGGAAATGCCCTCGCCTGCCCTCTCGCACATCCCCTTCACCCTGACTAACCGGCACCACAGCACGGAGGAGCACACATGAGTTTCTGGGCAGACGCCGTCGCGGCAGCCGACGGAAAGACAGAAGCGGATTTCGAGCAGGCCGCAGACCGCCTCATCGGCGAACAAGTGCTGTACGCGGCAGACCTGCGCAGCAAAGCCGCTTACGCGCTCATCCGCGATTATGAGCACAAATTCCGCCAGGCGCTGGCGCCGTTCGGCTACCAACTGCAACTCAACCGCCAACTGCGTTACGCCTGCGCCATCCCGTGCCACCGCCACGACCACCCGGCAACCGTGGCACAAACCCTGCTCGCGCTGGTATTGCGGCACATCTTCGACGAAGAAACCCGCAGTGGCCACCACGACGAACACGGCGAAGTCGCCTGCGACCTGGTGACGCTCACCGTCAAATACCAGCAAATCACCGGGCGCGAACTCGAAAGCGGCGGCAAACTGCAAGAATTGTTGCGCTGGATGCAGCGCTGGGGACTGGCGCGCCTGGTGGACGATGGCGGCGACTATGCCGGAGCGGAGCTGCATCAGCCCTATGCCGTCATCATCCGCCCCGGCATTGCCGAAGTGCTGGGCGAGACCGCGCTGCTACAACTCGCCCGCTTTGCCGAGGCGGGCGCGGTTGCCGATGAAACAGCGGACGATAACAATGACGACGACCCGACAGCAGGAGAAGACGCATGAAAAAACTGAGCAAAATCCGCTTGGTACAATACTTCCTCTACGACACCCTCGACATCGACATCGGCATGAGCTGCGGCATCTTCGGCGCGAACGGCAGCGGCAAATCCTCGCTGCTGGACGCGGTGCAAACCGTCATGCTCGGCGGCAACGAAGGCAGCGGCGACGCCGGCGTCGCCTTCAACGCGCAGGCCGACGAAAGCAACCACAATAGCCGTAGCATCCGCGCCTATTGCCTCGGCCAATACGGCCACGCCGCCGAAGCGCGCCTACGCGACAGCGCCGACACCTACATCACCCTGATTTGGGAAGACAGCCAGACACAAGAGCGCCTCTCCACCGGCATCCACATCCACGCCGAAGCCGCGCAGGCGCGCGCCGTGGTGCAGGGGCGCTACATCTTCCCCGGCGAACTCACCCTGGCCGACCACCTTGACCACAGCGGCGACAAACCCCGCCCCAAAGCGTGGCACGCCTTCCGGCAGATGCTGGCGCAGCGCGCCCCCGGCGTGGAGTCCGCGGAGCTCGTGCACGAAAACGCCAAACGCTTCGTCGAAGCGTTGCTGTTCCAGCTACGCGGCAGCGGCGGCGTACCGAACGCCACCGCCTGGCGCCAGGCCTTCCGCTTCGGCCTGCGCATGAAATTCGACAAAAGCGTGGATGACATCGTGCGGCGGCAGGTGCTGGAAGCGCGACCAACCAATATCCACAAATTCCGCGAATTACTCAACACCTTTCAAGAAATGGCAGCGCTGGTACGCGAAGTGCAGACCAAACTGGCGGCAGCGCGCGACATTGAAGGCGATTTCGCCCGCGCACGGCGCTACCAGCAACAGGCCGTCACGCTGCACGCGCTGGCCGAAGACGCCGCCCGCCAACAGGCGGAGGCGGCACACCGCGCCGCCGTTGCCGCTGCTGAGGACGCTGCCGCCGCCTACCACGCCGCGGAAACACACCGCAACACTATCATCGCCGAACGGCAAACCGCCGAAGACGCCGCCAACCGCAGCGCGGCGGCACGCGACAACCACGCCTCGCATGGCGACCGCGCCCTGCTGCAAAACACCCTCGCCGCCACCCGCGCCCGCCTGCAACAAGACAGCACCCGCCTCGCGCGCGACCTCGGTGCCATCGCCAAAGCCCTCGACATCCGCGCCCCGGGCAGCCTGCTTGCCAGCGACGCCAGTACCGTGGCACAACAGACGCTGCGCACCCTCATCAACGACAAACAATGGGAAGCCGAAAACGTCACCGCCGCCGTACAACAAGCACTAAGTGCCGCCCTGTGCCAGTACAACGAACTCCTCAACGCCATGAATCAAGCAGGCAATGCCCTGACTGCCGCCCAAAAGACACTTGACGCCGCCAAAGACGCCGAGGCGCGCGCCGCCCTCGGCAAGGCGCCGCTCACCGACAACGTCCTCAACCTGCAACGCGAACTGGCGGACGACGGCATTGACGCGCTCCCCGTCTGCGACCTGGTGCGCATTGACAATACGGACTGGCAACCCGTCATCGAAGCCTACCTCGGCGCGGCCAACATCCAGGCGCTGCTGGTTGGTGCGGCCGACGAACGCCGCGCCTTCCAGATAGCCCGCAAAAGCCGTGCCTACAACAGCAAAATCGTCCGTGCCAGCAAATACACCAGCCAGCGCGACAGCCCGCCACCGGGCAGCGTTGCCGAACTCATCCGTGGCGACAACGCCGCTGCCGTACACTACCTGCGCGCCAAACTGGGCGACTACCGCCGCGCCGCCAGCGAGGACGAATGCTTTGCCCACCGCTACGCCATGACCACCGACGGGATGCTGCTGGCCGACGGCGAAATCGTGCGCAAAAAAACCGTCCACCCCGCCGACTACAAAATCGGCCCGGTCACCGCCGACACCCGCGCTGCCGCCACCGCGCAAGTGCGCGCACAAACGCAAGCCGTTGCCACCTGCCAGCACCACTACGACCAGCTCAAAGCCCTGCACAACCAACTCGCGCCATTCGCAGGCGACAGCGCGGACAAAATCGCCGACATCCACGACCGTTGCGCCCAAATCGCCGCCGACAGAGAGGACGAAACCCGCCAAAGCGCACGCCTGCAAGCGCTCGACACCGCCGAATACCGACAACTGACTGCCGCGGCAGAAGCCGCCGCCGCACGACTCAAAACCCTGTACGAACAACAAGCCACAGCAGCACAAGCCGTTGGCGCCGCCGAAACCATCTGGCAACAAAAACGCACGGAAACAGAACAAGCGGCAGAAGCCGCCGCAGCACAACGAGAAAAAGCCGCTGCCGCGCGCGCCCACAGCGACTACGACGCCGATACCGCTGCGGCAGAAGAACAGCGCCGCCCGCACATCCCCTTGCCCGAACGCCACGACGACTACGCCCGCCGTAGCCGGAGCGCCCGCGACAACAGCCAGCAAAAAGCCACGCGCGCCCTGGAAAAACTGGCGACATTCAGCCTCCACTACCGCGAAACCCCGCCAGCAGACGGGCGCGACGACTGGCACATCACGCACGCCTGGCTACAGAGCCGCATCCGCGACCTCGAAGACACCCAACTGCACCAATACCAAGAACAAATGACGCGCGCGCTCAACGCCGCGAAAACCACCTTCCGCAACGACGTCGCCGTCGCCCTGCACGAAAAAATCGAATGGATGCGCCACACCTTGAACCGCCTGAACGAAGCGCTGCGCCTCGCCCCGCTGTTTACCAATAACGAACGCTACCAGTTCCGCGCACAAGAACGGCCGGAAACCGCGGCACTGCTGAAATTCATCAAGGACATCGCCCGCTACGGCCCCGACGAAGACCTCTTTGGCGATGCGGGTGCCACCCCGCCCGTCTTTGACGAACTGATGAACGAAAAAACCGCCACCGGCATGGGTGCCGCACAAAACGCCCTCGACGACTACCGCGAGTTCTACCACTACGACATCGAAATCCTGCGCGAAGACCGCGCGAGCGGCGAAACCCGGCGCGTCGAATGGCTGAGCAAACGCATCGACGCCGGCTCTGGCGGCGAACGCCGCTCGCCGCTCTACGTCATCGCCGGCGCAGCATTGGCATCGGCCTGCCGCCTGACGCGCGGCGACAACAGCGGCCAGCGCCTGCTCGTCATCGACGAAGCCTTCATCAAAATGGATCCGGGCAACATCGTTGCCACCATGCGCTACTTTGAAGAACTTGGCCTGCAAATCCTGATGGCCAGCACCGGCGACGCGCTCGGCATCCTCACCGCCTTCCTTGACCGCTACTACGACATCCTGCGCGACGCCGAAACCAACGGCATCGTCCTCGACGGCCACGACGTCAGCGCTGCCACCCGCGCCCAATTCCGCGCCGACCTGCCCGAATTTCACCCGGAACTGCTCGCCGCCGAAATCAACCGCCAGGCAGACAGCAGCGCATAGGGACGGTTAGCGATTGAAAAATCCCCCTCCCCTGCAGGGCGAAGCCCGCAGCGGGCGGGTTCCCACGCAAAA
>ERZ773060.416-NODE-416-length-15247-cov-5.57622_pt1 | contig 15247 bp, 14 predicted proteins | sample MGYA00580628_ERZ773060 | MGnify/ENA primary metagenome ERZ773060 (study PRJEB29015, sample SAMEA2738019) | human oral metagenome | biome: human oral; feature: human-associated habitat; material: dental | place: China | collected 2045 ... | reverse complement strand
GCCGAGGTCAGCGATGAGCTGACGGTAGCCGTCGTAATTCACGCGCTTGTAGTAGTCCAGCAGGCGGCGGCGCTGGCTGACCATTTTCAAAAGACCGCGACGGGAGTGGAAGTCTTTTTTGTGGGTGTTGAAGTGTTCTTGCAGGTCAAGGATGCGCGCGGTGAGCAGGGCGATTTGCACTTCCGGCGAGCCGCTGTCCCCTTCTTTGCGCTGGTATTTTTTGATGATTTCGCTTTTGTTTTCAGCGGTAAGCATGTTTGTCTCCAATTAAGTTTCACGTTGCCGATGGCGTTGGGCCTGTGAAAAGAGCGCGGATTTTACGGAGGTTTTCCGGCAAAAGCAAGGCGCTTTTCGCGCGGCGACGGTTTTAGGGCGCTGCGGTGATTGGCCTGAAATTTTAGTATTTTTTTCTTCCCCATTTCTTTTGTAGTGCTTTATATTAAGTGCGGGTAAATTTATTGTGAGGTTATGTTTATGTCTGTGAATTCGCCTGTTACTTCCAACGAAATCAAGGGTTTTTTCCCGCCCGGTATTGTTACCGGCATCGGGATTATTCTCGTCGCGCTGGTGGTCGCCAGACTCGCTTATAGCGTGCTGCCGTATTCGCCCGACGCCAACAAGGGACTTTCTCTGCTGATTTTTATCGCTATTTTGTGGTTCACCGAGGCGGTGCACATCAGTTTGACCGCCATCATGATTCCAATCGGCGCGTTGCTGCTGCATCTGCCCGCCAGCGTCGGCAAGGATGGTACGGTTACCGCGATGACGATGAAGTCGGCGCTGGCCGGTTTTGCCGACCCGATTATTTATTTGTTCCTCGGCGGTTTTGCGCTTGCCACCGCCTTGCAGGTGCAGAAGATTGACAAGAAGATTGCCAGCGCCATTATTCATATGGCCGGTTCGAGCATGTTGTGGTCAGCGGTGGGTCTGTGCGTCGTCACGGCTTTCCTTTCGATGTGGATTTCCAACACCGCCACCGCGGCGATGATTCTGCCGCTGGCGCTCGGCCTGCTTTCGTCCGTGGATAAGAATGACCGCGGCACGCGCGTTTTCGTACTGCTCGCGGTCGCTTATTCGTCCAGTATCGGCGGGATGGGTATGCTGCAAGGCTCGCCGCCGAACGGTATCGCCGCCAAGCAACTGGGCATGGGCTTTACTGAGTGGATGCGCCTCGGTCTGCCGATTACCTTCATTTTGATGCCGGCGATGTTTGTCACGCTGTGGATTGTCTGCAAGCCGAATTTCAAACAGAAGATCCGCCAGGACAATGAGGAAGACATTCCCTGGACCGGCATCCGCGTGCTGACGCTGATTGTCTTCGCGCTGACTGCATTGGCGTGGATTTGTGGCGATCAGCTGAAAGCGATGGGCATCAACGCTCCCGATACTTTCGTCGCCCTCTGCGCGATTATTGCGGTGGTCGTGCTGGGGCTTGCCAGCTGGAAAGATGTGACCGACAACACCGACTGGGGTGTACTGCTGCTCTTTGGCGGCGGCATTACCCTGAGCAGCGTTCTCGGCGCGTCCGGGGCGTCCAAGGAAATCGGGCAGATGATTGCCAGCGCCTTCGGCAGCAGCTCGCCTTTTGTCATTATTTTGGTGGTCGCCACGTTCATTATTTTCCTCACCGAGTTCACCAGTAACACCGCCTCGGCGGCGCTGCTCGTGCCGGTGTTTGCTTCGGTCGCGGCGCAAACCGGCATGCGCGAAGACGTGCTGGTTATGGTCATCGGCATCGGTGCTTCCTGCGCCTTCATGCTGCCGGTCGCCACCCCGCCGAACGCGCTGGTGTTCGGCACCGGCGAGGTCAAACAGCGCGATATGTTCCGCGCCGGGCTGGTGCTGAACCTGGTCAGTATCGCCGTGGTCGCGCTGTTCGCTTACTACGTCATTCTGTAAATATTTACCCGAGAAAAGCCCGCGTCATGCGGGCTTTTTTCATACCCGTCTCGCGATAACGACGGGTAAAATCCCACTATCACAGCTACGGACACACGCTTATGAAAAAACCCCTCCTCCTTGCCGCCGCGATCGGTGCGACCGCCGCCGGCTGGCAACCCGCGCAACTGCCGCAAGCCGCAGAAATCACCGTCACTTCCGCCCACAGCGGGCGCAGTTACCGCATCCAGACCGCCACCATCGGTGAGGCACCGCCGGCGGGCTATCCGGTGCTGTACCTGCTCGACGGCGACACATACTTTCCCTACGCGCTGCCGCTCGCGCAAACCCTGCTCAACCCGCCCGGCGCGGGCGAAAAACGCGCGCTGGCCCTCGTCGGCATCGGCTACCCCTGCGGCAAAATGCTCGATTTGGCGCAGCGCACGCGCGACTACACCCCGCCGCTGGCCGATGGTGACGGCGACAGCGGCGACGCCGAAGCCTTCGCCCGCTTTCTCGATGAAGAACTGCCGTCGCTGCTCGCCGCGCGCATCCCCATCGACCGCAGCCAGCAAAGCCTGTTCGGCCACTCCTACGGTGGTCTTTTCGCCCTCTACCACCTCTACACCCGTGGCACCATGCGCGGCTATTACCTCTCCAGCCCGTCCATCTGGTGGGAAAACCCGCCGCATTGACGCCTTCGCCGACCGCTACCACGCCCCGGCGAACCGCCTCACCATCCGCATCAGCGCGGGCAGCGGCGAACAGGCCGTCCCCGGCGACGAAAAACGTCGCCGTCGCGCGATGATAGAAAACGCCCAGGCGCTGGCCGCACAACTGCAACAAAGCCAAAGCGATACCACCTTTACCCTGCTTGAGGGCGAAAACCACGGCAGCGCCGCCTTTGCCGCGCTGAAAGCATTGCTGCAAACGCCGGGCGACAGCGCGCCATAAATCCAATCGGAAAGGAATGCGTCATGAAAACCGTACCAGACGAATATCCCGCACACGAAACCTTATGGCGCTTTGCCATTATCTGGACTATCGTCGCCTGCATCGCGGCGCCCCTGATTATCGGATATATCCTGAAAAAACCGTTCGATCCCAATCAAATACTCGTATCCAATGACACCCTTGAGCGGATATACGCAAGGTCGGACAAGGAAGTGATGTTTGGCATGAAAGTCGCCTTTTGTATTGCCCTGTCCTTTGGCTTTCCTTGTGCGCTTGCCATCGGGAAACTGATTGCCGGTGCCCGTTGTTATAAAAATATTGCGGGCATTATTGTGACAACCATCATTTCCGCTTTGACGGGAGTACTATTTTCGTTAATACCGTTTTTTCCTTTGTTAATGCTGATCGCTGCCCTGGGAAATTCATCTGATGGTCCTTCTCCCTTATTTTTTATGACGTTACAGATTTCCGCCCTTAACGGATTCATCACTGCGATTATTGCCCTGCCTTCCCGCCAGCACAATGCAGCGGACGGGCATTTGACAGATACGGATTTGACCGATATGGCCGACGCCGAAATACCAGCCGTTGATGCATTGCCACCGTCCCCCTTCACCTTTGCCGAAGCAAGGCTGCAGGCAGCCGCCGCAATAAAAGAACTGCTGTACACCCAGGCAGATTTGCAAGGCACGCCACCGCCATATCTTTCCCGTGACTACATGGAAGCCGAAAGCTGCTGGATATTTTTCCGCCATGAGCGCATTCATGTTTCACCAGCAAGCGGTCCGGCAAACCGCGCCATTGCCGTCAGCAAAAAAGGTGAAGCAAGGCTTGTCGCCGATTACCGTGACAATCCGGAACGCGCCAGGGAATATCTGCAAACCATCTCGGATCATTTCATCCGGCACGGCAGGTAAGGTCGGACATAGAACGAAAAGTTATCACCCCATGCCAAACAGTGCTTGGCGCGTCCGCCCGCCCCGCCTACAATGCGCCGCCTCATTCATTCCCTTTGGAGCTATTCCCATGAAAAAACTGCTGCTCGCTGCCGTCACCCTCGCCTTCACCCAGGCACACGCCGCCGAATCACTGCTGGAGCGTATCAACAACCACGGCACCGTCACCGTCGGCACCGAAGGCACTTACGCGCCGTTCACCTATCACGACGAGAGCGGCAAGCTCACCGGTTATGACGTGGAAGTGACCCGCGCCGTCGCCGACAAGCTCGGTTTCAAGGTCGATTTCAAGGAAACGGCATGGGACGCGATGCTCGCCGGACTCAAGGCGGAACGCTTCGATCTGGTCGCCAACCAGGTCGGGCTGACCACGCCGGAGCGCCGCGCCACGTTCGACAAGTCCGCCGAGTACAGTTATTCCGGGCCGATGGCGGTCGCCCGTGCCGATGACGACCGCATCAAGACGCTGGCCGACGTCAAGGGGCTGAAATCCGCGCAGACGCTGTCCAGCAATTACGGCGAGATGGCGCGCGAAGCGGGCGCGGAAATCGTGCCGATTGACGGGCTGGCGCAGGCGATTGTCGTCGTCCAGCAAAAACGCGCCGATTTCACCTTTAACGACTCGCTCGCCCTGCTCGATTATATGAAGAAGAACCCGGATTCCGGCCTGCGCGTCGCCTGGCGCGCCGATGCAGATAAAAAAATCGGCTCCGGCTTTGTCACCAACAAGGGCAACGACGAAGCGCTCGCCAAAATCAGCGCGGCGGTGGAAGAACTGCGCGCCGACGGCACGCTGAAGAAACTCGGCGAGCAGTTCTTTGGCGAAGATGTGAGTGTGAAGTAAGCGCCTGTTCAAATTTATATTCCAAGGGGGCAGACCGGCAACCAGTATAGGGTGCGCCTTGGCGCACCGCCCCGGCGCAAATACGGGCAAACGCCTTTTTACATACACCTTTCCCGCTACCCTGTATGTAAATGGCGTGGGGGTCTTGACCCACCATAGCGGAACATCCAGGTTTAATGGCGGGGCGAGCCCCACCCTGTACCTTCCACACGGGCGGTTACGGCTTCGTCTGACCGCCCCTGCAACGCCATCCGCCCAAAACGAAGCGCATCTGCCCAACGAAAGGTGGATGGCAAGAGGCAGTAGTTATGACGCAAGCTGATTTACCCCCACCCCGTCCCTCCCCCGCTGCGGACGCTGCGCGTCCTGCGAGGGAGGGGGCGCAAATACAGGCTTCTGTTCCGCAATCGCACAGGTAGCACAGGCAAACGCCCTTTTACATACACCTTCCCCGCTACCCTGTATGTAAATGACAAACGCGGCTCGCCGCCCCACCCTGCAAACCAAGGATTCACCATGCACAAACTCCTTCTCGCCGCGCTGGCGGCGCTTTCCTTCACCGCTCACGCCGCCGAATCATTGCTTGAGCGTATCGACAACCACGGCACCATCGTCGTTGGCACCGATGGCGCGTACCCGCCCTTCAATTATCACGACGACAGCGGCAAGCTCACCGGTTATGACATTGAGGTGACGCGCGCCATTGCCGACAAGCTCGGCGTCAAAGTCGATTTTCAGGAAACGCTGTGGGACGGGATGCTCGCCGGGCTGAAATCCGGGCGGTTTGACGCGGTCGCCAACCAGGTGACGCTGAACACGCCGGAGCGTCGCGCCGCCTTTGCAGGCGCCATTCCCTATAGCTGGACGGGGGCGATGGTGCTGACCCGCGCCGATGACGACCGCGTGCATGACATCGCCGACCTCAAGGGGCTGAAAGCGGCGCAAACGCTGAACAGCAACCACGCCTACCGCGCCGAGGCAGCGGGGGCGGTGCTGGTACCGGTGGAAAGCCTGCCGCAGGCGATGGCGCTGGTGCGGCAGGGGCGCGCCGACCTCACCCTGCACGACTCGCTCTCCATGCTCGAATACCTGAAACGCACCCCGGATTCCGGGCTGAAAGTCGCCTGGCAGGCACCGCCCGCCGAGTGGGAGCCGAGCGGGCTGATCGTCGCCAAAGAAAACGAGGCGGCTATTGCGCCGATTGATGCCGCGCTGAAAGAGCTACAGGCAGACGGCACCCTGAAGCGTCTTAGTGAACAATTCTTCGGAGCCGATGTCAGTGTCCGCGACGCCAAATAACCGCAGCCGCGCGCTGATTGGCGGCGCGCTCATCACCGCCGTGCTTGCCGCCGTGGTCTTCATCCACGGCTGGCGCGGCCTCATCGGCGCACTGCCGTTCATGAGCGAGGCGCGGGTGGAGCTCGTCGGCAGCGCCTTCCGCCCGATGCTCGTCGCCGCCATCCTCTACTCCATCCCGCTCGCCATCGTCTCCTTCATCATCGGCCTCGTTATCGCGCTCGTGGTGGCGCTGGTACGCGTCGTCCCGGCGACCGGCATCGCGCACCGCCTGCTGCTCGCCTTCGTCCACGGCTACGTTTCCGCCATCCGCGGCACGCCGATGCTGGTACAACTGATGATCGTCTTCTACGGCCTGCCCGCCATCGGCATTACCCTGGAGCCGATGCCGACCGCCATCATCGGCTTCTCGCTCAACGTCGGCGCGTATGCCTCCGAAACCGTGCGCGCCGCCATCCTCTCCGTGCCGCGCGGCCAATGGGAAGCGGGCTACACCATCGGCATGACCTACCTGCAAACCTTCCGCCGCATCATCCTGCCGCAGGCGTTGCGCGTCTCCGTGCCGCCCTTGTCCAACAGCTTCATCGGCCTGTTCAAAGAAACCTCGCTCGCCTCGACCGTCACCATCACCGAACTGTTCCGCGAAGCGCAGCAAATCGCCAACCGCAGCTACGACTTCCTCCCGGTCTATATCGAAGCGGCGCTGATTTACTGGGTCTTCTGCTTCCTCCTCGCGCTGGCACAAAGCCGCCTCGAACGCCACCTCGACCGCTACACCGCCAAATAACCATGCTCACCATCCGCAACATCCGCAAAACCTTCGGCAACCACACTATTCTGCGCGGCATCGACCTTGACATCGAAAAAGGCAGCGTCGTCGTCATCCTTGGTCCCTCCGGCAGCGGCAAAACCACCTTCCTCCGCTGCCTGAACGCGCTGGAAATGCCGGAAGCGGGGACGATTGCCTTCGATGGCGCGGCGCCGCTTACCATCGACTTCAGCCAAAAACCGGGCAAAAAAGACATCCTCGCGCTGCGGCGCAAATCCGGCATGGTCTTCCAGCACTACAACCTCTTCCCGCACAAAACCGCGCGGGAAAACATCATGGAAGGACCGGTCATCGTACAGGGGCGGCCGCTGGCGGAAGCCCGCGTTGAGGCAGAACAACTGCTCGCCAAAGTAGGACTGGCCGACCGTGGCGACCATTACCCGTACCAACTCTCCGGTGGCCAACAACAGCGCGTCGGCATCGCCCGCGCGCTCGCCATCCGCCCCGAACTGATGCTGTTTGACGAACCGACCTCGGCGCTCGACCCCGAACTGGTGCAGGAAGTGCTGAACACCATCAAGGAGCTGGCGGCGGAAGGCTGGACGATGATCGTCGTCACCCACGAAGTCAAATTTGCGCTGGAAGTGGCGGATGTGGTGGTAATGATGGACGGCGGCGTCATCGTTGAGCAGGGCAGCCCGGACGCACTCTTCCACCGCCCGCAACACGAACGTACCAAACGGTTTTTGCAGCAGATCCGGGCGGAAGGATAGGATGCTGCGCGCCCGGATACGCGAACGGCACGGTTTCCCGTGCCGTTTTTTCGTACGGGCGTGTACCTCCTCCAGCGTTACTCATTGTGCAGAACTTTGAGTGTATCGCTATATATGTTCGGCATTCGGTTTGTTGGGTTACGCGCTGCGCACTAACCCAACCTACAGAGGCTCACGGCTGAATTGCAAACAGCCTCTAGCCCTGACGGCGCAGCCACTCGTGGTAGTGCTGTTCGTAGGTTTCCACACCTTTGCGCAGGCGTTCGAGGTCGCGTTCGTTTAGCGGGCGGCGGTGCTGGTCGCAGAGTTTGCCGCCGCAGTTTTCGCTCATTTCATGGACGAGGGCGCTGAAGGTTTCCCAGTCCTGTACCGGTTCTTGTCCGACGGGCAGTTGCAGCACGATCAGCAGTCCTTCGTAGTTCGCTTCCGGGGTGTCAAGGTTTTCCGGGAAGGTTGGCGGGCGGCGGACGTTGAGCAGGGTGCAGAAGACGTCTTCACCACCTGCGGTCAGCAGTTCGTAGGTGCGGTTGGGCGAGTATTGCAGGCCGAAATTCTGCACAAGGCGGGCGACGTTTTTGCCGCTGAAGGGGCGGCCTTGCGGTGCCATGATGGTGAGCGGCAGCAGGAGTTCGGGTGGGGTGCCGCGCGGTTTGGCCGGGGCGGCGCTTTTGCCGCCGAAGAAGCCGGGATTGAGGCGGCTGGTTTTGTGCATTTCGACGCCGCCCGCTTCAAAGTCGGTGATGCCGTTGTCCGGGATGTGGCCGCCATCCAGGCTGGAGCCCCGGTAGCGGGGGTGGCCATCGTGGCGGTCGCGTTCGCGGTCGCGCTGGCGTTTGATGTAGAGCGCGATGCCGCCCATTGCGACAAGGACGAGGATGATGGCGGTGATGCGCAGCATGAGTACGGACGGGTTGGTCATGGTTCCTGGTCTCCTTCTCCGAGTATGTCTTCCAGCCGGTAAAGCAGATGGTCGTCAATGGCGTATCCGTCTGCTTCGCTCAGGGCAAAGTGGCGCACGCTGCGGTAGCGGCGGTGCACTTCTTGCCGGTCGCCGCAGTTGAGGTAATGCCAGGGCGGCAAGGGTTTGCCTTCCGCGCGCAGGCGGTAGGCGCAGGTCGGCGGCAACCAGTTGTATTCGTTGCGCTTCATGTCGCGCAGCGACAGGCAATCCGGGACGTGCTGCTGGCGGCAGGGGTAGTCGCGGCAGCGGGCGCTGGCGATGTCCAGCAGTTTGCAAGCAACACGGGAGAAGTACACTTCTCCCGTATCGATGTCTTCCATTTTGTTGAGGCAGCACAATCCGCATCCGTCGCAGAGGGCTTCCCATTGTTTGTCGGAGAGGCGGTGCAGCGGCTGGCGCCACCATTGCGCGTCGTTACGCAATCTCAGTGCAGCCCCTGCATATAGCGTGCGACCGCCTCGATTTGTTTCGGCGTCAGTTTTTCGGCGACGTCGCGCATCATGCCGTTCGGGTCGTTGGCGCGCACGACGAGGGAGGCGCGGTCGGTTTCGCTGGCTTGTTCGTCAATTTGTGCCGCCATTTTGAAGGCATCGAGCTGGGTACGGGTGTATTTGGCGTGCTGGCCGGAGAGGCGCGGGAAGGCAGCGGGTTCGATGCCCGCGCCGGTCGGGCCGTGGCAGGCCATGCAGGCGGGGACGTTTTTGCTCATGTCGCCGCCGCGATAGAGTGCTTCGCCGAGAGCCAGCAGTTCTTCGGGGTTGTCGCCCGCGCCTTCGGTTGCGGCCGGTGGCGGGGTTTGCGCGGCAAAGTAGGCGGCGACGTTGGCAATGTCTTCGTCAGAAAGCAGTCCCGCTTGCGGCTGCATGACGACGCTGGCGCGCTCGCCGCTTTTGAAGTCTTTCAGTTGTTTTTCCAGGTATTTTTGTCCCTGTCCGGCCAGGGAGGGCCATTCGGGGTTGGTGCTGGCGCCGCCGGGGCCATGGCAAGCGGCGCAGACGACCGCTTTTTCTTCGCCCGCCTTGAGATCGGCCGCCTGCACCCAGGTGGTGATTCCGAACAGGATGATTGTCACAATGCCTTTTTTCATGACTTGCTCCGCAAGATTTTTCTTTTGTTGTTTGCTGGATGCCTGTTATATTTCAGGCGATTTTTCCGCATTTTACTAGAGATGAATAACTGTTACCAGCAGGCGGCTTTCGCCTTTTCCGCCAATCGCGAGACGCAACTCGCCGCCGATGCCCGCATTGAAATTGCTTTCGCCGGACGCTCCAACGCGGGCAAATCGAGTGCGCTCAATACGCTCACCAACCAGAAGGCGCTGGCGCGGGTATCGCGCACGCCGGGGCGGACGCAGCTCATTAACTATTTCGCCCTGCCGGAGCCGGGCTGCTATCTCGTTGATTTGCCGGGCTACGGCTATGCCGAGGTGCCGGAGCAGATGCGCGCGCACTGGCAGGCGCTGTTGGGGCGTTATTTGCTGACGCGGGCGGTGTTGCGCGGCATCGTGCTGCTGATGGACATCCGCCACCCGATGAAGGATTTGGACATCCGTATGCTGGAATGCTGCGCCGAGCGGCAATTGCCCGCGCATATTTTGCTGACCAAGGCGGACAAGTTGAGCCGGGGCGCGGCGGGCAAGCAGTTGCAGGCGGTGCGGGGCGAACTCGCCAACTGGCGCGCGCCGTTTAGCGTGCAGACGTTTTCCAGTCTGAAAAAGGAAGGGCTACCCGCGCTGGTGGCGCAACTGGATCAATGGATGGTGGCGGATGCTGGCTGAATTGTCGCTGTGGGTACTGGCGCTCTTGGCGCTGGTCGGCACGGTCGCCGGTTTTGTCGATACCCTCGCCGGGGGCGGCGGGATGCTGACCATTCCGGCGCTGCTGCTCGCCGGATTGCCGCCCGATGCGGCGCTCGCCACCAACAAATTGCAGGGCAGTTTCGGCACGCTGTCGGCGACGTGGTATTTCGTCAAACGCGGCCAGATTGCCTTTCGCCGCCTGTTGCCGGGTATCGCTGCCTGCGCGGCGGGCGCGGCCTGCGGCACGCTGACGGTGCAATATCTGCCGCAGGCGCTGTTGCAACAGGCGCTGCCGCTGCTGCTGGCGGCGGTGGCGCTGGTGTTCATCTTCATGCCGTCGCTCGGCGCGGTGGCGCGGGAGGCGCGGCTGCCGTTTGCCGGATTTGTCGGCGCGGCGGCGCTGCCCATCGGTTTTTATGACGGCTTTCTCGGCCCCGGCACGGGCAGTTTTTTCATGCTGGCGCTGATTTCGCTGCGCGGCTACACCCTGCAACAGGCGACGATTGAGGCGAAAGCGTACAACGCCACCACCAATCTGGTGTCGCTGCTGGTGTTCCTCGCGGGCGGGAAAATCCTCTGGCTGGCAGGGCTGGTGATGGCAGCGGGACAACTGCTCGGCGCGCGCCTCGCCGCCGGGCTGATTGTCAGTAAGGGCAACCGCCTGATTCGCCCGGCGGTGATTGCGATGTCGCTCATCATGAGCGCGGTGTTGGCGCACCGTTACTGGTTTTAGCGGCGAATGATCAAACCAGGCGCAATGCCTGTTCAAACTGCGCTTCAATAAGGCGCCTTCTACTGCAAATATTTTGCGCGGACGGCGATTCCGTTCCCGTACAGCACTCTTGATGTTCCCGTCGGAATTGTGGGCAACATCCTGATATAGCAATCCTCACAAAGTTCTGTACAAGGCGCGCCGTACTAATTTGTACGGCCTTCGCGGCGTCCGTGTCGGAGACGCTAAACCGGTTCTTGGGCGTATCGCTATCAATTTGCCGTATCCTGCCGCCGTCCCAACCACAACCGGAGCGCCTTATGCCCATCTGCTACGCCCATTCCGCCGAAAACCGCCCTGAAAGCGACTGGCAAACCCTGAAAAGCCACGCCGAAAACGTCGCCGCGCTGGCCGCCCAATTTGCCGAACCCTTCGGTGCGGCGGAAATCGCCCGCTACACCGGCCTCCTGCACGACCTCGGCAAATACAGCGACCCCTTCCAAAACCGCCTGCGTGGTGGCAAGCGTGTCGATCACGCCACCGCCGGCGCGAAAGAAGCCATTGCCCGCTGGCAGCTGATCGGCAAACTGATGGCGTACTGCATCGCCGGCCACCATGCCGGGCTTGCCAACGGCAGTGGCGAAGGCAAGAACCGCAGCACCTTAAAAGAACGCCTCGCCGCCGACATTCCCGCGCTTAACCCCGTCTGGCAAGCGGAAATCCCGCTGCCGGAAAAAATCGCCCTGTCGCCGCCCAAACGTCATCCTGACTATCATAATTTTGACCAAGATAAACAAGTGGCGCACTGCAGATTTATCGAGTCCTTCTTCATCCGCATGCTCTACTCCTGCCTGGTCGATGCCGACTACCTAGACACCGAAGCCTTCTACGCCAAACTGGAAAATGAAACCATCGAACGCGGCAACTACCCCGCCCTAAGCGACTTGCAACAGGCGTTTAACCAGCATTTACAAAACGTGCGCGCCGATGCCAAAAAACACAGCGAAGGCGGTCAAGCGGAGCTGAACCAGCTGCGCAGTGAAATCCTTGACCACGCGCAGCAGCAAGCGGCGCTCGCGCCCGGCCTCTTTACCCTGACCGTGCCGACCGGCGGCGGCAAAACCTACACCTCGATGGCGTTCGCCCTCGAACACGCACGCCAGCACGGGCAGCGACGCATCATCTACATCATCCCCTTTACTAGCATCATCGAGCAAAACGCCGGCGAATTCCGCAAAGCCTTCGGCGCGCTTGGCGAAGCGGCGGTGCTGGAACATCACAGCACCTTCGACGACCGCACCCTGCAAGAGCGCGACACCCGCGACAAACTGCGCCACGCCACAGAAAACTGGGACGCGCCCATCGTCGTCACCACCGCCGTCCAATTCTTTGAAAGCCTTTTTGCCGACCGCTCGGCGCGCTGCCGCAAACTGCACAACATCGCAGGCAGCGTCATCATCCTCGACGAAGCGCAAATGCTGCCGCTGCACCTCTTGCGCCCGGTGATGGCGGCGATAGACGAACTGGCGCGCAACTACCGCTGCACCGTCGTCATGTGTACCGCGACCCAACCCGCCATTGACGCCAAACACGGCTTCTACGGCGGCTTCAGCGACGTGCGCGAAATCGCCCCCGATCCGGCGCGCCTCTACACCGCGCTACGCCGCACCACCGTGCGACACATCGGCAAGCAAAGCGATGCCGAATTACTCGAACATCTCACCGCCCAGCCGCAGCTCCTCATCATCGTCAATAACCGCCGCCACGCGCGCAGCCTCTACGACAGCGCAAAACCCCTCGACGGCGTGTACCACCTCACCACGCTGATGTGCGCCGAGCACCGCAGCGAAGTGCTAAAAACCATCCGCGCGCGGCTAAAAGCGGGCGCCCCCTGCCGCCTCATCGCCACCTCGCTGATTGAGGCGGGGGTGGATGTCAGCTTCCCGCGGCTGATGCGGGCAGAGGCGGGCGCCGATTCCATCGCCCAAGCCGCCGGACGCTGCAACCGCGAAAACCTGCGGACAGCAGACGAGAGTGAAGTACTGATATTCCGCCCCGAAGAGCAATGGAAAGCGCCGCCGGAACTGGCGACATACGCCGCCTGTATGCGCGAAACCCTACGTAACGACGGCGACCTGCTCGCGCCGGAGGCGATGATTGCCTACTTCCGGCGTGTCTATGACTTGAGCGACCTCGACAAACATCACATCCTCGAAATGCTCAAAAACGCGGGCAGCGATTTCCCCTTCCAGACCATCGCCGAAAAAAGCCGCGTCATTGAAAGCAACCATATGCTGCCGCTGCTGATTCCCTATGACGCCAACGCAGAAGCACACATCAACGCCCTCGAACACGCCGACACCATCGGCGGCCTCTTGCGCCAGCTACAGCGCTACACCGTGCAAGTGCCGGAAAAAGCCCTATGTATATTATGTAAAAACAGGCGCGTTAAAATTATCAACAAAGAAAAATTTGGCGAACAATTCTATGCCCTGATAGGCACAGACCTCTACGATGCCCAGGCAGGGCTAAATTGGGATAATCCGGACTATATAGATGCAGATAACCTTTGTATATAAATAAAACCTGAAGCGACAATCAGATAAACATACCCGCAGTATTCAGTGCCAATTTGGCCTGAATATTGCTTAAAGCATCTCATTGGAAGGAGCGTTTATGAACAATACTGTCCGACTGCATATATGGGGCGACTACGCCTGCTTCACCCGTCCGGAAATGAAAGTGGAACGGGTTTCTTACGATGTGATTACCCCATCCGCCGCGCGCGGCATCCTGACCGCCATACACTGGAAACCGGCAATGCTTTGGATAATCGACAAAATCCATGTACTCAAGCCTATCCGCTTTGAATCGGTGCGACGTAATGAATTGGGCGGAAAAATATCTGCCAGTAGTGCAAGCGGTGCGATGAAGCGCAAAAGCGTGCAAGACCTGTACACTATCATCGAAGACGATCGCCAACAACGTGCCGCGACCATACTCAAAGACGTCGCCTACATTATTGAAGCCCATATCCAGCTTAACCACGCATTCATCGCCCAAAGCGAACGACCAGAAGAAGAAAATATCGCCAAACACCTGGAAATGTTTAAGCGCCGTGCCCGCAATGGCCAATGCTTCCAGCAACCCTGCATGGGTGTACGCGAATTCCCGGCAAACTTTGCGCTCATTGAAGAAAATGAACCGTTACCCGTATGCGAATTGCCCGAAAACGAACGCAACCGTGATTTGGGCTGGATGCTGCACGACATTGACTTTGCCCACGGCAACACCCCGCATTTCTTCCGCGCCGAAATGATAAATGGCATTATCGAAGTCCCGCTCTTCCGCGCAGAGGAGGTAAAATCATGATATTGCAATCATTGGATCACTATTACTACCGCCTGCTATCAGAAACAGATGGCGCGGGTAAACCAAAGGTTCCGGATTATGGCTTTAGCGAAGAAAAAATTGGCTGGATTATCGTCTTATCACGAGAAGGGGACTGGATTGATCTCAAACCACATTTAACGACAGATAAAAAGCCACAACCCAAACTCATGAATGTCCCACGCGCTGAAAAGCGCACTTCAGGTATTAAACCCAATTTCCTGTGGGACAAAACCGCTTATACCCTTGGCGTGAATGCAAACCCGGATAAAGCAGCGGCGAAAACCCAGCCATTCCTTTTGGCAGAAGATACATTTAGCGCTTTTCGTGAGCGACATCTCGAACTTTTGCAGAAAGAGCAAGATGATGGCTTACGAGCGCTCTATCAATTCTTGGTGAAATGGCAGCCTTCGCGGTTTCAAGATACGTCTGTTGCAGATAAAATAAATATGCTTGACAGCAACATCGTATTCCAATTGGACGGTGCGCGCCGCTATATCCATGAGAGTGAGCGAGCTCGTGTATTATGGGCGGCGCTTTTACAAAACGATGATGCTGAAACTGGCTTATGCCTTATTAGTGGTGAAACTGCACCTATCGCACGCTTGCACCCGGCCATAAAAGGCATACTAGGCGGACAAAGCTCAGGAGGCGCTATCGTCTCCTTTAATAAAGAATCTTTTGAATCATTGGGTAAAGAACAAGGTGCCAATGCCCCTATATCAGAACAGGCAGCCTTTACCTATACGACCGTGCTAAATTATCTGCTGCGCCGGGAAAACAGACATTGTCTTACTATCGGCGATGCCAGTACTGTTTTTTGGGCAGAAGCACCCGATGACAGTAGCGCTGAAGCGGAAGAAGCTTTTTTCTTCGATATGATGACGGTTACAGATGGCGAAGAAAATCAAAAAGC
>ERZ773060.415-NODE-415-length-15275-cov-3.6046_pt1 | contig 15275 bp, 14 predicted proteins | sample MGYA00580628_ERZ773060 | MGnify/ENA primary metagenome ERZ773060 (study PRJEB29015, sample SAMEA2738019) | human oral metagenome | biome: human oral; feature: human-associated habitat; material: dental | place: China | collected 2045 ... | reverse complement strand
TCCGGGGTTGTTTGATTAATATTTAACTCTTCTAAATTTTAACGGGACACTAATGTTTCTAAGAGCTTCTTGATATTCTTCATAAGAAATTTGATCTATACTCAGGTATTTAGAGATACGATCGTTAGATTTTCCGTTAATATCTACATTTTTTGTAAGATCATCCCCAATGATTTTAGTTTTCAGGGTTTTCCAATCACCTACATTTTTCTTTTTTATATAATCTCCTCTGTCAGTTTTGTAAAACTCATTTCCTTCTGCACTTATTTTTATCTTCTCGCCGAAAAGATAATTATCTTCCCGTTCTTCCTTATCAATCACATACAACTCCTTCTCCACAGGTACAAAGACCTCCTGCTGCTTTTCCTCTACTATAGCACTTTCCCCTGCTGGCTGTTGCCTTTGAAAGAGGTTACAGCTGGTAGATAACAATGTCAAAAAGAATATGATAAAATGTTTCATTAGTTGGTTATTTACTGATACCTGTCTTTGATCTTGATCCTTACATACTTACAAGGCTTATCCTCCTCTTTATAATTATATTCATAGCTATCTAAAGCATCCATGGCAACATACAAGCAGCCGTCTTTGCCAAAGAAAGTAGGTCTATTTTTAGATGCTTCGTAGGCTACCCAATAGAAAATCCAAGCGGATACTACCAGTTCGATAGCAAAAGGATCTTTGCTTAGTACCTTATATAGCGCAATAGCAGTAGCCCCTCCCATCTCTGTCACCCCTAACGTAATGATATACTTTCCATTAGGCGAAAGGTAAGGGTGGCTTTCTATTTCTGTCTTATGACCTGTTCTTTTATCTATAAGGAACTTATCTCCAGCCTCATAGTAGTAACCTGCTATAAGATATTGGTGTATGGGCTGCATCTCTCCCTCGTATTCATAGACTTCCAAATCATCTTGGGGTGTCATTTCTACATCCTTAAGCTTAACCACAGTATCGCTACAAGGGAGTAAGAGTATTCCCTCTTTCTTTTTTATAGCAAGTGTATCTTTCACCAAAGGAAAATATCCATTTTTCTTTGCTTTTTGATATTCTTCGTAAGAAATCATGTCAATCGTAAAGTATTTGGAAAGGGTCGTCCCCTTTTCTTCATCTACAAAAGTATCTCCCTCCCTTTTACCTATAAAATGGACATCTTCTAATACTTCCTTGGTGAATTGGATATCCTCATAGCTTCCCATATCTTCCTTGCGGAGATACCAATCCCAATTGCTTTTTATCTTATAGAAATGCTCCGATTCCGCTTCTATCTCAAAAAGATCTCCAAAAGAATTCATTGCTTCTTCGGGATCACTATGAATATCTGGTACTGTATATCGCAGTGCTGTATGACTAATCACATACAACTCCTTCTCCACTGGCACAAACGCTTCTTTTTGTTGCTTTTGCGCTTCCTCTACAACAACACTTTCCCCTGCTGGCTGTGTCTTTTGGAAAAGATTACAGCTTGCTAATAATGATGTTACAAAGATTATTGCAATATGTTTCATTGGTTATTTGTTATTAATCAGTATTTCACCATTCATTCCCAGTGTGGTGATGAATTGAGGAGTAAGTTACAAATTGGCGCTTGTTAAGACCTATTCATAATAGGTAAAGTTTCTCTCTATAAGATACTCTAAACTATCTCTAAAGAATTTAGCCTCATAGGTACAGTTGTTATATATATCATATTTGTAAATCGTTTTACCTGTAGTTTCTATAGTTCTCGTTCTCTCATTAAAAGATTTGTAAAGTTCCATAGTACAATTTCCCTTGTCATCATAAGTATAATAAACGCCTCCTTGTAGCTTCCCCTCGGGAGAAAACTCTTCTTGCTTAGTCGTTTTTCCATTTTCTTGTCTCCAGAAAGTAACACTTTTAAGAGCCCCTTGTACATAAGTATAATTTTCTTTCAATTTCTTATTCTCATAGCAATAAGAAGTACCTACTTTGAAATCATCCATACCGATGTATTGGTCTTCTACGAGGTCACCATTCGTATCATAAGTATAATAAGTGATGATCTCATTTTCCTTTCTATCTTTTTCTCCTGAGTAAATTTCGTAAGAAGTTTTCTGCCACACTTTTCCATTAGAGAGATAGCCAAAGGTATCAAAATAGTGGACAGTTCCAAGTGCTATCCTTTCCTTTGTAAGAAGTTGTCCTTTATCATCATAGGTATAATAGGTAGTCTTACCCTCTTCTTTGCTGGAAAGCTTCTTGTATTCCTCCTTGGTCAGATTCCCTTTGACATCATAAGTGAAAGTAGTTTTAGCTTGTAACTTATTTCCAGAATACTCCGAAATACTTTCTTTTTGATTTTGCTGATTGAAATTAGTGATCTCCTTGAATACATACCTCTTTTTCTTATCAAAATCCAACTTCAGATCTACCTCTTTCAGTATAACTTCTTTTCCTTTATAAGTATAAGTTTCCAAGTAATGTGCTACTTCCTTTTTGTCTTGATATTGGAAACTTTCTATATGTGAAGGGAGCCAAAGGTTGTTATAAGTAAAAATCTGCTTGTACTTTACACTACTTAAGGTATCAAATATTTGTATTTCAGTGATATTGCCCTCTCTGTCAAAGCTATATTTGCAATGTTCGTTCGTGCTATTGGATTCATTGTCATTAGGGAACCTTTTCTTATCTACCCCTTCGGATACTTCTTCACCTATATAATAGATTCTCTCCACGGATTTTACATGTCCCTGAAGTGTGCCTCCAAAAACTTCTAATTGTTCCTCTGTATATTTGCCTTCATCCTTCTCTTGTGCAGAAAGAGAAAAGCAAGCACAAAAAAGTAATGTTATAAAATAGGGTTTCATAGTAAAAATAGGGTTTAATATACAATAAATATGCTATAGTAGCTAGTTATAAAAGAGTTCTATCCATAGTAGGCGCGAGCGAAATACTCACACTTACGAGGAGTCTTTCTCACAATAACTTCACTTATTTTTTAATTTGTGTTCATATTCGACAAATTCAACTATAAAAGAGCTTTTTTATAAGTCTGGAATAATATACTAAAGTAGAAGGATTAATCCAAGTCTTCCAATCTTGCCTTCCATTCATTTTCTTGCTCTTTAGTATAATAAGTATCTTTTTCGATATGAGCATTAAACAATAAAAGGCGTTTTTTTGTCCTTAGGGAAGCAGGTATAACATACATCATCTCAAAGTAATGAAGAATATCCAACAATTTATTCTTAGTAAGTGCTTTTATACCAGCCTCCAGTTGTATACGCCCATCTTCACTTAAACTATTCCATCTCATTCTTGGGTGAAATCGTAGAACGTTAGCCAACTTAAGCCTTTGTTTAGTCAATTGTATTCTAGTATTCAAATCTATTATACCTATAGATGAAGATGTAATTACATCATCATCAAATAGATACCATCGATACTCATCAACTTGATTCATATCTATCATGCTCTCGATATTATGAAACAAATCATGGGACAACTGCATCACTAAACTATCTTTTTTAAAAGATTCTTGAATCTTATCTGTTATAGTAAGATCCATAGTTACGCGAGGTCCTTTTAGTCGCCCCTCGTTTTTCACTGCATTTGTAGCTGGATTTCCTACTATAAATGCTCCTAACTCATAGTCAACATCGTCTATCTCCACTATATTACCATACGAAAGACCTCCTCGGCAAAGAATTCCTTTTTCACCAATCATAGTCCACATCATAAAGTGAACTGCTTGTATAAGCAATACAATATCATCAGACCAAATGAAAGCACAATCTGATAACTGTCCTATATTAATAGCCGGATATTTTTCCTTGAGTCGCTTCAACACTGAACGAAACTCAAGAATTATCTTTGCCGAAAGAAAATTTAAATCATATTCTGTTTTTTTCAGTCCCCATGCCTGAAAATCTTTTTTTGAAATATCTTTTATTTGGCCTTTTGTCAAAGCAGAAAACCCTAAGATATCAATAAAAAATACTCCTGATTCCTTCTGTTTCATATTTTATTAATGTGTTATATTAGAAATTTTGTATTTATTAATAGTAAGATATAGCTACCAGACACCATATTCACAAAAATAATCTAAATCCTTGAAATTTGACAATAGGTATTTCTCAAGGTCTTGAGTATATATTGTTGCAAAATGATTTTCTATTAATAACCCTCATTCATGCAAATTTATGGTTCATATTCATAAGAGAAATATGTTACAATAAACCTACTAGTTTACGCTCCAAGTAATCCAAGTTTTTCAATTGCTCATAATCAGGGTATAGTATCTTAAAGTCGTTGTATAATTTTTGTTTTACAGCTTCTATTTTATGCAGTAATTTTTTGATGGTGAACAACGACTTTCTTTGTCCATTGAATAGGATACGAACATACTCTTCATCCTCTCTTCTGAGGGAAAAATGATAATCATCATACACACTAAATACTTCATTTTTTGTTTCTTCTCCCGAAGCTATTTCCCCTAGATTATCAGCAAAAATAATGAAGAATTTAAGCAAATCAGCCTGAAAATGAAAAAGAGTTTTATCATCATTTAAAATTAAAACCTCTCCCCATAGCATTTTCTCAACGATTTCAGATTTAGAAAAATGATAGTATTTTTCCTTTCTTACTTTTTTATATATTTCTAAATCAATCTGATATTGGATTATTATATTACCTTTTTTCATAGTCATTTAGTTTTCTCAAAAGTGCTATCTTTTCACAAAGGGCTTTTGTATTGTGCTGATTAGGAAGGTATTGAATATTTAACAACACATCTGAAATATTACCCTAAAGAATTGAGTTGTTTTTTTATTTCTTCAACTTGTTTTAACATAGCAAAAGATTGTGTTTCATAATAATTATCTTCAAATTCGTTGTTTTTAATTTTTTCAATTCGATTTTCCAATAAAGGAATAAAAGCCATAGAATCAAAATCTTGAAAATGATCTTTGTATTTTATCAACAACTCTTTTAGATAGATAAGAATATCATTACAGAGTTCATTACGCATTTCGTCCTCTGAAAGATTTACATATTTATTTAAAACAAGCATTTGGTCTATTACAAGTTCATCTTTTTTTCGCATATACCGAGCATACGATTTTAATTTACCCTTTTCAATATCTTTTATATTAAACAACCTTAAAATAATACTTAATGATATGTGATGCCTGTCTATTTTCTGTAATTGATTAGATATAGATTCCTGCCATATCATATTATTTAGATTGTCAATTATATATCTTGCAACTTTTATTTGTTTTACATTATTTTCAAAATTTCCGGCGTATCTTGATTCGTAAGTTATCTTTAAAAAAATACCCATAAGTTCTTGTTTTTTTGTATTTTTTGATTCGTATCAGCATTATAGCCGTACGATTTTCATAGATTCGACCTATTAATTAACATGAGTTCGATATAACGAAAGCTCCCACTGATTTTCACGGATTTCACAGATTTTCTATGTCTGTGTAATTGTGTTGTTGCGATTTACACAGATTTGTATAAGACCTTTGGTCTTATTTATCCGTGAAAATTACAGAATTACGCTTAGTTGTATCATTTTCTCCGTGAAAATCTGTGGAATCTGTGGGAAAAAAAATATAATTTTGCTTACGTAAAATTCACATTAATTGTTATCTATCAGTGTTTTACAATTCATCACCAGCGTGGTGATGAATTGAGGTTCCTAATTGGGGCTGGTTTATTTATGAGATAATACTTTTCAAGGCGTCTGTTTTACTGCCTGTGGCAATAAGAGCATCATGATGATTAATAGCTATAAGCCATTCGTATTTCTTAGAAACAAAATAAAACTCATCATAATGACGAAGTTCTCCTATAAGTGGGAGTACTGGAGTTATCCTCCCTTCATAAAACCAAAACTTATCATTCTGAGATTCCGCAAAGATAAAGAATATCTCTTCCTGTGCATCAATAAGTTCACTAAGATAATTTTCAGGATTATGAGGCGGAACAAAAGCAACCGCTTCTTGAGAGAAATCTTCCCAAAGCCAATAGTACCTACCTCTTTGATGCTTACAGAATGTCTTATAAATCTGAGTCTCTACAGCTTTCCATTCATCTATCCCTAATGGGCGAAAATCCTCTGAAGAAATCTGCAATTGAACCACTAATTGTGCTATTTCTGTTCTAAGACTTGTCCAAGTTCGTTTTTTCTTTGCCATTAGTCATTTCATTTTTTTGTCTCTGAATGAGTTGAATTATATAATAACCTCTGCCTAACTGCCTTTTTTTGGTAGCATTCAGCCTCTGACTTCTAACCGACTACTGGTCTAATCCGCTAAACAAATCGGGTTGTATCATATCTGGTGCTGGGGTTTCCTCCTCTTCAGTAGCGGTTTCCTCCTCTTGAGGTTCTTCGTATGGAAGTGGCTCCAAGGGGACAATTTCCTTGATACGCTCGGTAGAGAGCTGATTACCAATGGCTTTGATACCTTTGATAGCAATAAACTCTTCTATATTGACCGTTTGATTTTCGGCACGCTCTCTGCCTGTCTTGGTAAATACCACCTCGGCCATAGGACGCCACTGAGTGGAGACAAAGAGCAGCTGAGACTTAGGATGGTCGGAGATAACCAGTTCCTCTCGGTTAGGATTTTCCACCAAGAAGCGCTTGATAAAATAGCGTTCCTTTTCCCCTTCGTAATGGATTACTGAAATAGGCTTTTCAGGGTTCCATTTCTCTATAATCAGCAGGTTCGGGTCAAAGTGTAGGGAGAGGTCAGGGATTACCGTCTTGACGATGGCATCCTTGCTGATAAGTAGCAACCTATCCTCACCCTTGAAGGAGCCAAGTAGCTCTCCACGCCCCTCGGTATTGAGACGGTGTACGATAGGGTCGTACCATATCTTGCGTGGCTTGAGGGTGGAAACGCCTTTTTCCTTGAGCTCTATACGCTTGATGGCGTATTTGGTTACGATATTTCCGCGAGAGGCTCTTCCTTTGATAAGGATATCGGCGAAATTGATATCCCATTTGAGCTTCTTCACGCTCCCTGCTTGGCGAAGTATGACAGAGATCACCTCTGCTTCTCCATTGGGGTTAGCCGAGAAATACAGTACTTGGGAGTCCTTATGAGGCTCTACCACATCGTATTCCTTGTCTCGGATAATTCCTGTAACGGTAAAGCGCTTGATATAGGAGATCTTATCATTCCCGTTGCGGTATACCAAATTGTATACTGTACGGGTGTCATTCTTCTTAAATACTCCTACATGAACAATATTCTTGCCTATATAGCTCTTTTCGGTAACCTTAGTGATAATCATCTTTCCATCGGCAGTGAAGACAATTATATCGTCTATATCACTACAATCAGCTACATATTCGTCCTTCTTGAGGGATGTACCTACGAAACCTTCTTCTCGATTGACATAGAGCTTGAGATTGCGCACGACAACCTTGGTTGCCTCAATGGTATCGAACGGACGTATTTCGGTCTTACGGTCTTTGCCCTTTCCGTATTTTTTTTGGAGATTTCTGAAATAATCTATGGCAAAGGCAATGAGGTTAGCCAAGTGATCTTTCACCTCTGCTATATTTTCTTCTATCTTGAGGAGATTTTCCTCCGCCTTGTAAGTATCATATTTAGTGATACGAATCATAGGAATCTGGGTGAGGCGCTCCAAGTCCTCATCGGTGATAGGGCGCAGGAGTTGTTCTGCAAAAGGCTCGAAGCGCTTATATAAGTAGGCATAGAGTGATTCCTTATCACTATAGTTTTTGAAGTCAATATACATCTCCTCACGGATAAATATTTTCTCCAAGGAAGCATTGTGCCACTTCTGCTCAAGGTCATCGAGCTTGACCTCCAATTCTTTTTTGAGAATCTCTACTGTCCTATCCGTGCTTTTCTTTAGGATATCACTTACCCCTATAAAGAGAGGTCTACTCCCCTCAATTACACAACAAAGAGGAGATACAGAGGTCTCACAATCGGTGAAAGCATAGAGTGCATCGATAGTCTTATCTGGAGAAATTCCTTTGGGCAAGTGTACTAATATTTCTACATTGGCAGCGGTATTGTCATCTACCTTAAGTACCTTTATCTTACCTTTTTCATTGGCTTTGAGAATAGAATCTATCAGGGAAGAGGTAGTGGTACCAAAAGGTATCTCGGTGATGACCAAGGTAGATTTGTCCCTCTGAGCGATACGAGCACGTACCCTAATACGCCCTCCACGCATACCATCATTGTATCCGGCAGCATCCATAATCCCTGCGGTAGGGAAATCGGGATACAGCTCAAAGGGCTTGCCTTCGAGGTAAAGTACAGAAGCATCAATGAGTTCGTTGAAGTTATGAGGTAGGATTTTGGTAGAGAGTCCTACGGCAATTCCTTCTGCTCCTTGGGCTAAGAGCAGGGGAAACTTCACAGGTAGGTGTACAGGCTCGTCATTACGCCCATCGTAACTCTTCTGCCACTGGGTAACCTTAGGGCTAAAGAGGACGTCCAGAGCAAATTTGGAAAGGCGAGCCTCGATATATCGAGGAGCAGCAGCATCGTCGCCAGTGAGGATATTACCCCAGCTTCCCTGAGTATCGATCAGCAATTCTTTTTGCCCAAGCTGGATAATAGCATCCCCTATGGAAGCATCGCCATGAGGGTGGTATTTCATGGTATTCCCTACAATATTGGCTACTTTGTTATAGCGACCATCCTCCAGCTCATCCATAGAGTGCATGATACGACGCTGTACAGGCTTAAAGCCATCCTCCAAGGCGGGGACAGCACGTTCGAGGATTACATAGGAGGCATAATCGAGAAACCAATTCTGGTACATCCCACTGATACGGGTAATGGTCTCTTGAGGTTCCCCTTGTGGGGCTTGTGGTGGTATAGGGTGTTCTTCCATAAAATAAGGTAAAAGGTAATAGATAATAGGTAATAGGACATCTGTTACCTGTTTCCTATTACCTATTACCTTATATTAAAATTGTTGTCCAAAGATAAAATGTGTCTCCCAACCATGAGGAGTGGTTTGTCCGTTGATACCATCATATCCGTATCCGAAGTCAAACCCTAAGAGCCCAAGCATAGGCATAAAGATACGTACTCCAAAACCAGCAGAGCGCTTGATATCGAACGGATTGTACTGAGAGAAACTTCCGAAGGAGTTCGCCCCTTCTGCAAATACCAATCCGTAGATGGAAGCCATAGGCTTGAGGGTAATTGGGTAGCGTAATTCCAAAGAGAACTTGTTATAGATCACATCTCCATCGCGTGAGGAGAGAGATTGGTTCGGGTAACCACGCATTTGTATATATTCCCTACCCTCTAAAGAGTTATAGGACATTCCATCTCCTCCTACTAAGAAACGTTCGAAAGGTACAGTACCTCTGTCTCTGTTATAGTATCCTAAGTAACCGAAATCTACAGCAGGGCGCAGTACGAGCTTATCTACGAGATTGAGATACCAGTTACCTTGCAATCGCAGCTTATAGTACTCCAACCACTTAAAGCGCTCTTGGTCTATCTCCCCGATACGGTTGGTATTCTTGTTGGCCTCCGCCACAGCACGCTGTTCCATGAGGGACTTGTAATCTACCCCATTGAAAAGAGAGTAAGGGGGAGTGAGCTTGGCTGTAATGGTAAAGTCACTACCTCCCAAAGGAAATATAGGGTTAGGCCCACTGGAGCGGCGACTTAGCGATACGGTATAAGCCAAGGCATTCGAATGTCCATTCCCAAAAGTAAAGAGCGTAGTGTTATAGTTCCTTAGGTCATAATAGTTGTAGCTGACGTACTGAGCCAATTGGAAATAATCATCAGGTACTCTCAGCCTTTTGGCCAATCCTAAAGTAACCCCTGTGATATAGAAGCGCTTGCTCTTATCTACATCGTAGGTATAATAGTTATAGTCATAGCTCACAGAATAGTTGAACCCTATGGAGAACTGAACGGGTCTCTCTCCTCCCATCCATGGCTCCATGAAGGAGAAGCTGGCCACCCTATAAGCGCGCCCTACACTGACATTGAGAGCTAACTTCTGGGCATCTCCCATAGGGAGGGGCTTATAGGACTTCTTATCAAAAATATTCTGTATAGAGAAGTTATTGAAGTTCAACCCGATGGTTCCCATGAAGCCTCCCCCGCCATAACCTCCTTGCAGCTGTATCTGGCTGGAAGAAGCGGTATCATTGAGCACATACTCTAAATCCACTGTACCGGAGTTCGGATCTGGATTCTTGATCTGAGGGTTGATGCTCTGTGGATCGAATATTCCTAACTGGGAAAGCTCTCGCACAGTACGGATTACATCTTCTTTGGAATAGAGATACCCTGGGCGTGTACGCAATTCTCGATAAATGACCTTATCATTGGTAGTGATATTACCTGTTACCGTAATATTATTAAAGTAAGCCGGTTTCCCCTCATGGATACGTATCTCGAAATTGATCGTATCATTCACTACCGAAGTCTCCACAGGATTGATCTGAGAGAAGAGGTACCCTGTATTCTGGTAGAGGTTGGAGATACTATTGGCATCAGGATCTTTAGGGTCATTGATACGATTACGTAGCTGTACACCATTGTATACTTCTCCTTTCTTAAGTCCTAATATGTGATCCAACATCTGGTTGTTATAGACACTATTCCCGAGGAACTTAATATCACCAAAATAGTATTTTTTCCCTTCTTGCAAAGATATTTTTAGGTTGATATTCTCCTTGCCATCATAGAGAGTATCATGAGTGATACGCGCATCACGATATCCGTTTTCCTTATAGAAATCAATCAAGGAAGCTAAGTCTTCGTTGTACTTATCTTGCACATACTTAGAGCGTTTCCAGAAGCGTCCGAAGAAGCGTTGTTTGGTCTTTTTCATCTTGCGGCGGAGCTTGCTATCGGCAAATTTTTCATTTCCTTCAAACGATATACTATTGATTTTCAACTTGTTACCCCTATCTATACGGATAAGCATACGTTCCTTGGTACCCAAGGAATCCGCTGGAGAAGTAGTAATATGTACCTTGGTATTTAGGTAACCTTCCTTGCGATACTTATCAGTGATATAGGACTTAGTCTTGGCGATAAGGCTCTCATTGACTTTCTTTCTGGATTCCAAATGAGTCTTGTCCAATTCAAGCTTTTTGAGGAGTTCCTCTGCTTTTCTCTTGCGAATCCCCTCTACCTTGACCTCAGTGAGTTCAGGAATCTCCTGAATGACAAACTCCAAGAAGACCTTATCCCCCTCTGTTTTGGCTATATATATATCTATATCATTGAATACCTGATAGTTCCAAAGCTTATGAATGATTCGGGTAAATCGTTCGCTGGGGATGGTAATCCTATCCCCGACCTTCAGTCCAGAGGCAACAATGATAGTCTGTGCATTGTAGTGCTTAGCTCCTTTAACCTCTATGTCCCCAATGACAAAATCTCTACCTTTTTCCAAAGCGGTAAGATTCTGTTCCTGCGAGAGGGTATCGATGACAGCCACCGACTGGAGAGTATCTCTCACAGTAGTAGCCTGATGGGTTTCCTCTTGTTGCCCATAGGCGGTATGGAGAAAAAGTATCCCAAAAATGTATATGAAAGTTCTTCTCATACTAACTAAGTTGTTCACTGGTTTTTCCAAATCTGCGTTCTCTATTTTGATAATTAAAAAGTGCTTTATGTAGTTCCTCTGAAGAAAAGTCAGGCCATAGGACATCGGTAAAGTAGAGCTCAGCATAAGCTATTTGCCAGAGCAAGAAGTTACTAATGCGACATTCTCCACTGGTACGTATAAGCAAGTCCACGGGAGGAATCTCCTTGGTATAAAGGGCAGCTTGCACTCTCTCAGCAGTGATTTCGTCCAAGGAGAGTTCGCCCTGCTGTACCTTTCGAGCTATGTGTTGTACCATCTGGAGGATCTCCTGTTGTCCTCCATATCCCAAAGCCAAGCTTACCACGGTCTTGGTATTACCCTTAGTAGCTTCCATGGCTTTGTGGAGTTCCTTTTGGATTTTGGAAGGCAGGCTTTCTAAATCCCCTATAGCATTGAGGCGTACATTGTTCTGCTGCATGATCTCCACCTCTTTCTTAAGATAACGAGATAGTAAGTGCATAAGCGCCTCCACTTCCAGTTTGGGGCGCTTCCAGTTCTCTGTAGAAAAAGTATAGAGGGTTAGGTAAGGAATCCCTAACTGGGTTACCTCCTGTATAATTTCGCGCACGGTCTTAGCGCCTTTTTCATGCCCCAAAATGCGTTGTTTGCCTCGTTGTTTTGCCCAACGCCCATTCCCGTCCATGATAATTGCCAAATGTCGGGGGAGCATTTTACTTTCTATATCCATTGGCTTATCTGCAAGTTACTATCAAGTGTGCAAAGATATGATTTTTTTGGCAAACCTGAAAAAATTTATATCTTATTTGGCAAATTCGAAACAATTACATTTTTTAGCTCCGAAGGTATAGGTAAGGTATAGTCCTGATACCATGTACCAATCGTTGGTATTGAGGTTGCCGAAGTGTACCCCCTTGCCCGATTTACTTCCATCAAGATTGTTGGTAAAGGTATAGCGCATACTCACTTCTGCCCCTACTAAGAAGCGGGATCCCCATAGGCGAGTCTTGACACCCAAGGTAAAAGGTATTGCCCATGATTCATCACGCTCTGGATAGGTCTGATACTTGGCATGCTGACTGGGGGTGGTAATATCGTCAAAATACAATCGATCCATCTTGAAATAATAGAAGCCTGTATGTACATAAGGGGTAAAAAGAAGCTTAAAAGGCTCATGGGTATCGAAATGTAGAAAATCATACTCCACACCTGCTCCCATCTCAACCATGCGATTCTGGAAAGCAAAGTCCCTGTTACGGCGGGCATCGGTGGTGGCTCTACGGTCGCTATCCCAGAGGTCAAACCACTTGATATCGGCACGTAGAGAGAGCTGCTTACGGACATTGCGCTTGTAGAGTAAGCCTATAGCGGGCTTGGTGGGAAAGACATAATAAGTAGAACCAATGTCCGCAATGGGGTTCACTCCTCCAAAGAAAACCCCTATTTCATTATACTGCCCCCACCCCTTCGTGATGGCACAGCAGGCAAGTATCAACCAAAGAAAATATTTATGCATTACTCTATAATTGTTAATCGTTAATTGTTAATTTCAGGGGAAGGTTAGGTTTTCGATTTAGTAAGGACTAATCACTGACTATTGCCCTGCAAAAGAGATTGTACCGCTGAGAGACAGAGACTAAAAAGTACAGCATACCAAAATCCCTCAATATGAATTTCCTCAATAAGCCTATCTGCCAATATTATAATAATGGTATTGATAATGATGAGGAACAATCCAAAGGTGATCATAGTAATAGGTAAAGAAAGTACTATCAAGATCGGCTTTAGAAATATATTGAGTACTCCCACTACCAAGGCAAATAACAAGGCATCCGAAAAATCCCTTACTTGGATATGAGGCAATACCTTGCTCAGCCCCAATATGAGAATACTGGTAATAATCAGATTGACTATATACTTCATTTTGTGATTATTTTTGTAGGAATTGATAAGTAATCTCGAAAAATTCTTTAGGCTTTTCCACCTGTACCCAGTGTCCAGCATCGGGTATGGTTACAGCCTCAGCCTTGGGAAAATGTTGCATGATCAGGGGCATATCCTCTGGCAATACATAGTGAGACTTTCCTCCTATCAAAAAGAGAGCTTTCCCTTGATAGACAGTTCCTACCGGGAGCGCTGTACCTATCTCGGCTACACGCTCACGCAGTACAGGTAGGTTGATACGCAGGGCCAACTGATCTGCTGTCTTTCTATAGACATTCTTAAGCAAGAACTGGCGTATAGGGACATCTATGATGAACTTGCCTAACTGCTGATCCGCCTGCTCACGGGTCTTGATCTGAGAAAAGTCCAAGGTAGAGAGGGCATCCAAGATGACCTTGTGGTGCACTGGATAGTACTTAGGCGAGATATCGACCACCACAATACGCTCAGCCCGCTCAGGATAAGTGACTGCCAAGAGCATAGCGGTCTTCCCTCCCATAGAATGCCCAATGAGAGGTGCTGAGGCGATCTGGTGATAATCCATATAGCGAATCAGATCCTCCATCATAAGAGCATACGAAAATTCAGGAGAATGAAAGCTATGCCCATGATTACGAGCATCAATCACATGTACCTGATACCCCTTTTCAGCAAAGTGAAGGGAGTGGGTACGCCAGTTGTCACCCATGCCTAAGAAACCATGAAGGATAATTAGCGGCTTTCCCTCTCCTACTATTTGAGAATTAATAAGCTCCATATTTTATACTATTTGAGACGATACAGATACATACTGACCACATTCTGAAGGCCTAAGTAGAGAGCCTCACTAATGAGGGCGTGCCCTATGGAGACTTCCAAAAGGCCAGGTATCTGCTCTTTGAAATATTGTAAATTGTCCAAACTAAGATCATGCCCTGCATTGAGCCCCAAGCCGACCTTCTGAGCTACCTCAGCAGCCTGTACATAAGGGCGAATGCCCTCCTTGTTGCCACGAGCGTACTCTCGAGCATAGGCTTCTGTATAGAGTTCCACACGGTCGGTTCCTGTTTTAGCAGCTGCCTCCACCATACGTTCTACAGGATCTACAAAGAGAGAGGTGCGAATCCCATGACGCTTGAACTCGGCAACAATTTCCGTCAGATATGCCCCATGAGTAAGGGTATCCCAACCAGCATTGGAGGTAATAGCATCCTCAGCATCAGGGACAAGGGTTACTTGGGTAGGCTTCACCTTGAGGACAAGGTCTACAAACTTAGGAATGGGATTCCCTTCTATATTGTATTCTGTATGTACTATTTCCTTGAGATCTAAGGCATCTTGGTAGCGGATATGGCGCTCATCGGGTCGTGGGTGTATGGTAATCCCCTCCGCTCCAAAGTCTTGTAAATCAGTAGCTACTTGCAACAAATTAGGGACATTCCCACCTCGTGAATTGCGAAGAGTAGCTATCTTATTGATATTTACACTGAGCTTTGTCATTTGAATATACTTTTAACAAGGGGCAAAGGTACAAATTATCCTCCACATTTACAATCAGGGCCACCCCCACATTTTTTTTTCTTAGTGAAAAAGAATTTTTTTACTAAAAAAACAATGGCTAATGCCACTAAAGCATAGGTAATAATATCTTGTATCATCTGTATACTATTTTCGTGACAAAGGTACAAAATAATGACAAATAATTAATGCTCAATGATTAATGATTAATAACAAACTGCAAAACTTTCGCCACGCAGAATTGAATCAATGGGTTGATTAAAGTGTTTCGCTAATGC
>ERZ773060.413-NODE-413-length-15298-cov-13.8908_pt1 | contig 15298 bp, 19 predicted proteins | sample MGYA00580628_ERZ773060 | MGnify/ENA primary metagenome ERZ773060 (study PRJEB29015, sample SAMEA2738019) | human oral metagenome | biome: human oral; feature: human-associated habitat; material: dental | place: China | collected 2045 ... | reverse complement strand
CCCCTGCCGTTGCCGCGGCTCCGCCGGCCGTCCCCGCCGCGCCGGACGCCCCGGAGGCGGCTCCTTGGCCTGCCCCGGACGTCGAGCCCGCCGACTGACCGGACGCACCGCCCGGAACTCCTGCCGGCCCGGACGGCCCGCCGCGTGAGCCTCCCCCTCCTCCGTCGGCGCCGGCCGGGCCCGCCCCGCCCGCCAGGCCGTTTCCTCCGTCGGCGCCGGCCGAACCTGCCGTCCCGGACGCCCCGGAGGCGTTTCCGCCTGAAACAGAACGGGCGCCGGAGGCGACCACCATCGCCCCGGCCCCGCCCGCGGCGGCCGCCAGGCCCGCCCCGGACCCCGACGACAAGGCCCCGGCGGCGGGAATGATGAACTTGATGATCGCGCTCAACGCGAACACGGCCAGCAAAATGAAGATCAGCCCTTGCAAGAATCCTTGAAGGTTGGCCATCATGTCGGCCCGCATGTTCTCAAAATCGTCCGGGTGGTCCTCGATGCACGAGGAGTAGTCCTCTGGTTTGGGATCGTCAATATCACAAACTTCTTTTATCTTTTCTTTGATCGTCTTGACGTTCACCCCGGAGGTGTTCATCATCCGAATCCCGAAGGAGAAAATGATCGCCACTGCGGGTTTGTACGCCACAAAAGCGATAATCCAGCCCAGCGACTTGCGGAACCAGTTCTTTCCCCACTCCGTGTTGGTCGCCGAGGACGCCAATGGAAAAACCCCGGCCATCAACAGGAGGAACACCCCGCGCACCATCAACAGGCACACCTGGATCAGCCCGCCGATGATCGAGAGCAGGCCAAGGACGATGATCAAGAACGCCCCCAACACGCCGGTCTGGGACAAGAACAGCGTCATATTCGCCGCCAGCGTGGACATGCCCCCCGATTTTTCCAGCAGCCAGGACGCATACGCGTCGGCGGCGCTGGTGGCCAGGTCAATGGCCGTCACCCCGGCCGCGGCCACCAGAACCAACCTGGCCAACGACGCCCCCAGCTCCACGAGAGGCTGGCCCCGTTGCTGCCAGATCATCATCGCCGCCGCGATAAGGATCGACAACAACGCCAAAATCGCCGACACGTACTGCAACCGCCCCTGCAACCACTCGACAGAGGCATTGCCTTTGACATCGACCGGATTGACCGCGACGATCGCTTTGGCCATGAAACTCAAAACCGATTCGGTCGCCGTCGCCACAGCAGAGGCGACCGAATCGACCACGGACTCTCCCACGGCCTTCACACCCTCGCCGAGCCAGCCCTTGGTCCAACACAACGGAGAAATCCCGCACTCACTGAACGACGGCATTTTTCTTCTCCTTTCTAGAATCCCCACGCAGTGAACCCGCTCCGGGCCAGCGAGGCCACAGGAGCCATTTCCCACCCGGCGTCCCGGTCCATCGGCGCGATCTTCCAATCGCGTCCGGTCCACACCGCCGTCAGCGTCCAGCCGACGACCACCCCGGGCCGGGCGGGAAACTCGATCGCCACCGTCACCCGAATCTCCCGGGCCTTCGACGTGGTGAGGACCTTGAACCCTTTGACCGTCGCCTGGCCCGTCGCCGGCTGAGCGCGTCGACGCGCGTCGGCGGCCATGACGTCCGTCTCCCGTCCCGGAACCTGGAGCGCGGACACCGCTTCAGGAAGACTCGACCCGCCCCGGGTCACCATCGCCGTGTAATTCACCGCCGCCAGAACGGCGCCTTTCGGAGCGAAGACGTACCCGACCGGAATGCCTTCGTCGGTGACACGGCACGGTCCGACGCCCTCCAACTCGGCGATCGCCGCCCCCGACGGCAGAGTCCGCCGATGCGCCGGGAAACTCGAATCGGGCTTGTCGAAGTCTTTCGTCACCTGCCCGCACACCGACGCATACGGCCCCCTCGAAGACGACGGCGACGGGCCAGGCGAGGCCTTCTCGGCGCTCTTGTCGTCGACGGCCGCCCACAGGGAGAGGACCAGCCCCACCACGACGATCACCGCCAAGGCCGCCACCCCGAAGACCACTCGCGCGCTCCACTCGACAGCCCCGCCCGCCGCGTCCTCGCCCGAGGCCCGGTCTTTGCCCTGTCTCACACGATCACCCCCACGATTGCGCTGGCGGCCGAGACCAAAATCAGGCCGCCGAGAACGTAGGCGAGCTTCGACGTGGCGTTCGACCCCTCCCCGCGATCGTTGCGGAACATCATGTAACACGCCACCGCAAGGATTCCGACGATCCCCATGACGGTCACCGTCCAGGAAACCCAGCCCACGATCTTGAGAATCTTCTCCGCCCCCGGAGGAGCCGCCGGCTTGACGGGCGGGGCCTCCGTCACAATGGACCAGACGAAATTACTCAACATGCGCATTCCTTTCTCTCTCACGCACGCCATCAAGGCCGACGATTTCGTCGGCCACCCGCGCCACCGACGCGGGAAGCTTGCTCGGCCAGCGACCGTCCAGACGCAGCCCCTCCACCCACGGCAAACGCCAACAGCGCGGGTAGGCGCCCGCAACCGCATCGGCCGCCTCGGCCAACGCCCGCGGCAAACGCCGACCCGGAGCATCGGCCACCAACACGACCCCCACAACCTCCACGCCCCGCACGCGCCCGGAATAAAAACGCATCGCCGCATCCCGGGCTGCCTCCAGCCCGAGGGCATTCGTCCGCGCGCAGACCACCACCGCGTTCGCCCGCGCCGCCGAGCACGGCCAGCACCGCCCCGCATCGACGCACCCGGTCAACGCCGCCAACGTCGACGCGCCCGCACCCCCATGGGCCGCCACCACGTGAATCCCGGGGCGCCATACCGCCGCGGCGACCCCGATCGTCCCCGGCCCCACCGGCCGGATCCCCGGATCGCGCCCCCACACCACCGGGGCAGGCGACCGCTCGACAAGCGGTTCGACCTCGACCGCCTCGTCACCGCTCACCCACGGATTGCCGCCCGCCCAGGACTCCGCCTCGGCGCCGGTCAGCTTGGCCATGGCCGTCTCCTTTCCATTCCCGTATCCGCCCCAACATGTGCCGCCCCGCACGCACATACCAAACAAAGCGCACACCCAGAAAAGGAGCACCACATGTCCTGGCCCGAAGCCGACATCACCATTGACGAGACAACCCTGACCATCCGCCTGGGCGGGCTGACCACAACCCAGCCCGCCCACACCCTCGGCGCCGCCCGCCACGCCGCCCGCGCCTACCTCGCCACATGGGCAAAACACTTCGACCGGCCTCTCGCCGCCCACGTCACCGACCCCGACGGCGCCTGGGCCATCGCCGTCGGCCCCGACGGCGACACCACCGACGCCGCCCCCGCGAAACGGAAGTAAAACCCATGCCCGCCCCCCGCGACATCGACGTCACAAAAACACCCGTCTGGGTCCTGACCGCCGGCGGCCTGCCGCCCTTCGCCACACCCCTCGGCGACCAAACCCTCTACTTCGACCACGACGAAGCACTCGCCGCCAAGAAAAACGCCGGCCCGCACGCCCGCCTGTGGAAAGCCGTCCTCACAGCCACCACCGCACTGTCGAAATGGGAAGAAGCCTGACAACCCAATCCTCGGCTACGACCGGCCCTTCAACCTGATCTCTTTGGCGACGACGGCGAAGCGCCGCGCCTCGTCCTCGGTCACCCCGGCCCCTCCTCCGGCGACCCTCAACACAAACGACGTGGCCGGCCCCCCACGCCGCGTCCCCGTGATCAAAGACATCCACGCCCCCGCAGCCGCCGGGGAAATCCCCATATACGCCACCTCCGCGTCAGCCCGCGCCTTCGTGATCCGCCCCGCAGCCCCGCACGAGGCCGCGATCTCCAACAAACGCCGCGTCCCACGCCAAGCCAACCCCTGGAAAACACCCCGCTCAACAAGCCGATGCACCAACACCTGATGAGGCCCTCCCCACGACGCGGCAAGCAAATCCTCCAACAACACCGACCCAACCCCATGCTCGTAATCCAAAGGAACCGCACCCTCCGGAGCCTCAACAGCCAACTCAACCACCGCCGCACTGTCCGCCCGCGCCACGCGCTTGGACACAATCGACGTCGCCAACCCCCACGGAGAGTCCGCCTCCACAATCTCCCCCGCATGCTCACGCACCACCTCCCACACCCTCGACGCCAAATCCTCGACCGCCTCGTCAAACCCCATCGACTGCCGCCGACGCGCGATCCACCCCAACCGCGCCTTCGCCTCAAACAACACCACACGCCCCAGCAACTCGCTCGCCGGCCCCTGCCACTCCTCGTCCATCGCCCCACGAATCAACGCCCGACCCCCCTCAGCCGACAACGCGTCCTCCACCGTCTCACCCAACGATGTGGCGCACTTCACGCGTGCACAAGACGAGTCTCGATTTGAGAGTCTCAAAATGAGACTCCCGTGACCTTCGTCACTCGCAACCGGGCGGACAAGCTCAGGGGCAAGGCGATACAACGTCGCCCCCTGCCCGCCCCCAAACGACCACGACGACCGACGAATAAAACCATCCCCCTCCAACCGAGACAACACCCGCCCCAACGTCGAACGAGGAATCCTGGCCAAACCCGACAGCTCCTCCCACGTCATCGCCACATCGCCGGCCGGATCGGCATTCACCGCCAACACCGCCAACACCAACAAATCCGACGCAGCCTTCACCTTAGGCCCTCGCGCCAGCACCGCCGCGCCCATCTCCGCCGTCACGACAGACCCGCCCACCACGCCGGGCCGAACGCCGCAACAAGGCCTGCAACCACGCCCAGCGCCAAACCGGCCGCCTTCCACCACGCACTCGGCTTCATGACCGCCCCTCCTCCGGCGACAGACCAGGCGCCCGGACACATCCCCGCGCCTCAACGGCCGAGAACTGTCGGTCGGCCACATCCGCGCCCGCCGACCGTCCCGACGCGCCGTCCGAGCCCGACAGGCGGGAGATCAGACCCTCGACCATCGGCCCCGACAGGCGTCCGTTCCCCCGCAGCCGGGCGATCGCCGCCGCCCGCTCGGCCGCGCTCCACTCAACGGCTCCGCCCGCCCCGGACTGCGCCGACACGGCCCCGTCGGCCGCCCGCGGACTGCGCCTGGCCGGCGGGGCCGTGTGCGCGATCTGACCGACGCGGTGGATGACCAATCCCGGACCGTTGGACACCTCGGCAGGCAGCCGAGCCGCATTCAATGCCCCGTACACCCGGCCCGGATGCCACCCGGCATCGACAGCCTGACGCAACAAACCCGTCACCCGCCGCGCCGACAACCCAGCCAACCAACCCGCCATCGGCTGCGGCACACACTCCTCGATCAAACCCCAATCAACCTCCGGCAACAGCTCCGATCGTTTCCCCGAAACCGCCGACGACGAGACACCGGCTCCGCGTTTTAGGCGCTTGGCCATGCCAACCACCGGTTCGTCGGGCGGCGACGGATCCTGGTTGGGTGGAAGAGATTCTGAACGTAGTGAAGAATCTTTGGATTCTTCGTTAGAAGAATGCGCCGCGGGTGACCGTGCCCCGGCAGGCCCCGGCGCGGTGGGGAAGTTATCCACAGACTGACGCCGTGCTGAGGTTTCCGCGGCGCGGGCGTTATCCACAGGTTTGCGCGTTTGACCGTTGCCGTCGTTTTCTTTGTCAGGAGAGGGGTCCGGGTGGGACGGGCACTCGACTATCTCGCCCCCGGACAGTGCGCCAGCCCGCATCCGCGCGACGATCTCAGCCCGAGCCTCGTCCACGCTCATCGGCGTGTCCGTGACGATCGTCAGCTCGCGCAACTGACCAGACCGCCTGATCCTGAAACGGAAACGAAGATTCCGCTCTTCCAGCTCACGCAGACCATTGCGCGTAACCTGCTCGCCGAACCCGCGGCCCTTCAACTGCCGATAGCCAGCCTGCGCCCCGGCAGGCAGCGACAAACAGACCGTCAACAGCGCCAACGCCGCGTAAGACAAGCCCGAATCATGGATGAGGCTATTGGGAAGCGCCGTCGCCCCACGGCGCACGACGAAAAATTCCGCTTTACTATTCACAAACTCCCGCCCTTCGCCTCAGAGGACGGCGTGTTGACAAGAACAGCCCGTCCCGCACACGGCAGCCGGCCAGGCCTGCACGTGACTCCTCGGGCTTCTCGCCACACCGATTGGGCTGACTGAAGCAAAAACGGGAAAACCAGTCCCGAAAACACGACAAGCGAAACAAGTCCCCCGGCGGCCGGGGACAGCCACCAGGAGAAAACTATCCCCAAGATAAACAGGAGCTCGCAAATCGAGGCTAAAACAAACAAAACACACGCGAGCACGACCTCAGCTACATGCTCGACGGCCCCGCGCCGAGGGGCCGTCATAGCCGCCTCCGCTCAATAAGACCGCGACCCAGAAGCTCCTCAAGAGCCTCCTTGACCTCGGCCTCGGTCAATCCTCGACCGGACAACTCACTTGGATCGGCGATTCCTTCCGGATGTCGCAGAAGCAAGAGATATACGCCCGCGGCCGCAAACGTGACACCTGTGCGGCTGACAAGCTCAAAAGGAAGGAACTGGTTGCACATCAGAGCTTCCTTTCCTCTTTGATAAACGTCACCCAATGCGTTGTCGTATTCGCTCCTGTATGACCAAACAACGGACGCACTGGCGACAACGCCAATATCCGGGAGATTGGGATCTGGACTTCTGACCACTTGAAGATCAGAACTCCGCCTGGAGCAAGAACCCTAAAACACTCATCAAAACCCGATCGAATGTCGTCTTCCCACGACGGTAAAAGTCGCCCATATTTTTGTGCCAACCACGACGACCGTCCAAGACGTGTCAGGTGCGGCGGGTCAAACACGACCAGTCGGAAAGATTCATCCGCAAAAGGCAAAGCTCTGAAGTCTAGAACAGTATCCGGAGAGATATTAACTACTCTTCCGTCGCAGCACGTCAGCTTTTCCGCCCGGCAATCTCCAAAAACAGCACGAGAATCATTCTTGTCAAACCACATCATCCGTGATCCGCATGTCGGATCCAAGACCTGAACCATGACTATTAATCGCTTTCCAAACCAGACGACGGCCGGTCCATAGATGCAACACTTTCAGTGCCGCCCTGAGGCTCAAGCAATCGCAAAACATCCTCACGCCGGAAAAAACGCCGCCCGCGAGGAACAGGCTGATATGACCGGATCTTTCCTGTCTTCGCCAACCGCATAAGCGTGCTTCTGCTAATCTTGAATTTTTCTGGAATAAGAAGCACCGCCTCGTCGGGGGATAGTAGGTCGGAGAACTCATCGACTGAAGTATCTTTCGAATTTTGTAATTGCATGTCTTTAACGTAATCCATAAGAACAATTCGTTCAAGTGTATTTCTTGAGAAAAATGAAAGTACTTGAGATACTTGTTCCATGACCATCTCAGAAGTGGGGCCGAGGGAAAGCGATTCTCCTGATGCTGTAATTGGAGAACGGGTTCGACTCTGGCAGTTTCGTCGCCATGTCACGCAGAAACGGCTGGCTGAAGTCTTGCGAACAACGCCGCCTGGCGTGTCGCGCAGGATTAACGGACAGACAAGTTGGTCGCCGACGGACTTGATTCGGGTGGCGGCTTTCCTGGACGTCGAGATTTCGGATTTACTTCCCGATACGCTGGTGGAACAGGAGCGACAGCGAATTGGCTTGGCTTCCGTGTCTGAAATTCGCGGTGGCGAAACTTCGGACAGGTTGCGAAAACTCCGCACCGGGATCGCGTCGACCAGTGCGGAGCCTCGGCGCGCTCAAAGGGACTCGAACCCCCAACCTTCTGATCCGTAGTCAGATGCTCTATCCATTGAGCTATGAGCGCGTGTCTATTAAGACTCATTTAGCTTACCTCCCACCTCCCGCAACGGCAAAGTGGCAACGCATGGTTCCAGTCACAATGTGGTTTCTCTCGCCACCGAGCCAAACGGCCTCCCACGTGCGTACAATCAGCTTATGGACCCCGAAGTGGTTGGAATGGACGCCGAAAAGGCGGCGCACGCAGATGAGGCGGCGGGCGCGCAGAAGACGGCGGACGCCGAAAAAGCTTGGAATCAATGGCGCAACGAGAGAAACGAGGCCTTGGCCTCCGAACACGGATGGCTGAGCCTGACCTCTCTGACGTGGATCCCCTCCGTCGCTGGGCCCGTGGAGGGTTTTCCCGGCACGTGGCGCGCGGTCGACGGGGAGAAGGTCTATGCGACGTTCTCCTCCGACGACGACGTCACTCAAAACGGCGCGCCGGTTGAGGGGGAGGTCGTCTTCCAACTCGACGACGGAGGCTCTGAAACCTCCCTGAGGCACGGGACAAAGGCCGCGGAGGTCGCGAAAAGAGGAGGGCGCTACGCCGTTCGGGTCCGCGATTCCCTTGCCCCCACGCGGCAGAGGTTCAAGGGCGTGCCTGTGTACGGCTACGATCCGTCGGCTGTGGTGAAGGGGACGTTCGAGCCTTTCGACAAGCCTCGGGACATCCCAATCACCACCGCGAATCCCGCGGTGCCCGGAGTGGCCCACATCGTCGGAGTCGTCGAGTTCGTCTACGCGGGGGCCTCGGCGAAGCTTGTGGTTCAAGGAGATTCGTCGACTTTGACGGCGGTCTTCTACGACGGGACGAACGGCGTGGAAACGGCGGATTGGCGATATGTCTCTTTCGACGCCCCGAAGGGGGGCCGTGCGGGCCCCGTGGAAATCGACTTCAATCGGGCGGCCAACTTCCCCGCGGCGTTCACGCCGTTCGGCACATGTCCCATGCCGCCCGTCGGCAACGGTGTCCAGACGCCGATCAGGGCCGGGGAGAGGCGGCCGTCCGCCGATCAGCCGGTCTGAAGCCGATCAGGCCGTCCGCCGATCAGCCGGCTTGAATGAGCCGACCGGCTGATTCTCAATCCGATGGGCTGTCCGTCGGCTAGCCGTTTGCGGCTGAGGCCTCGCTGCTCGGTGCGAAGCCCGTAGGAGTGTCGGCGGCGGTTGGAGTTGTATTCGGGGTGGCGGCCGGAGCCGATTTGACTTCCGGCGGCACAGCGACGTCGACCGGACTCCAGTCGTATTTCAGAGACTTTTTCGCCTCGAAGGCGCGTCTGCCGTCGCGCATGACGACGATGCGGCTTTCGACCGAGCCGATTCGCCTCGTTTTCTTGTCGATAGTCACCGAGACCAAGCTTTTGGACGAATCGATGGAGCCCGCCGTGTGCGAACCGTTCTCGCCGCCGTCCGAATGCGGCTTTCCCGTGACGACGTAAGTTTGACCGACTTCTGTGATCGTGAGGTCCTTGAGACGCTTGAAGGACGGCATGTCAACTGGGACGACGTCGAAGGGCGCTGCCCCGTTCGGTGTGCGAGACGTCCTGTGCCATCCCTCGTCGTTGTAGTAGGCGATTGGCGGCTTGGAGGACCCGTCGTAGTAGCCGACTCGCTCCTGGTTGAGTTCCTTCGACGTTCCCGCCCCGCCTGTGGTCTTGAGCGTTCCTTTGGCTTCTGCAACGCGAGAATCGGCGTCTATTCGTATGGTGATACTCTTCGACGTCCTCCTCTCCTTCTTGCCGGTTGACGCCTCATAGGAGACGGTCTCGGTCTCGCTAATCGTTTTATCGTGCTTTCCGATGCCGAAAGGATCGTTCCTGCTCCGGCCTGCGTCCGCGACGGCGGCGTCGAGAACGTCCCTGGGGTCGGCGGTGCTTTCGTGGCTCGGGGAATCTCCGCCGTCTGAGCACGAGGCCAAGGCGAGAACGGCCAAAGATGCGCATAGGGCTCGAGAAAGAGAATGGCGAAAGGTCATATTGCGCTCCTGCGTGGGGGATGCCGAAAGGCATTCTACCGTATGGGCCTGCCAAGGCCATTCCCGTCGTCCTCAATCTGAAACGGCGCACATGCCCGGGCAAAGACAGAAGGGCGGGCCGGCTTGCGTGTAGCCGGCCCGCCCCCGACCGAAACTATGCGTGACAATGGCCTCGGTCGGGCTTCGTGGGCATAGTGACCGTTCGGGTTTCCGGGATTCACGTCTTCCCGAGTTTGGCTGAACCCGGCCCGGTCCCAGGGAGCTGCCTGGTCTGGGCTCGCCTTACTATTAGTAGATCCGCTTCTTGGTAGAACCGAACAGCTCTTCGAGGGAAACGGACTTGCCGTTCTTGGCGTTCTGGGGAACGTCGATCGAAACGTCCTTCTCCTCGACCTTGATGTTGGCTTCGCCCTTGACCGAGAACTTGTCGTCCGTGGACTTGATGTCCACGTCGGCCTTCATCTCTTTGAGGGAGTAGTCCGACTTGTCGGCGGTCACGACAAGCTTGACCTTGACGTCGTTCTTATTGATCTTGACGCCTTCTTTGCCGGCCTGCGAAACCAGCTGGTTGACAACAAGGTCCTTAGGCGTGACGGTTGCGATGTAATCGTCACCGTTCTCTTTCACGTCAATATCGACATACTGCTTCGCGTCGTTCAAGAACTTGTCGATCTTGCCCTTGAGGTTGCCGCTCTGCTGCTTCGCGGACTTTTGCACCTCGTTCAGAAGCGACTCGTAATCCGACTTCCCGAGAGAGGTGTACTGCCACTGCTTGTCGTTTGCGTTGAAGTACACCCTGTACCCGCCGTCGTTGGTCTTTTCGCCGTAAGCCTCAATCGAGCCGGAGCCCTTGTCGGCCAGCCCATTGGGAAGGCCCTTGAGGCCATTGCCCTTGAAATCTCCCTTGGCCTTGACCGCGATTCCGTGCTTCTCGGAATCGACCTTCACCTCGAGGTCGCCTTTCATCTTGCCCTCTTTAATGCCACTGGACGAGGGCGCTTTGACCTCGAAGTCGATGGAAGCGGTGAGGGTGCCGTCCTTCGTGAAGACCTTGTCGCCTTTTTGCGTGTTTGAAGAGAGCTTTGAACTGACTTTCGACATCAGGGTTGCGCCGTCGATGTCGGCGTTCTTCTCACTGGAGCAGGCGGAAACCGTCAACACAGCGGCGACGGCTGCGACTGCGATCGCTTTGCGGGACATTTTCACTCCTTATCGTGCGGGTTTTGTTCGACCCTAACGGAAGGCGGGCGAATCTCGCCACTGTCTGTGTGGAGAGTCCTACCCCGAGCGCTTCGCCTCCGCCAAAGCTTCTATCCGATTTCATCCGCCGCTTCCTGCGGAACAGTCGAGTTGCGCGGAGGCGTAGGCGCGCGGGCGGCGTGCCCGTTTCGCCGACGGCTGTAAGAAGTCTCCGGCAGGAGGCGGCTCCTTCGACGTCGGCGAGGCTCCGGGAGCCGCTTGCCCAAGCGGCTGGTCTTTGGCGTTCGGCGGACATAAAAGCCGTCCTTCTCTCAAATGTGACGTTTGTCGCATTTCGAGGAGCCCTACTCTCACTCCCGTCCCGCGTTGTCTTATGCATTCTCCGTGTCGTCGACGGGGTGGTCCTTCGCCGGTTCTGATCCGCCGTCGGCGGGGTCGTCTGTTGTCTCCGGTTCGTAATCGGAAGGGGTGTCCGTCGTATCAGGCTCGTAGTCCGAAGGGTTGTCCGCCGGCTCGGAGCCGTCGTCGAAAGGGTCTCCCTCGGGGGCGTCTTTGGCTTCTTCAGGGAGCGACAGGCGGACGGAGGTGCTTTTGTCTACCTTTATGTCGATGTCCATCTTCATTTTTCCCCTGGCCGCTCCTTCGCGCACGGTTCCTATTACGTTTCCTTTGAAGGATTCCAGGAGATAGTCCTTTTCGTTGACGGTCATTGTAAATCTCGAATAATTTTTGTTGACTTTAAATGTAAGATTATCTTTCTTCGAAAAATCGGAAAGGTTCATATCGAGAATTCCCGTTATGACGTGAGTGTTTCCCGATTTTGCGTGAGTCAGTCCTTTTACGTCCTCCAGCAAGTCCGTAGTTTTTGGCGACATGGTCTCATCTTCCAGGGCGTCGACAAGCTCCTTTCGCCGGTATGACTTTCGAACCCACTCACCGTCAAGTTGGCGATGGACGACGTAAACGCCGTTTGCCTGCTGCACGTACAGACTGAAGTCAAGAGTTCTTCCATCCCCCATGTCCCCCTTGCAAGTGAAAACTCCGAGCTCGTTGTCGGCATCCGTCCGCCAAGCTATGTCTACCGTAGCGTCTTGACGCTCGCCTCCGCTTGAGACGCTAGCCCGAACTTTGGCGACGGCCGTCATGTCTATGCCGCCGGTTATGTCTTTCCCGCCAAGAGGAAGCCCGGTCGGGTCCTCTTCCTCCGCTTGCATGACCTTTTTGACGATCCGCTCAGCTTCCGGGTCGTTCTTGATTGAAACGCCTGAGCATGCGCCGAGCGCCGCGGCCAACGACGCCGCAACGAGTGTGCGCAGGGTTCTGTGCCGCCCGACGCTCGTCTTTCCGCCGACCCGCATGGCTGTCTCCTCTCTTCTTTGAAAATCCTTGGAGGTTTTGACGTTGTTTTTGTGTGTTTGGTAAAAACTTTAGCGCGTCGGCGTCTGGGCTTAGAGCCGTGGCGAGGAGAGTCGTTCCCAAAGGGCGGAAGAGAGCCGCTCCCAAAAGGCGCCGGTCAGGCTGGGCTCTCGAAAGGGTCTCCCTCCATGGCGTCTTTGGCTTCCTCGGGGATTGACAGGCTGACGGAAGTGCTTCTGTCTGTCTCTACGCTTAAATCCATTTTCATGTCTCCTTTAGTTGTACCCTGTTGTAGGCTTCCGGCAAGCGTCCCGCTAAGTGATCTTACGGAGTAATCTTTTTTGTTTACTTTTATTGTAAAATTTGATTCATCTTTGTCGACGTCAAATGTGGCATTGTTTACTTTAGCAAATTTTGTTGGATCGAAGTTTAAGATTCCTTTGATCGTGTATTCGTTTCCCGAACTTGTATACGTCAACCCCTCTGCATTCTTCAACCAATCTTTAGTTTGTGCTGTCATGTTCTGATTATTTAAAGCTTTGGTAAGCTCGTTTCGTTCGTACGACCTTTGAACCCACTCGCCGTTGAGTTCGCGATAGACGACGTACGAGCCATCCTTGTACTGTAAATACATGCTCATGCTGACGGTTCTTCCGTTTCCCGCATCCAACTTGATGGAAAGGGAACCGAGGTCTTGATCGGCGTCCGTCCGCCAGACGGCGTCTATGGCGACTTTCTGACGCTGGCCCTCGGCTGAAATGTCGGCTTGTGTTTTGAGCGTGATGGTCTGGTCTGCGCCGCCGGTTGCCTCATCTTTCCCGCCGATGGGAAACCCGTTCGGGTATTTCTTTTGCGCTTCTATGACTTTCTTGACGATGCGCTCGGCCTCCGGGTCGTTCTTTGTCGAGACGCCTGAGCATGCGCCGAGCGCCGCGGCCAACGACGCCGCAACGAGTGCGCGCATTCTTCTGCGGCGACCCCTGTGCCGCTCGACGCCTATTTCTTCGTCAATGTGCATAACGTATCCCTTTCTCCTCCTTGAGGCCGCTCCGAGACGCCGAGGGCGTTCGCATGTGTGCGACGAGAGCATTGTGTGACACGAACCATAGTATGCCCGTTCGCGTCCTCGCGCTCGGGTTGGGGGAGTTCTCCCCTGGGGTGCGTTTGAAGACGGCGGTCCAGGGGTGGCTTGCCGCCGATGCGTCGGCGTTTGACAAGCCGGAGTCCCGCGTCGGAAGGGCGCAAGGATGAGTCCTGGTCGTCTAGCCCCTCGAGAAACACGGAGTCCCACGCCGGAAGGGCGCAAGGCGCTCGGCGCACACCTGGCGCGAGGCCTCGGACGGAGCCTCGCGTCGGAAGGGCGCGTCTTAGGTCGCGCTGGGCGTTGCCGGCGGCGCCGGCGTCGATGTCGGAAGAAAACTTCTCAATGAACGGGGGAATAATCCGCCCGCGATGAAAGTTGAGTTAATTGGACTCAAGAAATGGGGAGTCGACTGGACATAACTCGGCCGACAAGCCAGACTTGGGGTGTATGAGGTTTGGAGCCGACAGGCTCACAGAGTTCCGAGCCGCCAGGCTCGCAGAAAAGGAGAAAACACATGGCACGTGCACTAGGCATCGACCTCGGCACAACGAACTCTTGCGTCTCCGTCCTCGAGGGCGGGGAACCGACTGTCATCGCCAACTCCGAGGGCTCGCGCACGACCCCCTCGGTAGTCGGCTTTTCGAAGAACGGCGAGGTCCTCGTCGGGGAAGTCGCGAAGCGGCAGGCCGTCACAAACGTCGACCGCACAATCTCCTCCGTCAAGCGCCACATGGGCACGGACTGGAAGGTCGACATCGACGGCACCGTCTACACGCCGCAGCAGATCTCGGCCTTCATCCTGCAGAAGCTGAAGAAGGACGCCGAGGCCTACCTCGGCGAACCCGTGACCGACGCCGTCATCACCGTTCCTGCTTACTTCAACGACGCCCAGCGCCAGGCCACGAAGGACGCGGGCCAGATCGCCGGGCTCAACGTCCAGCGCATCGTCAACGAGCCCACCGCCGCAGCCCTCGCCTACGGCCTTGAAAAGGGCAAGGAGGACGAGCTGATCCTCGTCTTCGACCTCGGCGGCGGAACCTTCGACGTCTCCCTCCTCGAGGTGGGCAAGGACGACGACGGATTCTCCACCATCCAGGTGCGCGCCACCTCCGGCGACAACAAGCTCGGCGGCGACGACTGGGACGAGCGGATCGTCAACTGGCTCGTCGAGCAGGTCAAGGCATCGTCCGGCGCCGACCTTTCCAAGGACAAGATCGCCCTTCAGCGCCTGAAGGAAGCCGCCGAGAAGGCCAAGAAGGAGCTGTCCTCGACGACGTCGACCAATGTCTCGCTTCCTTACATCTCGATGTCGGAATCGGGCCCCATCCACGTCGATGAGACGCTCACCAGGGCAAAGTTCGAGGAGATGACGAAGGACCTCCTCGAGCGCACGAAGGAGCCGTTCCGCAACGTCGTGCGTGACGCGGGAATCAAGGTCTCCGACATCGACCACGTCGTGCTGGTCGGCGGATCGACCCGTATGCCGGCCGTGACGAACGTCGTCAAGGAGCTGACCGGCGGCAAGGAGCCGAACAAGGGCGTCAACCCCGACGAGGTCGTGGCAGTCGGCGCCGCGCTCCAGGCGGGCGTCATCTCCGGCGACCGCAAGGACGTGCTGCTCATCGACGTCACCCCGCTTTCCCTCGGCATCGAGACGAGCCTGGGCGGGACCAGCGGAATCATGACGAAGCTCATCGAGCGCAACACGGCCATCCCGACCAAGCGCAGCGAGACCTTCTCCACCGCGACGGACAACCAGCCGTCCGTGACGATTCAGGTGTTCCAGGGCGAGCGCGAGTTCACGCGTGACAACAAACTGCTCGGGACCTTCGACCTGACCGGCATCGCGCCGGCGCCCCGGGGCGTTCCGCAGATCGAGGTCACCTTCGACATCGACGCCAACGGCATCGTCCACGTCTCGGCTCGCGACA
>ERZ773060.409-NODE-409-length-15466-cov-18.7016_pt1 | contig 15466 bp, 10 predicted proteins | sample MGYA00580628_ERZ773060 | MGnify/ENA primary metagenome ERZ773060 (study PRJEB29015, sample SAMEA2738019) | human oral metagenome | biome: human oral; feature: human-associated habitat; material: dental | place: China | collected 2045 ... | reverse complement strand
CGCATTTATGAGCTATGTGCCAAACATTGCGGGAAGCAAAAAGAATGGCACATTTCTCTGGAAATACTGCATAGAAAATCAGGCAGTATGGCAACGCTGCGCCGCTTTAGGCAGGCGATTAAAGAGTTGGTTGCCAGTAATGATTTGCCTGATTACCGACTGACTTATGATGATAAGAAAGATGTGTTGAAGGTGCGGAATCGGGATTTGTCAAGCCTATTAAAATCTAAAGAAATCTAATTATCACTACACCAAAAAGGGCGACCATTGTTTTCATCGTATTCAGTTAAAGGTTTCATTTGTTCAATAATCACAAATGGAATTTCAGTCTTCATCGTAAATACGGGTTGATATGGATAGTCTTCTGATGTACTGAGTTCAAAACTAGCTCTTGCAGATTCTGTACATCTAAAAAAACGTTCAAATAAATCATTAAATAAATGATATAAGCTATTTCCAGGCATTGATACCAAGTTAGATTTTTCATAATCTACATCAACGCAAGTAATTGGTATTTGTTTGAATTTTATTTTTATTTTGTTCATTAGTTCTTCTGCTTCATTTAATTCATTATGTTTTAAATATTTTTTATATAGCCTATCTGTGATAATACCCCAGTTTTCGTTAGGGTATTCCTGGATTACAAATAGATTAACGCATTTGAAAAATAATGACATATCATATTCCGTCCCTACTTCCGAAATAAGACCGCCTCCAACAAAACCTACATGTTTATTCATAACTAAATTTCCTTAATCAATAAAGCTAATATTTCCATATTTAATTATTCCACCGCTTTTACTGCTTATTTCCTTTTGAATATAATTTCTTTTTACTACATCAATATTTTGCCCCCTAACATCAATAACAACTGTTTGAGTAGTTCCTTTGGGTAAGTGCTTTGCTCTATATTTAGCTTGCGTAACAACATTATTAATCAAATTGCTAGCATTGTTTTTAATATTGTAATTTTTAACTTCTACACTTACTCGTTGTCCGTATATATACCAGTCGGGTCTAACACTTCCTTTTGTCCCATAAGGAACTTCTTTACCATTCAAATAACTTACTTGTGCATGTGCATTTGGCGGCAGAGTTTTACCTACATGAATTTCTGATTCTCTTGGCGTAGGTCTTTTTGGTTGAACTCGTGTCGCTTGTGATTGAGATGATTCAGTCGCATTATTAGTAGCTTTGACGTGCCCAGAGCCAGCTGTCCATGTTGTTGTTCCACTTTTAGAAGTTAATTGGTTATTTGCTGATGGAGCATTGGAAGACGTAACCTTTGTTGCCCCTAAATTATTAGGGTTCTTATCTCCTAAATTTCTAAAACTATGACCATCCTTCGCAGCACCATTATTCTTTGTTGTTGCTTGTGATTGAGATGATGTAGCTGTTATATTCGTATTGTTACCATTAGCTTTATTAAGACCTGAAATCTTATTTAAACCCTTCCCTGCTATATTCCCTGCTGAGGTTAATCCTATTTGGAGCATGTTAACGCCGAAATTAATTGCGTCATTATTAGTCATACCTTGTGTAGCCACGCCCAGTCCTGGTATTTTTCTGATCCTCGCAGCTGACTCAGCACTAAATTTCTCTGAATTAAAGTTCTTATCGCGTATATTTATACTATCTTGCTTTTCAAGGGCAGCTATACAGATTTTATTACCTTGGCATAAATCTTCTGGTCGCTCTCCTCCCCACATAGCCGAATTAACAATAAAGGGGTCGTTTTGGTTGTTTCTTTCGCTATAGATAACCTCATCACCTTCTCTTGCTTTTCCAATTAAATCAGCGCAAGCTCTATTGGGTTGAGTGCCTTGGCTACATGTTCTAATTAATTCTTCTGTGTTGTGTTTGTCCACCACACCGTATGTTTCAATAACTTTTTGACATGCTTTTTCGTTGCCAGGAACACAAATTTTTCTAAGCGAATCCGCATAAGCATACATCTGCGGTTTTGTCAGATAGTTATTCTCCACCGCATTGCCCGCATTCAGGCTGCCCTGCGCCACATCGGCTGCTGTTCCACCCACTGCCGCACCCGTTGCCGCCCCCAGTGCGCTGGTGATGGCATTAACGGTGTCTTTCTGCTCCGCCGTCAATTTGCTGCCGTCGGCTTCTTGGTACAGCCATTGGCTAATCAAGGGTGCAGCCGCCTCTGAGCCTCCTGCGCTTAGGGCTCCTGCTAGGGCGTTATTGTCGCCTGCTGCGGATACGGCTGCGCCTAAAACGGCATGGGCTACGATGTGTTTCAGGCTGCCTTCTTGTCCTTGGGCTTTAAAGTATTGTCCGATTTCATACGATACGGCTGGGGCGGCTGTTGCTGCTGCTATGCCTGCGCCGCTTTGGGTGGGTGCTGATAGTCCTGAGGCAACCATGTTGAGCAATACTTTGCTGTATTGCCAGTTGTCTCTTTGGGTTTCTAGTTTGGTTTTTTCTGCGTCGCTGAGGTTGCCTTTTTCCAGTTTGCTGTTAATGGCATCTATTTTTTGGTTGATGGCTTTATTGACTTGTTGGCTGGTTTGGCTGAACTCTTGGCTGACGGTTCTTTGTAAATCCAGCTCACTTTGCACCTTATCCGCATCAAAGCGGTTTTTCAGGCTGCCTGATTGTTGGCTGGCATCCTCGGTGCGGATGTCGGTGTACGCCAGTTGGATGGCTTTATCGGTGCCGTAGCCTGTTTTAGCGAGCTGTCCTGCCTCATCGGTGAGGATGATGTTGCGGGTGCCTATGCCGCTTTGGGTAGTGCTCTCTTGGTGGTCGCTGTCGTGCCCGTAGCCACTGCTGAATCCTGATGCGTTTTGGCTGGCAACGTCGCTCAGTTGGATTTTGCCTGCTTGTTGTTCTTGCCCCAGTGTTTTGCCGCTTACGGCAACACTTGTGCCAAAGCCGATACTGCTGCCGTCGTATTTGCTGATGTTGTGTAGATCGATTTGGCTAATACTGCCGCTTTGGAAGCGGTTTTTGCCTTGCTCTTCTGCGCTTTGGCTGGCGGTAATGATGCCGCCAGTGAGTTGGGTATGTCCGCCTACTTGGACATCAAAGCCATCATCACCTGCAAACAATCCGCTTTGTTCGCTGACGCTGCGGTGTTCGGCGTTGATTTTGCTTTTACTGTAATCGCCTGAGGCAGATGCGCCATAACCTACGGTTACTTGCCCTTTGATGTTTTGTTGGCGGCTATGGTAGTCGGCGGTGTCTTGTAGGCTTTCTATGTTGAGGTTGGCGGCGCGTACGGCGATGCCTTTGCCTGTTACTTGGGCACCTTTAATGTTGGTGTCGCCACCGCTCATGACTACTGTGGGCCCCTCTTTGCTACCGACATGGCTGTGGCGGTAGGTGGTTTGCTCGGCATCGGTATAACCTTTGCCTTTATTGCCGCCTGCGGTAATACCCAATGAGATGCCGCTGCCAAAGTTGAGGCTCACCCCTGCATTCCAGCCTTTATTGCTGTTGCGACTGTGCTCGGAGTGGGTGTTTTTTGCTGCTTGTATGTTAATGCCACCATCAGCGTAAAGGTGGGTACCACCCTTACCAATGACATCGGAACCTGTGATGTTGATTTGGGAGTCTTTGCCTTGACCTGTTGCCATCAATACCACTGGACCAGCTCCCGATAAAAGCTGGCTCGCTTGGCTTTCTGTATGGTAGCTGCTGCTGGTTTGACGATTTTTTTGTTCGCCATAGGTGATAGAAACACCAACAGAGGTTGCACTGGTTTTGCCACTTTGAATTTTGTTAATAGCTTGACCTGTTTGATAGGCTTGCATGGCAGTGTTAGCGGCTGCCATGGCATTAACGCGGGCATTTTTGCTTTGCCCCACTTGTTTGGCATTTTTGGCGGTATCAATGGCTTGTTGCGCTAAATCGGTAATCGGTGTGCTCAGCGCAATGGTAAGCCCTTTTTGTTGATGGACGTATTCACTCTCGCCGATTTGGATGTTTTTGGCATCGGCGATATTGATTTTGGCGGCATCAACGGTGATGCGTCCTTTTGGGGTAGAAACGGTGCTGCCGATTTGGCTGTATTGGTTGCCTGCGGTGATGAGGGCATCACCATTCAGGCTGCCTGCGGTGCTGCCAACTTGTTGCACCACTTGTGAGGTTTGCGTGAACTGGTCTTTTTTGCTGCCAACAGTAAAGCCAATACCCCCCGTTCCCATCAAACCTGATTTTTTCGTTTGATGGGATTCGCGGTCGTTGTAATAGCTTTGCGCTGTAGTCAGTTGCGCATTATGTCCTGCGTGCAGTTGGGCTTTTTGCTCGGAAACAATATCGCTGCCCACCACATTGAGATCGTGCCCCGCATCCATGTAAACCAATTTGCCCGTTACACTACTGCCCTGCGCTTCATCATGTTGCCGTTGGTAGGTATCTAGCTGGCTGCGTTTGGACAGGAATCCTTTGGATTGGGTATACACAGACTCATCAAAATCCAACGTGCTTCTGCCTTCGCTGATTTGGATGTCGTGCCCTGCTTGTAAAGCAGTTAGTCCTTTTTCACTGTCTAAATTTCCTTGACGGATTTTGATGTCATTGCCTGCTTTTACTAACAAATCGCCTTGGCTTTGAATATCGGTACCCACTTCGGCGGTTTGATGGACATGACGGTGGTTTTTATCGTTCAGGCTGCCATAACTTTCATGGCGTTCGGTTGCCACCGTACCCAAGTCCACATTGCCGTGTTCGGAAATAATTTGGGTTTTACCGCCTTGGCTGGTATTGCGTACCACTGCGCCATTCAGGTGGGTGTCATGTTGGGATTGAATGCTGAGTATGCCGCCTTCGCTGCCATCCTCGCCCACCGACAAACGCGCCACTTTATCAACGACTGTATTGCCGTTTTGCTTGTCGCCCGATGTCGCAGTGGTGCTGCTCGCATTGATTTGGTCGGCAGAAAGGCTCAGCAACTTGCCTGCGGCAATGTCGCCACCTTGCAAATTGATTTGGTTTTGTGCATCCAGCCAGACTTTTTCACCGCGAATTTGTCCGCTGTGCTCAATGTTTTGCGCACGCAAATCTACTACCTTGCGCCCCGCAATGGTGCCACCATTGCGAATCTCATCGGCATTCAGTTGCAACACATTGGCACTAATCAGGCTGCCTGTGCTATTCAAATCGCCTTTACGCGCCACCACATAAACTTTGGGCACCAATACGGTTTGTTGGCTGCCATCTTTGAGGGTGATGGTTTGGTTCTCTAGCCAAACTATGTCGCTGGTCAATTGCGCCACTTGCGCAGCACTCAGTGCGACACCTGGCACCAGTTGTTGGCTGCGGGCAAAGGTAATGCCTGCATCCATCAGGGCTTTCAACTGGTCTTCATCGTTATCGTAGCCATCCAAACGGCGATAGCCCGTTAAACGGGCGATTTGTTCATTGACCAGTTTTTGCTCGTAGTAACCATCGCCTAGGCGTTTATGCATATTGCGTAAACCCAGTGCATTGAGCAGGTAATCGCTGCCGAGCCATTGGCGGTAGTTGGTGAAGGCGGGGTCGGTTTCGATGAGGTAGTTGGGATTATTGGGTTGGGTGCTGTAGAGGCTGCTGTTGGGTAAAACAACCGTTGATAACTGTTTTCGTTGTGCCCCATGAATAGATGGAGCTACCAACCCCGTAACATCTGCTGGATTACCGAGTTGAGCAGGCAAGTTGGATATGTGATCATCTACTCGTGCAACATTGAGATTGTAGGTTGCTGATTGTGTTTGGTTATAGTCTCGGTAATCTACCTCTGTGCGCCGTTGCCATTTTCCACGTTTATACCACCCTTCTTTGCTAACTGAATTCCATTGTCGTCCAATAGTTTGTGTGGTCTCGTGCCCTAAAACTTCTACGTTGTTGATTTTGTCTGCTTGACCTGAATAACTAATGGCACCGCCCACCAAGATTTCGCTTTTGTCGTTATTCAGTTCATTGCCTTCAAGCGATAAATTACCGCCCACCAAGATTTGACCTGGTCGACTGGAAGTAACCCGTTCTCGGTAAATATTTTTGTGATAATCGCGTACATGCCATGTTTTTCCTTCAATGACAGCGCCGTCTTTTAAGACAAATTTAGCAGTGGTTTGGTCTTTTTTGCCACGATACTCATCAAACTCACCATCTTTGCCTGCTTGATAGTAGATGTTCTCACCTGAACGTGCATAATCTCGTATTTGTGGCGTTTGCTCTGCCAAATACGTCTCTACGGAGAAGTCCGAGTTTTGGTTAGACAGTGTTTTGCTACCAATATGAGCATGACCCGCTGATTCAATTCGGGCACTAATATTGGTTAGATTATCCGCCGTCCCCACTGCCTGATGCTGCTCATTCAACTGCCCACCAATATGCAAAGTTCCCTCGCTGCTAATCAGCGAAGATGTCCCTTGCACCGCTTGCCCGTTTTCAATCCGATTAAAGCCACTACCTAGGTTTTGAATAGTCTTCGCCCCAATATCCAACCGCTCCCGCGCCGCAATCACACCCGCTTTGGTTTCTCCATTTGCCGTCTCTTCTTTGTTCACCACATCTTGCGCCGACAGCGCAACATGGTCGCCATAAATCCGCCCTGTTCCGGTGTTGGTTAGGGTGTTCAGGCTGCTCAGATGGGTTAAGCCGTTGCTGTTAATTAGCCCACGGTTGGTAATGTTGTCCGCGCTCAGCTGGGTGGATTGCCCTGATTGAATCACCCCGCTTGCTTGGTTATCTATTTGGCGGGCAGCAACCACAACCGCCTCATCTGCGTGTAATTGATGGCGGTTGGTTAAATTGCCTTCGGTACTCAGCGTTAATTTGCGCCCCGCAGTAAGATTATTTTCCGTGGTGAAGTCATTGCGTACGGCAATCTCGGCATCTTTGCCTGATGCGATTTCGCCTTTGCCCGTTAGGGATTGTGCTTGGATAGAGAGTTGCTCACCTGCCAAGATGCTGCCTTGGTCATTATTGAGCGTAGGAGATGCGGTAGCTTGTCCTTGAATCGACACCGCTCCCGCTGAGCTGATTTGCCCCTGTTGGTTTTTCAGGCTGCCTGAAAGGGCAAGTTGGGTATTTTTGTCGCTGCGAATCGCGCCGTTGCTGTTGTCTAGCGTATGGGCAGAAAGCTGTAATGCCTGCGCATCAAGGCTGCCATGCGTATTGTCTAAGCGTTGGCTATCAACCCGTATCTGCTCTGCCGCCACTTGACCTTGCCAGTTGTGGAATTGGGCTACCGAAACAGCAGCATTTTGTGCGCTGATTTTGCCGCCGGCATTGTTGAGCGTTTCGCCTGTTGCCGTCAGTTGTTTGAGATGCAACTGCCCCTGATTGCTCAGTTGGGCGGTATTGCTTAGGTCTATGCCACCGTTGGCGGTGATATTGCCCGTATTGTCCAGTCGCTGAACATTGATTTTGCCTTCGGCTAACGCAATGGGCGTAGTAGCATGGGTAGCAACGCTGCCGCCACCTTGTGCCGTACTGGGCGCGGGCGAAATCTGCGCATTGCCGTTTTGCCCGCCTGAATTGCCCGTGGCATCTGATGATTCCGGTTCGGGATAGCCGATTTTGCCGCTGTTGGTGAGCTGTGCGCTATGTAGGGCTAATCCTTGCAAACCTGTTTGTTGCAGCGTCCCGCTGTTATGTAAAAAAGGCGTATCAACGGCTAATCGCGCACCGCTGATCTGCCCGCTGTTATGTAGCGCACCGGTTTGGATTTGTGCCTCACCCGCGCTTAATAAATGCCCGCTGTTGGTGATGCGGGTTTGATTGAGTGCCAGTTGGTTAGCGGCAATGCTGCCACTGTTGTCTAAATGTTGCGATTGAATGCGTACCGCCGATGGGTTTGCCGAACCTGCTTCCCCAGTTGCCACCATGCTGCCACTATTAACCACATTGCCCGCCGCATCAAGACGAACCTCACCCGCACGGGCAAAGATTTGCCCCGCATTGCGAATACTGTTTTGCTCCGCACCATTCACCATCAGATGAATGGTGCCCGCATACATCCCGCCCAATGCGCCCGTATCGATGGCAAACGTATTAGGCTGTGCTGGCGTATCGGCTGATGAGCTCCCTGCCTGAACACTTAAACGGTTTGCCCAAATGCCCCCATTCACGTTTACCGCGTTGGCAATCAAATTGGTGTAATCATTACGTGAAGCATCTAAACCACCGCCCGCAATATTCAGGCTGCCTACTCCCTGCGCGATTCCTGTATAACGCCCATCTTGGATAACCGCATTGCCCACCCCCAGCGTTACTTGGTTGGCATTGATAAAGCCGCCACCATTGACGTTAATCCCCGCAGGGTTGGCAATCACCAAATCCGCGCGTCGTCCACCAATCTCCACATAACCATTCAAACGGCTGGGGTCAGCACTATTGACCTGATTCACAATCACCCGTGCTTCACCACGAGCCAACCAGGGATTCCCCTGAATCCAACCACCTAACTGCGTTTGCACATTTCGGTGGCTGTTATTGAGCACCGCCCCTTTTTCACCTACATCAAACTGCCGATACTGATTGACCGAAACCCCCGCGCGTGTAGGCGTTTGGATATTGACCACAGGCAAACCATTGTTGCTCTGCAACACCGTAGGCTGTTGCCCTCTCGGCGCATTCGGGTCTGCCACAATGCCGTCCGACCACACAGACGCGGACGCTAAAAACCCTAGCAACGAAACGGCTAGGGGGCGAAGAATAAAGCGTTGTGGGTGTTTTTTATGTTTTTTTACGGTAGTGGATGACATCAAGCAACCTGCTGCAAAATAGAGAATAAAACAAACAAATTAAGTAAAACAAATCAGGCAAAAGTGTAACACAATCATGCTAAACACCACAGAAATAACCGCTTTATTCAAATTTCACAGGGAATAATTGACGGATTTACACCACAACCGCTAACCTTACTCGTTTTAACAAATCAACCTCATCTTAACCTTACTTGATTGTTCGCTATGCGCCATAAAACTCAAACCCATCGCACATTATCTGCCCTGATATGCACCGCCTCCCTATCGCTACCTACAACCACCTTAGCGCAAACCCCCAACGAGCAGCTTATCCAACAACAGCAACAGCGCGACCAATTTTGGCAACAACAACGTATGCCCCAACCTGATGGACGGATTGAGAACCCGTCCATTGCTTTGCCCAACCCGGCTGTTTCCGATACGGCATCAACCGAATCTGCTGATGCCGACCAAACGCAATGTTTTGCTATCCAGTCTGTGCGCTTAACAGGAATCAATGACACCGTTTCACCTGCCGATATTGCCCACTTTCAACCTGCTTTGCGCCGCGCACTGCGTCAGGTGGGATTTATTGCCGGCAATTGTTGGGGCGAGCAGCACATCAATCAGTTAATGGTTACCATGCAAAATGACGTGATTGGTCGCGGCTACACCACCACCCGCATCCTCGCGGCACCGCAGAACCTAAGTGAAGGCACATTGGTTTTAGCCGTCTTACCCGGCAAAGTGCGCTCGGTTCGTTTTGAGCAAAAAGATGCGCAAGAGCACACCGAACGCATTACCGCCTTTCACAATGAGTTCCCCATTCGTGCAGGCGAATTATTGAATTTACGCAAGATTGAACAGGGTTTAGAGAATTTAAAACGTGTCCCCACTGCTCAAACCGATATTCAAATTGTGCCCACCGAGCAATTGGGCGAAAGCGATATAGTCGTATCGTGGCAACAGCGCACCGTTCCTTTTCGTTTAACCCTATCGGCGGATGATTCGGGCAGTAAAAGCACGGGACGCTATCAGGGCAATGTAACCTTTTCTGCCGATAACCCATTGGGGTTAAGTGATTTGTTCTATATTTCCTACGGTCGCGCATTGGGTCATGTCCCCAGCCAAAAAGGCATAGATGAGCGCACCGAGAAGGGCGCAAGCCAGAACTTTGCGCTGCATTATTCCGTCCCCTTTGGTAACTGGTTATGGTCGTTTAACCACCAAAACTACCGCTATCATCAAGCCGTAGCAGGCAATTACACCGTCTATGATTACAACGGCAAAAGCCGCAGCAGTGATTTGGGCGTATCGCGCTTACTGTACCGTGATGCCAAACGTAAAACCCATGTGGGCTTTAAGCTCTGGCAACGAGAGAACAGCAGCTATATAGATGATGCCGAAATTGAAGTGCAACACCGTAAAACCGCAGGCTGGGCAGCATCATTAAGCCATAAGGAATATTGGGGCAAAGCCACACTGGACGCACAAATCCACTACAAACGTGGCACAGGGATGCAAGACGCACTGCCCGCCCCCGAAGAGGTGTTTAACGAAGGTACTTCCCGTATGAAGATTTGGACGGCAGACATCGGGCTAAACCTACCCATAGGCAAACAAGACAAATGGATGTTAGACAGCCGTTGGCACGGACAATGGAATAAAACCCCCTTAACCCCATTAGACCGCCTCGCCATTGGCGGACGCTACACCGTACGCGGATTTGATGGTGAGATGAGTCTATCTGCCGAACGCGGTTGGTATTGGCGTAACGAACTGGCATGGCAATACCGTGCAGGACACCAAATCTATGCCGCTCTCGATGCAGGACACGTATCGGGCGCATCCGCCCAATACCTCCTTGGACAAAGCCTGATTGGTGCTGCCATTGGCGTACGCGGACAGTTTCAGAAAGGATTAAGCTACGATGTTTTTGCTGCCAAACCCGTCCACAAACCCAAATACTTCCACACTGCCAACAAAGTGTATGGATTTAATGTCAGCTGGACGTTCTAAACAACCAAGCAAACAGCAAATAATTGATATAACAGGAAAACGACATGGCGATTGTATCCGTTAGCGAAGCCGCGCGACTGGTGGGCAAAAGCCGTCGCACCATACAGCGCGACATTGCCGCAGGCAAATTAAGCAAATGCGACAATGGCAAAAAGCTAGACACGTCAGAGCTTATGCGGGTTTATGGTTCGCTTTTAAACGCGCCAAATGACGCGGACAAAAATGCGCACATGACACAGGATGTCGCCCCCAATATCCCACCTGATGTCGCAGAAATGCGCATCCGTTTAGCTACATTGGAAGCCGAAAATGCCGCCCTCAAAGACCATTTAGGCAGCCTAAAACAAGCCATGCTGCTCTTAGAACATAAAGAGCAGCAAACCAGCACTAAAACAACCCAACAGCGCAAATGGTGGCAGTTCTTTAAAAAAAGCGCGGATTAACCCATTGCCGAAACAGAATCCTATTCTGTTTCGGCAATGGTGCTTTAAGCAAAATAACTTCAGTTTTAACCTAGACGCAGGATAGGCAACAGGTGCCAAAAACACCCCTAACGGTACTGTTCTGTCGGCGACCGCCTATCCTGCGTCTAGGCTAAATATTACGTAACAACAAGGAAACGGAATAAAACGGATGAGATTTAGGTCAAGACTTTGGTTAAAAACGGACAATAACGTACAAAACAGGTCAATTTAGGACAAAACCAAACGAAAATAGACAAAGAATGGTCAAAAATAGGTCAAAGATGCGTCAATATTTGATATAAACGCGACAAACCACGCCATATTGAGACACGGACGCGCCATATTTAAGACAAGTCGCCAAGACAGTTGCAGCCTAAAACAGTCAAAAGCCCAGCGCGATTAGCTGGGCTTTTGTTTTGATGGCATCAAAAAATTTCAGAATGCGAACCTAGGCGAACAAGCTGTAAAACAGGTTTACCCTTCTCATCATCATACTTGGCGTACAACAGAACTAAATCAGGTTTGACATGACAATCTCTAAACTCTTTCATATCACCTTTTAATTGATGGTCGCAGCATCTTTCAGGCAATGGCAAATCATTGAGCAAGCAATTCATTACCTCAATCCATTCCACCGTAAGCGTTTCTTCTATTTGCTTTACCACATCGCGTTTGAATTTTTTGCTTAACGTGATACGTCTCATAATTTTAACTTTCTAATATCAATGATTATAACTTACAAGTTTCTTTTTCAAAAACAAACAAAAGTAGAAATATTTTCATTAAATCATTGATTTTAAATGAAATTTAATTTCAATTATCCTCTAAATGCTGCATCGCTTCTTCAAATGTCGCATAAGTTTTAGCTGTTTTTCGTTCTACTCTTGCCTCTTCCATCGCACGTAAAGTTGTTAAATTTGGAATGCTGCTGTTTTGATGATGACTAAACGACAATGGTACGGTTTGAGTATCTGCCACTTGTTTCAAAAATAACTTAATTGCTTGGGCAGGTGCTAATCCGTAATTTTCTAAAACCGAAAAGGCTTTATCGCGTAAATCTTGCTCAATGCGAATATTATAGTTTGTAGTTGCCATAGTCCCACTTTTACCTTTCATACGAATTACAAATAACGTGCAAATTATAATCACCAAGCAATCGCAATACAACCTATGCTTTTGTTTGTCTCCCATTCACTTCGTTTTTTAATCATGGCTTCGGTACACTTCTTTACGGTTAACCTACTCTGATAACCAACACAGTCATTCTGCCATCTTCAATTTTAGAAATGATGCGCCAGTCACCTACCCGATATTTTCAAAATCCGCCTAGCTCCGAACCTTCTAAGGTTTCACCAATGCTATGCGGGGTCATCCAGTTGAGTAACTCGTTCATGCAGATGCTTCGTGGGCATTTATTTTTGGTTTGAATGATAACCAAATGATATAATTGAGAAATTCACTTAACGAGGGAACTAACCATGCAAACAACAAACACTATCCCAACAGGCTCTATCCGTACTTTCGGCGATTACGGCGTAAAGTACATTGTCGGCACACCTGCTAAACAACTCCCTGATGGCGATTGGCTCGTAAATATTGAGCTGCCTGAAAGCGGAGAACACACGCAATACAAACTTTCCCATATTGTCCAAGACCCGAAAGCTGCATAATGTACGCAATTTCTTTTGACTTGGTGATTGCCGATACCGCCGAAAAACACCCAAAAGGCGTTTCACAAGCCTATGCGGATATTGGCGCTACTCTACGCAAATTCGGCTTTGAGCGTGTGCAAGGAAGTTTGTACACCTGCCAAGATGAGAATATGGCTAACCTTTTTTCTGCCATCTCTGCGCTGAAACTGCTGCCTTGGTTTCCTGATTCCGTCCGTGATATTCGGGCGTTCCGCATTGAACAATGGTCGGATTTCACAGGATTTGTGAAGTCTTAATCCGCTGAATAGTTCTCCGCCTACTTTGTGAGTGGGCGGTTTTTTTTATCTGTTGTTCCAAAAGTGGCTACCCTTTGCTGCCCTTGGCGGCAATCATAACGCGCTGGGCGCGTCAAAAAGGTTTACCTTTTTCGCCGTTAGGCTATCCTGCCATAGCTAGATAATTTTTATATATTTCATAGACTTGCCTATTAGTAGTTAGCTCGGTATAGTTAAATTTAGACACGCCTATACCACCCTAGCAAACCTATATGACAAGGGAAACAATGGAAAACTTACCACCTCCCTACCCAAGTCGCAAAAATGGCTGGATTTTGCCGTTCAAAAACAAAATTCTGATGCTCCGAAGCAAAGGGTATCCGTTCTATCAAATCGCCGAAATTCTCCAACCAGAAGCCCAAAAGCAGGGGCGTAAAGTTTCTGCCTCAATCGTAAGCTACTGGGTTACGACATGGCGACAACAGGAAAAGAAAGCCGAAGCAAAAAATCCCACCCCTACCCCACAGCTCGGGGAATACGGCTATAACCCATTTTTCGCCGACTGGTTGATTGGGGAGTGCCAAAATTTGCATAGGTTCGGCGATTTTGATGAAAACGGAGCGTACTTCATTCAGATTGATGACTTGCTGGATGCTTACCGAAAACACCCCGAAATTGAGAAAAATGGCTGGAACTATCAGGAAATACCCACTATTTTGGAACGCTGGGCGAGCCATCGGATGGTTTGGGATGGGTTAGATTTTTTAAAAAAACGCGAAAAAAACGGCTGACTAAAAAACTGCCGCCCCGAACAAAATGCTTGCTGTTTGGGGCGGTTTATTTTTTTAATAGCGATTGCTGGCGCACAGAGATGGTTTAAGACGCTGTTTGTTTAGTACAAGGTAGGGGTTCTAGGATGGATGACATTAAATGCCATCTACGGGCTTTTTAGGTGCCTTTACGGCGATTTACCGATTTTAGGGGAGATGCGAGATAACAAAATGGACGGAATAAATGGATTTGAGAGAGAGAAAAACGCGATTGGCGTTTAGAGAAAAGTAAAAATGGTTGAGCAGCACGAATTTTACCATTGCCGCCTATGCTCGCCCTACTGCTTTTTGCAGACCTAAACGGTAGGGCTAAGGTAATGGTTAAGGCAGCCTGAAAAGGGATGCTCTAAAACACTAATTCATTGGAGTTATTGAATTGAGGTTATGCCGTGAGTGAATGGGGTAGCAGAGGTTAAAAATGTTTTCCTTGCTCGGGTATGCGCATGAGTGCTCGTGCGTTAAAAAGATTAAGTTAAAACGCGCGCGCGTGTTACGGTTTGCGCAGGGCGCATGGATAAAGGGGTGTAGGTGGGTTCGTGTACCTGAAAACCCGAGTATAGTGTACCTGAAAACCCGATTTATTTTTCCAAAAATGTACCTGAAAACCCGAATGATGTACCTAGAACCCCGATAAATTTGCGTACCTGAAACCCCGATAGTACAATACGCTTTTCCCACAAACAGAAACCCCCAAGTGATGCGTGAACATCAACAAGGGGGCGTATGATTAACCTACTGACCTAGGCAACCACATGACACATTCTAAACAAAGTGCCCAAGATATTCTAGCGGCACGCATGGCAGAGATTGCCAAAAAAAATCCCAACAATACCCAAAGGCAGCCTGAAAATGCAAAACAAGGTACGGCTGTTGTTCAATCCCACTTATCGCCCAAACGTCATCCTAATGCCGATTTCTTTGTGATTGATGTATTTGATGCTTCGCTCAAAGATGATTTAGCCAGTATGGAACATCCGATTTTTGCACTTAAATCAGGAGATACGCGAGTGCGGAATTATGAGCACAATGGCAATACTTTAACGGTTGAGCCTCCTGCTCGCGGTTGTGCAACCATGCACGATAAAGATGTTTGGATTTACTGTATTTCTGCTTTGATGTCTGCGAAAAACAGAGGGATAGAAATTAATAGGACTATTCGCTTTACGGTTTATGATTATTTGGTTTCCACAAATCGCCATACAGGCAATTATGAATATAAACAGCTTCAAGCATCACTTAGCCGCTTAGCAGGAACGCGGATTATCACAAACATAAAAACAGGTGGCTTTATTGAGCATCGTAATTTTGGCTTGTTAGATTCGTTTCTAATTGTACGAAAGGACGAAAATGATGATAAAAGCCCGATGATTGCGATTGAAGTAACCCTGCCTGATTGGCTGTTTCGCTCCATTGAAGCGAAGCAAGTTAAAACCATATCGGCGGATTATTTCAGGCTGCGTAAACCGTTGGATAGACGCATTTATGAGCTATGTGCCAAACATTGCGGGAAGCAAAAAGAATGGCACATTT
>ERZ773060.407-NODE-407-length-15505-cov-4.35683_pt1 | contig 15505 bp, 10 predicted proteins | sample MGYA00580628_ERZ773060 | MGnify/ENA primary metagenome ERZ773060 (study PRJEB29015, sample SAMEA2738019) | human oral metagenome | biome: human oral; feature: human-associated habitat; material: dental | place: China | collected 2045 ... | reverse complement strand
TCCCGACGGGGCGCAATGAGATCGACGGGGATGCGCTCTATGTGAACATCGCGCACTATACAACAGGACCCTGCGAGGAGAAGATCTGGGAGGCGCACCGCTCCTATATCGATATTCATGTTCTCGCTGAGGGAACGGAGCGCATCGATGTCAGCCCGATTGAGCGCATGCAGATGGGTGCCTATGAGAAGGACAGGGATTTCACGCCCGCCGAGGGCGACGCAGCATCCGCTGCGGTGATGCGCCCCGGCGACTTTCTCATCTGCTTTCCGGAGGATGTGCACCGCTCCGGCGTGATGACGGACGCGCCCGCTCCCCTGAAAAAGGGGATTTTTAAAATTCACGTGGAATAAAATTTGCACAAAAAAGCGCTCTGTTTCTCATCAGGAGAAACAGAGCGTTTTGTATGCAGATTTATTTACTCGCTCGGTGTGTCGACGATGCGGTTCATCGTCGCCATCGATGCGACGCGGTCGTTCTCGGCGATGGTCATGAGCCGGACGCCCTGCGTGTTGCGGCTGATGCGCGAGATTTCGTTGACGGAGGTGCGGATGACGATGCCCTCGGTGGTGATGAGCATGAGCTCCTGATCCTCGCGGACAACGCGGATGCCGACGACGGGGCCGGTCTTCTCGGTTACCTTCATGTTGATGAGGCCCTTGCCGCCGCGGGTCTGCGTGCGGTATTCTCCCGCTGCGGTGCGCTTGCCGTAGCCGCCCTCGGTGACGGTGAGCACTTCGGAGTCGCTCTTTAGAATATCCATCGCGACAACTTCGTCTCCGTCGGCGAGCATGATGCCGCGTACGCCGCGCGTGACGCGTCCCATGGAGCGCACGCCGCTCTCGGGGAAGGCGATCGCCTTGCCCAGGCGCGTGCCGAGCATGATGCGGTTCTCACCGTCGGTGAACTTCACGCCGATGAGCTCGTCCTCCTCGTCGAGGTTGACGGCCTTCAGACCGCTCTTGCGGATGTTCGCAAACTCGGCGAGCGGCGTCTTTTTCACAACGCCGCGCTTCGTGCCGAGGAAGAGGAAGCGGTCAGGTTTGAATTCGCGCACCTGGATGACGGCAGTGATGCGCTCGTCCGCCTCAACGGCGAGGAGGTTGATGATGGCTGTTCCCTTCGCCTGGCGGCCGCTCTCTGGGATCTCGTATGCCTTCAGAACAAAGACGCGTCCGCGGTTGGTAAAGAAGAGGATGTCATGGTGCGTCGTGGTGATGAGGAGGTCGCTGACAATGTCCGTCTCCTTCGTCCCCATGCCCTTGACCCCGACGCCCCCGCGCCGCTGTCGGCGGTAGGTGTCGAGCGGAATACGCTTGATGTAGTTGCTCATGGTGAGGGTGACGACGACATCCTCCTCGGCGATGAGGTCGGTGATGTCCATCTCGCTCGCATCGAAGGTGATCTCGGTGCGGCGCTCGTCGCCGTACTTGTCGCGCACCTCGATGAGCTCGTCCTTGATGATGGCGAGGACTTTCATGCGGTCGGCGAGGATGCCCTTCAGCTCCTCGATCATCTTCAGGACTTCCTGATACTCCTCCTCGATCTTTTCGCGCTCGAGGCCTGTGAGGCGCTGGAGACGCAGATCGAGAATGGCCTGTGCCTGTTTCTCGGTGAGTTTGAAGCCGTCCATGAGGGCCGTGCGTGCGATGTCTGCCGTGCGGCTCTCACGGATGGTCGTGATGACGGCGTCCAGATGATCGAGGGCGATGGTGAGTCCCTCGAGGATATGGGCGCGCGCCTCGGCCTTTGCGAGCTCGTACTGCGTGCGCCGCGTGATGACGTTCTCCTGGTGGCTGATGTAGTGACCGAGGATCTGTTTGAGGTTCATGATGACGGGCTGGCCGTCGACGAGGGCGAGCATGATGACGCCGAAGCTGTCCTGCAGCTGCGTGTGCTTGTACAGTTGGTTGAGGATGACGTTCGGCGCGCTGTCGCGGCGCAGCTCGATGACGATGCGCATGCCGCTGCGGTCGGACTCGTCGCGCAGATCTGTGATGCCGTCGATCTGCTTGTCACGGACGAGCTCGGCGATTTTCTCGATGAGACGCGCCTTGTTGACCTGATACGGGAGCTCCGTGACGAGGATGCGCGGCTTCCCGCTGCTCATCGTCTCGATGTGGGCGCGTGCGCGCATTTTGATGACGCCGCGGCCGGTCGTATACGCCTTGCGGATCTCCTCGGTGCCGAGGATGAGGCCCGCGGTCGGGAAATCGGGGCCTTTGATGACGCCCATGAGTTCCTCGATGGTGGTCTCGGGATTGTCGATGAGCATCAGCGTGCCGTTGATGACCTCGACCATGTTGTGCGGCGGGATGTTGGTCGCCATGCCGACGGCGATGCCCGCGGTGCCGTTGACGAGGAGCTGCGGGAACTTCGCCGGGAGCACGGACGGCTCCTTCTCCGAGCCGTCGTAGTTGTCGACGAAGTCGACGGTCTCCTTGTCAATATCGCGCAGCATGAGCTCGGCGATCTTCGACATGCGCACCTCGGTGTAGCGCATGGCCGCGGCCGAGTCGCCGTCAACGGAGCCAAAGTTGCCGTGTCCGTCCGCGAGCATGTAGCGCATGGAGAAATCCTGCGCCATACGGACGATGGCATTATAGACGGAACTGTCGCCGTGCGGGTGATATTTACCGAGCACTTCACCGACGATGCGCGCCGATTTCTTGTACGGCTTGCTGCTCGTCATGCCGGAGCCCTGCATCGCGTAGAGGATGCGGCGGTGCACCGGCTTCAGGCCGTCGCGCACATCGGGCAGCGCGCGTGCGACGATGACGCTCATCGCGTAGTCGATGTACGAGTTCTTCATCTCGTGTTCGAGATTGACCGGGACGACGCGCCCCTGTCCAAAATCCAAATCCAAAATGTCACCTCTCCGTGTTTATTTCACAATAGAACATGATAATTATAGCATTTTCGCGGGGAAAAGTCTATGTTTTGAGAGGGGCTGCCCCATTCTGTCAAAAAATATCGGCGTAAACTTCCGGCCTTCTTTCATTTGCCGTCGACAGCAGGCAATATCGTTGGCATCCAGCCGCTCTTTTTCGGACAATCTTGGGGCGTGCAGCGCCGTATGGAAGGGCATGCGAAAAGGGATTCTGCGTACGCTCGTCGAATAAACAGCGGAGGAACGCCAAAGAGGAGGGACGATGTGGAGGATATGCAGGAGCTGCGGCAGGTGATTCTGCTGCGTGCAAACGAGCTCTACGAGGCAAAGGAATATGTGCGTGCGGCGGAGGTAGCACGGGAGCTGCTCGCGGCTCTGCCCGAGGATGCCGAGATGCGCTATATCCGTGCGGCCGCCCTGACTGCATGCGGCTCCTATGCGGAGGCGCGTGCAGAGATTGCCCGCATCCGCACGATAAATCCGGCGCATGCGGGAGCAGCGCGGCAGGAGATCTACATCGACCGCGCGGAGGGAAAGATCCAAGCGGAGATCGCGCATCTCCATGCACTGATCGCCCGGCTGAAGGAGCGCATCGCCGCAGAGGAAGAGAGCCGCGCCTACTGCACGGTCTTTCTCGCGAGCGCATACAGTCTCCTCGGCGCCGCGCTGAGCCGCGCGGGCGCAGTCGAGGACGCCGTCGCGGCGTTCCTCTCCTCCAGCCAGCTCGAGACGGAGCGGGAAAAAAAGGCCGTCGAGTACAGCAATGCGCTCTTTGCCGCAAACTATCTGCCGGCGCATCGGCGCGCGGCGTATGCAGGGCTTGCGCGCGGATATGCCGCTCTTTACGCCGATGTGCTGCCTCTCTCCTCTCCGGAGGACGCTGTGCGCGGGCACGACCGCATCCGTATCGGCTATATCTCGCCCGATCTGCGCACGCATCCGGTGGCGACGCTGCTGCAGCCGCTCCTGCAGTTCTTTGACCGCACGGCATTCTCGGTGTACTGCTATGCGAACTGCGCCGCGGACGAAACCTCCCGGCGGCTGCGCGCAGCCGCCGATGCATGGCGGAATATCCGCGGCATGACGGCAGAGGAGGCGGCAGCGCTCGTGCGGCGCGACGAGATCGATATTCTCGTCGATCTGGCAGGGCATACGCAGGACAACTGCCTGCCCGTGCTCGCGCATAAGCCCGCACCGGTGCAGGTGACGGGCATCGGCTATTTCAATACGACGGGACTGCCTGCCGTAGACTACATGCTCTCGGATGTGTATGTGGACCCTGCAGGCGCGGCGGACGAATCCTTTACGGAGGAGATCATCCGCCTGCCGCACAGCCACTTTTGCTATACGCTGCGCGCGGATCTGCCCGATGTCGCCCCGCTGCCGATGGAGCGGCGCGGCTGTGCAACGTTCGGCAGCTTCAACAATTTCAGCAAGGCGACGGACGAGGTGCTTGCACTCTGGCAGCGCGTGCTGGAGGCTGTGCCCGGAGCGCGTCTCCTCGTCAAGAGCAAACTCTTTGACAGCGCCGAGGGGCGGGAGATCGCAGCGGAACGTTTTGCGCGCGCGGGCATTCCGATGGAGCGCACGGAGATGCGCGGGTTCAGCCGCGCGCATCTCTCAGAGTACGCGGATGTGGATATTGCGCTCGATACATTCCCCTATACGGGCGGCATCACGACCTGTGAGGCGCTCGCGATGGGCGTGCCGGTTGTGACGCTCCGCGGGACGAGCCACGGAGCGCGCTTCGGAGAGAGCCTGCTCGCCAATGCGAACCTGCCCGAGCTCATCGCCGCGTCGCCCGAGGACTACGTGCGGATCGCGGCGGCTCTCGCCTCTGCGCCCGACACGCTGCGCATCCTGCGGAGGAATCTGCGTGCGATTCTCGGGCGCGCGCCGCTGACCGATGCGCGCGGCTATGTGCGCGATGTGGAGCACGCCTATCGGGAGATCTGGGAGCGATTCGCGCGTGCTTGACGAAGTGGGAGCAGGCGTGCCTATCGCAGACACAGAAAAAGGCGCTGCTGGTGAACAAAAAAATGCCGCCGAAGGATCCATTGCCTTCGGCGGCATTTTTTCGTTTTTGTATGGGCTCAGCGTGCCGCGTTTCCGAGTAGTTCGCGCGTGTGTGCGGCGACGTCCTCGGGCGTGAGGTCGGTGCGGCGTGCGACACCGGTGTCGAGCGCTGCCTTTGCGACGGCGGCGGCGACGGTCGGCGCGACACGCGGGTCGAGCGGGCTCGCGATGATGTTGGTCTCGTTGAGCTCAGACTCCGGGATGAGGGATGCGATGGCACCGGCAGCAGCGATTTTCATCTCCTCGTTGATCTCCTTCGCACGCACGTCGAGCGCGCCGCGGAAGATGCCCGGGAAGGCGAGCAGGTTGTTGACCTGATTCGGGAAGTCCGAGCGGCCGGTGCAGACGATGCGTGCGCCCGCGGCCTTTGCCTCGTCCGGCAGGATCTCGGGCACGGGGTTCGCCATCGCCATGACGACGGGCGCGGGGCTCATGGTCCGGATCATGTCCTGTGTGAGGCTGCCAGGTGCGGAGACGCCGATGAAGATGTCCTTGCCCTTGACGACCTCGGCGAGCGTGCCGTGCTCCTTCTGGAGGTTGGAGACCTTGGCGATACTCTCCTTGTACGGGTTCATGTTCTCCTTGCGGCCCTCGTAGATGGCACCGGTGGTGTCGCAGAGGACGACGGTCTTTGCGCCGTAGGCGAAGAGGAGGCGTGCGATGGCCTGACCCGCAGCACCTGCGCCGTTGATGACGATCTTCGCGGTCTTCAAGTCGCGGTCGAGGTACTTGTATGCGTTGAGCAGGGCAGAGACAACGACAATCGCCGTGCCGTGCTGGTCGTCGTGGAAGACGGGGATGTCGAGCGTCTTCTTCAGCTCGTTCTCGATGTCAAAGCACTGCGGCGCCTTGATGTCCTCGAGATTGATGCCGCCGTAGGTCGGCGCGATGAGCTGGCAGACCTTGACGACGTCCTCGACCTTCGGGCTGTCCACGCAGACGGGAACGGAGTCGACGCCGGCGAAGCCCTTAAAGAGAATGGATTTGCCCTCCATGACAGGAAGTCCTGCGCCCGCGCCGATGTTGCCGAGACCGAGGACGGCGGTGCCGTTCGTGACGACGGCGACCATATTGCCCTTCGTTGTGTAGTCGTAGATGGTCTCGGGCTTCTCCTTGATTGCAAGGCACGGCGCCGCAACACCCGGCGTGTAGGCGCGGCTGAGGTCGTCGCGCGAGCCGAGGGGCACGGTCGGGACGGTTGCCAGCTTGCCGTGATGGCTCTTGTGGAGCTCGAGTGCCTCTGCGTCAAATTTACTTGCCATGATGAATCTTCCTTTCTCCGGGGAATCGCTCAGGCGTCTCCCGCTGCTCTTTGTCGGACGGCGGCGCTGTGCGCGCTGTCCATATATATAATGTTTGGGAAAGCTGGTGTAGGCGGCGGCAGGAGGAACCTATCACTCCTGCTTGCCTGCAGAGCCGCCGCCGCGGGTCGGCGCCCCATCGGAACTGCCCGTCCTGCCGCTCTGTGCGGCGGGGGCATCGTTCTGGCGGGTGCTCGCGTGCCGCCTGCTCGTGTCGGAGGATGTCCCGGCACCGGAGCTGCGGGGCGGCGAAGATGCATTCGTATCGCCTGCCCGCGCGCGGTCGCTGCCGGAGCGGCGCTCAGAGGATGTGCCCGAGCGGCCGCGCTCCTCGTCCCCGTCTTTGTCGTCCCTGCGGCTGCGCGCTTCGTCGGAGCTGACGGCGCGTCCGACGGAGGTGTCGCCCGCGGGGATCTCGGCCGCATCGGCGGGGATGGAGTCCTCGTACTCGCGCACGGCACGTTCCATGCGGCTGCGCTCATTCGCGGTGAGAGTGACGCCGAGGAGGTCGGCCATCGAGCGGCGCAGCTGGCCCATGTCGGGGATCCAGTAGCTGATCTCGTTGATGTAGAGCGGCCGGCCGGGGACCATCTCGGTCCGGAGGCCCTTCGCCTGAGATTCCTTCAGCGTGCCGATGAACTCGAGCATCTGGCGGACACTGAGGTCCGTCTTGACGCTGTCGATGACGCTTGCGATAATGCCCGGCAGACGCGGCAGGATGGCGGGCGTTGTCACCGCGTCCATGCAGGCGCGCATGAATTTCTGCTGGCGCTTGACGCGGCCGATATCGCCCTCCTCGTCACGGTAGCGCACGTAGGTGACGGCGGTCTTGCCGTCCATATGCTGCATGCCGGGGCGCAGGTCGATGATGAGTCCCCCGTCGTCATCCCATGGGTCCTCGTAGTACATCCGCTTCTCCACGTCGATATCAATGCCGCCGATGGCGTCGACGATCTTTTGAAAAGCGTGGATGTTGACGATGATATAGTGATCGATGCGGATGCCGAGGAAATCCTCGACCGTCCGCTGCGTCAGCTGCTCGCCGCCGTAGGCATAGGCTGCGTTGATCTTGTCGTAGCCGTTGCGCGGGATCGCGACGCGCGTGTCGCGCGGGATGGAGAGAAGTGCAGCCTCCTTGCGTGCCGGGTCGATGGTCGCGACCATCAGCGTGTCGCTGCGCCCGACATCGTCGCTGCGCTCATCCACGCCCATGATCATGATGGTCGCTTTGTCCTTTGCGGTGAGCAGTTCCTCCTTTTGTTCCGTTGTCTTTGCCCGGTCGAGCAGACTGCTCTGGGCGAAAAATGCGCCCGCGATGGCCGCCAGAACAAAGATGAAAATCGTGCCGAGCACGACATATGGCCAGACTCTTTTCTTCGGTTTCGATGATAATTTCTTAGGTGGTAGTTTCGTCAATGCGGGATCGGTCCTTTCCTCCCTTTGTCGGCATATTCCCTACCTGCCGGATGCGGACGCATGTATTCAGCGCCGCGCGGTTGCGTTCTTGAGGAAGCACTGATACAATGAAGAGCATCAATTTGTCCCGCTGGGAAACAAATCGCATGTTCATCCGTTCAGTACCACATAATATATAGCAAACGGGCGGAATATGCAAGGTATACTTCGATAAGAATACAGAGAGGAGTGGGCTCCATGGGGGTGGAAATCGAACGAAAATTCAAGGTGCGCGGCGATTTTCGGCCGAGCGGCAGCGGAACGGAGATCGCACAGGGCTATCTCTCGCGCGATCCGAAGCGGACGGTGCGGGTTCGCATCGCGGGGAGCCGCGGATTCCTGACGATCAAGGGAGAGAACCGCGGCGCCGTGCGCGCCGAATACGAGTATGCGATCCCGCTCCCCGATGCGCGCGAACTGCTCGCGCTCTGCGAGGCGCCGCGCATCGAAAAGACGCGCTATGTCGAGACGGCCGCAGGGCGGCGCTGGGAGATCGACGTATTCCACGGCGCGAACGACGGTCTCATCATCGCAGAGGTGGAGCTGCCCTCGGCTGATGCGGAGGTGACGCTGCCGCCGTGGGCAGAGGCCGAGGTAACGGGCGAGAGCCGCTACTATAATTCTGCACTCATAACACATCCCTATGCACAGTGGACGAAAGAAGAAAGAGTCGGATATCCACGCAAGGCTGTGGACAAGTTCCCCACTCCTGCGCACAAAATATAGAATGAGATGAAAATTTCATGCTACATATGGGGTTATCCACTACTTTATCCACATTATCCACAGAAATCGGAAAACCGTTCGGAAAAATTATGCACACTGTGCAAAGATATGTGGATAAAGGAATTCTCGGATTTTGAAACAAATTTTTCCACAGGGTTTTGCACAACTGGGGATAACTTATGATGAAGTATTGATTTTTCATAATTTATCTATTCGGAAAGGAATCTTTACCTATGCAAGAATGGGAAGTCTGCCTGCGGCTCGTGCTCTCCTGCATCATGGGCGGCATCATCGGCTACGAGCGGCAGATGCGGCACAAGTCGGCAGGTCTGCGGACGAATATGCTCGTTGCGCTCGGTGCATGCCTCATCATGCTCCTGTCGCAGGCGCTCTACGACAACGTCGAGGGCAAGACGAACGCCGATCCCGCACGGCTTGCGGCGCAGGTCGTCAGCGGCATCGGCTTTCTCGGCGCCGGTGCGATCATGAAGGAGGGCCTGACCGTCACGGGCCTCACAACGGCGGCGACGCTCTGGGTCGTTGCAGGCGTCGGGCTCGCCGTCGGGGCGGGGTTCTATCTCGGCGCGGGGGTGACGACCGGCGTCGTCTTCCTCATCCTCTGGAACCTTTCGCGGCTTGATATGTGGGTCGATCACGACCGCATCCTCGCACTCTCCATCTATACCCTCGACCGGCCGGGGCAGATCATGCGCATCAGCGCCTGCATCGAGGACCTGCACCTGCGCGCGCGCGGCGTCAAGGTAAAGACCGACGAGGACGAGGCGGAGACGGGCGGCGAACGGCGGGTCTACCTCAACTTTGAGGTGTACAACAGCGAGAGCCTGCGGCGCGCCTTCATCATCGACGCACTCCGCCAAGTCGACGGCGTACTGCGCGTCGATGTGGTCTAGGGAACTAAGACAAGAAATAAAAAAGCCCCGTGCGGGGCTTTTTTATTTGTAAGTCAGTCCATCTCATGCCGGGGGAGATAGCGTATGTAAATACCTCCGCCTGCGTCTGTCTCTACTTTGGAGTGCACCTCGTAGAGATCATAGATAAATTTTTCCGTGAGGAGTTCGCGCGGTGTGCCGAGCCCCACGACTCGTCCCTTTCGGATGGCGATGAGGCGGTCGCAGTAGAGCGCGGCGATGTTGAGATCGTGGATCGCCGCCGCAACGGTGAGATCGAGCCCCTTCACGATGTCCATAATCTGCAGCTGGTACTTGATGTCCAGATGATTCGTCGGCTCGTCGAGGATCATGCACTCCGCCTGCTGGGTCAGTGCGCGCGCGAGGATAACGCGCTGCTGCTCGCCGCCCGAGAGACTGGAGAAATTCCGCTGCGCGAGATCCTCCATGCCGACGACGTGCAGCGCACGCCGCGCGATCTCATAGTCGTTTTGGTTGTCGCGGTCGAGCAGGCGTTTGTGCGGCGAGCGCCCCATGAGGACGACCTCCATGACGCTGAAGTCAAAGCTGTAAAAATTGTGCTGGGCGACCACGGCGAGCTGCAGCGCGGATTCCCGATAACTCAGCTCGTCGAGCGCCTGTCCGTTGATTGTGATTTTGCCCGCAGAGGGCTTTTGCACACGATAGAGGCATTTCAAAAACATGCTCTTGCCGCTGCCGTTCGGCCCGATGATGCCGAGAAACTCCTTCGGCCTCAGATGGAAGTCCAGCCCCTTCAGGATCTCCTTGTCCCCGATGAATAGCTTTACTGCCTCAGCCAGGATCTCCATATCACTGCCCTCCGAATCCGTAGGTGCGTTTCACCATGAGGTAGATAAATGCGGGCGCGCCCACGAGTGAGATGAGAATGCCGATGGGCAGCTCCGTATGCGGAATGAGAACGCGGCAGAGCCCGTCGGCAACGACGAGAAAGATCGCGCCCGTGAGCGCGGTTACGGGAATGAGGCGCTTGTGGTCCGTGCCGACGAGCATCCGCACGACATGGGGCACGACGAGCCCGACGAAGCCGATCATGCCGGCGGCAAAGACGGCGAAGCCAACGACGAGCGCGCTCACGATGAGATATGCCTGCCGATAGGGGTGGAGGTCGGTGCCGAGGGTGATCGCGGATTCGTCGCCGAGCAGCATGAGGTTGAGGATGCGGCTCTGCGTCCAAAAGAAGAGGACGGCGAGGGCGACGATGCCGCCGATGAGCGCCATATGGTCCCAGCGCGCCCCGGCGAGACTGCCCATCATCCAGTAGGTGATGGTCTGGATCCCCTCCTTGTCGTTCGCAAAATAGACGATGAAGCTCGAAAAAGCGCTGCACACAGCGCTGAGTGCCATGCCGCCGAGCAGCAGCTTCATCGCGTTCGCACGGCCGCCGAGATTTGCGATGAAGAGGACGCCGACGGAGACGGCGAATGCACCGAGAAAGGCCGCGACCCCGACGGCATTCTCGCCGAGCGCCGCACCGATCCCGAGGAGGACGGCGGAGGTTGCGCCGAGCGAGGCGCCCGCGGAGATACCGAGGATGTAGGGATCGGCGAGCGGGTTCTTAACGATTGCCTGCATGATGACGCCGCAGGTGGCAAGACCCGCGCCGATGATGGCGGCAAGCAGGAGCCGCGGCAGGCGCAGCAGCCATACGATGTCGTGTACCGGGCCTTTGCCTGCCGTTTCAATGGGGGTATTGCCCGTCAGCTGGTCAAGTATGGCAGCGGCGATCACATCCGGCGGCAGATCGACCGTCCCGATCGAGAGCGCCCAGAAGAGCGTTGCGACGAGGAGCCCGGCGAGCAGGAGGCAGAGGAGCGCGACTCCTGCGCGGGAAAAGAATGCTTGCATAGTTGGTTCTCCGTGTTATACATTGCTGTGCCCTTCGCGAACATTTAGTTCCACAAGTGATCGTGTGCTTATCTGTCTAAATACCTGTGGCCTTCTTAAACGCGCTTCGCTTAAACGAAAGCAGTCCACAGGAGGCAGAACGCACACTTTACTCACTTGCTCCACTAGAGTTCGCTTTTGGACACAGCACCTTCTTTTTCATCATATATCTCGGGGTACAGCCCATGTGCAAGTATTGTAATGCCATCGTATGTGCGAATGCCTGCACTGTAGACGGCATAGAGCGGCAGGGTATAGATGCGGCGCTCCTGCACACAGGAGAGCGAGCGCAGCGCAGGATTCTCATAGAGGCGTGCGAGGATTGCATCTTCATTGCCATAGTCTTCCTCGATGACGACGAGGAAGAGGGCATCCGGGTTCAGCTCGATCAGCTCCTCCATGCCGAGGCTCATCCCGTCCGCCGCCAGATGGTCTGCACCGAGCGCGCGGAGCATATCGCCCGCAAGTGTGCCCTCTCCGTAGGAGCGGATCTCCTTGCCGAGGAACTCGATGACGAGTGCGCGCGGACGTTTCTCCAGGTGAGCGGTGTGCTCCCGGACAAAGGCGATCTCGCGCGTCATCTCTCCAACGATCTCTTCTGCCCTCTCCGTGCGCGCAAAGATCCGTCCGAGATTCCGGATGTCCTCACACTCCTGCGCAATGGTTTTGTGTTTTGTTTTGCGCGCAGAGGACGGGGCGATGTAAGTATGTACGCCGCGTCCCGCCCAGAACTCCGTGGAGCGCAGTACCTTTGGCGAGAAGGTGGACGACCAGCCGACGATGAGATCGGGCTGCATCATGAGAATCGTCTCGACATCCAGATTCTCAAGGCTCGTATAGGGGATTGCCTCGTATGCCGCGCGGTATTCCGGGCGGATGTATTTCGCGTCCGGCACGCCCATGCCCGCAATGATGCGGTCGCCCACGCCGAGCGCGAGGAGTGTTTCGATCGAGTTCTGCCAGACGGCAACCACGCGCTGCGGGGGCTGTTCATAGCGTGCTGAGACAGGTTCGCCCTTTTCATTGATATTCTCAATGGTAACAGGGCTGTACGTTTCCAGATGCTCCGCCGTCGCAGGGCGGTGCTCATTCTCATGCACCTTGACGATCGGACTGCAGGCCGCGCATAGGAGTGCGAGGACGGTGAGCAATATGTATGAAAGTTTCATCCTTCCTCCTACAGAAAGAGACGCAAGACATCCTCCTGCGGAGAATGTCCTGCGTCCTTTCATTTCCGAGCGATTAGAACGTGTAGCGTGCGCCGACCATCACACTGCGAGCAGGCATGGTGGAGGAGCCAAGTCCATTGTAGGAGCTGTAGGAGGTCTGATATGCCTCATTCGTGAGGTTGTTGATGGTGATGTATCCCGTCAGATCGGGAGTAAAGCTGTAGTTGATGTTCCAGTCAAGAACGAGGAACTGGCGATCCGTAAAGGCTCTCAGGTTGTTCCCCGTGTACCAGTTGATCAGCAGTCCCGTATAGAGTTTCTGATTCTCATAGGAGAGGTTCAGCGCGTAGTGGTTCTGGGGACGGAGGCGGTTGATCTGCGTGTTGATGTCGTCCTCGCCATTGAGCCCCCAGCTCGGATCGACATTCCAGCCGCTCTTGACCTGCCATTTATCATCCATATGCGAGTACGATGCACTCATTGTGACGTGCTTGTCAAAGGCATGGTCAAACGTGATGTTAAAGGACTTCTTATCCTCGCGTGCATTGACTGCCGTGCTGTCATAACCGGGAATCGACGCATCCCAGATAGGGAATGAAGCGATGGCGTTGTGCATCCGTGTCCAGTTGTAGTGGACTGCAAGTGCGGTATGCTGGGAGAACTCCTTACGCACACCGAGCGTCCACGCATCTCCGCGCTCATTTTCGAGCGGGGTCTTGTAGATGCCATGCAGCGTCGTGTAGTCCCCCTGCCGCACGGGACGATAGATCTGTGTCCAGCCGCCATATACGCTGAGCGTATCGTCGATCAGATACTCCGTATTGAGCGCGGGGGTGATGTGATGGGATTCCCCTTTACCTTTGAATGCGGCATTGGACGTGTAGTCAAAATCCGAATAGTAGGAGTAGCGCAACGCAGGGGTCAGATCCCAGTTATCCGTGATGTGGATCTTGTCCTGCACATAGCCGATCACCGTGTTACGGCTCGTTGTGGATTCCATATATTTTCTTGTACGCCGGTTATAGCTTTTTTCAACAGTCTTAGCACGATCATAGGTTAGGCTCGCAATAACATCGTTCTTGCCGATTGCTCGCGCATACTGCACTTGAACGCCCTGATTACGTTCTTTCTGCCATTCCGTCGGCTCTGTGGCTGTACCGCCCGTCTTCTCAAGCCATTCCTGCAAGAGTGCAGGATCGCCGCCCGGGAACGGGGCGAGGTTCTCACGGATCCACTGCTTCAGCTCAGCCGCCGTCGCACCGGCCGGAAAGCGTGCCTGATAGTCTGCTGTGGGGTCATCACTAAGTGACCATTTGTATTTATCACGAGAGGAGTAACGATGATTCTGGTAATAGAGGCGCACAAAACTCTCCATACCATTGTCCTTGTCGAACGTCCACTTCAGCTCCCAGTCATTATTCTTAAACCGACTGAATGAATTGTACAGCTTGCCATCAAGTGCATATAGGTTCGCGTAACCCGGGTTGTCCGCGTCACCGTATGCGGGATCGCCGACCAATTGATTACTGCTGTTCAGCTGGCCAACGGCAGCTGCAAAGATAATACGCTCCCAGTCGTCCTGATTCCAATATTTCAGACGCGGCGTCGAGATCGGGTAGCCATCCTTGCCTGCTTTGTAGTTGTACCAGAGCTTGATGCTCTGCTCATTGCCGAGATCTTTATCGAGACGGATGTTGACTGCATCTTCCTTCCAGCGTGAGCCGCCGAGGGTGCCCGTACGCCCCGTCTCGCCGTCCACATACTCCGTATCGCCGCTCATATTGCGCGTGACCGTGCCGAAATAGTGGAACGTCGGATCATCGTCAAGACTGCCTGAGAGGGTGAGCGAATAGTTATGCTTGTGCCATGAGCCGGTGGAGAGGTCGAGCGTTCCCTTGTGCTCGACTGCGCCCTTGCGCGTGATGATGTTGATGACGCCGCCCGTTGCGTCTGGACCGTAGGCAGATGCACCGGGACCCTTGATGACCTCGATCTTGTCCACGCTCTCGATGCCGATCATCTGGTCGATGTTGACGCCCGTGGACTTGCTTCCTGAGGTGCTCTGACTATTAAAACGGGTGCTCGTGAGGTTGTCTACGCGCCGCCCGTCAATGAGGACGACGACGCGTGAGTCGCCGTTGATGAGCACACCGTTGTTATACGCCTGATAGCCGTACTCACCGCCGCGGTAGCCGGGGTTCTGGAATGTCACGCCCGGGATGCGCTTGATCGCCTCCGTCAGGTCCATGTAGTGACGCTTCTCGATCTCCTCGCGCGTGATGACCTTCACGTCGCCGCCCGTACGGTAGTAGGACTGTTCCGTCATCGTGTCGCCGAACTGATTGATCGTACGTTCTGCCTCGACGATAATGTTGTCGATCGTGTAGGACTGGAGATTCTCATCATGTCCTGCATGGACGGTACTCTGTCCGCCGATGGACATAAGTCCGATGAGAATGGCGTACGTGAGCTGGTGTTTTTTCAAAATAGTTTCCTCCTTGGCTTCGGTGTTACCGCCCGCTCTTCTCCCGCACGAAATGGACTGCAATGTTATTTTATGAATCGCAAACAAAAAAGCGGCTTTTCACACAAAGAAAGCCGCCGCACCTCAAAGCACGGTGCCGGCTCCCCTCCCCATCACTCGTGGATTTACGGGTCGCACAAGACAGGCAGTTCTCCTGGCTCGGAATCCTCGCGCGGCTGCGTCTTCCCAAGGACTCTGCCTCAGTGACCGTACCGGATTGCTCCGTGCAGCTCTGCTCTTCCTTACAGTGGCGGGACCGCTTCGGCGTTGGACCGAATTCCCTATTAAGCCCTTGCGGGCACCTGTCTTATTTATGTAATTCTTATTTTATCGGCGTTATTATAATGGAGATATCTTTCTTTGTCAATTAAAAAATAGAAACTAATAAAACTATACTTTCTGTCATGAGCCGCGGGATTGCGCCGGGGATGTGCGTAAGGCTTGACGAAGGTGCACAGGCGCAGTAAAATAGGCACAGAAAAGGGCGCTGCCGATAAGCGGCCGCCCCTTTCTTTGAAGCAGGACATCTC
>ERZ773060.403-NODE-403-length-15626-cov-5.12414_pt1 | contig 15626 bp, 18 predicted proteins | sample MGYA00580628_ERZ773060 | MGnify/ENA primary metagenome ERZ773060 (study PRJEB29015, sample SAMEA2738019) | human oral metagenome | biome: human oral; feature: human-associated habitat; material: dental | place: China | collected 2045 ... | reverse complement strand
CCCACGCAAAATGCGGATGCATTTTGCGTGGGAACCCGCTCGCTGCGGGCTTCGCCCTGCAGGGGAGGGGGATTTTAAACAGGTTCTCAGACAAGGCGCGTCGCCAAAGACAGTACGCGGGTGCCCGGTCAGGCGCCGCAACACCATATAAGGCTTTCGGTGAACGGCTATATAAACGCCACGGATAACCAAAGCCTCACCCCGAACGCGGGCAGACGGAGTACCCTATTGCCAACCCAACCTGCCCGGAGCGCCCATGCCACACCACCAACCCCCGAAAGTCCTGCTCGTCCACGGCCTCTTTATGCGCGCCACCATGCTGCGGCCACTGATGGCGCAACTGCGGCGGCGCGGTTACCAATGCCTCGCCCTGACCTACCCGACGCGCAAACAGCCCCTGCATGACAGCGTCGCGCAACACCTGCCGCGCATTGTCGAATTTGCGGGCAATGCGCCGTTGTTTGCCATCGGCCACAGTCTCGGCGGTCTGTATCTGCGCCATTTGCACCAACAATGGCCGCAGGGGCTGGCGCGCGGTCGCGTCGTTACCCTCGGCACGCCGCATCTGGGCAGCAAGGTCGGGCGTTATTTTTACGAACGCCCGTGGCGGCGGCGCATCCTCGGCCATTGCTGGCAACAGGGGCTGGATGGCAACGCGCCCGCGTGGGACGCCGCCATTCCGCTACTCAGCATTGCCGGGACGAAAGCGATCGGCGTCGGCAGCGCGCTCGGCATCTTTGCCGCCGACGAGCCGAACGATGGCACGGTTGCCGTTAGCGAGACGGAACTGCCGCAGGCCGCCGCTTTTTACCGCCTGCACACCTCACACAGCGCGCTGCAATTTGACCGCACAGCGGCGGCGCTCGCCGACCGCTGGTTTCACGGCGAGGCGCCTGAAACGGAAACCATCGTGCAATCAGCGGATTAAAAAATTTTTTACCGCCATCCTTGAAAGCGCTGCGCCCCAACCCTATCTAGGGCGTTGTGTGATTGAACACCCCCGCCCCGGCGGGATTTTCAATGTCCTTTTTCATTAACCATTCAGGAGCTCATTCATGAATCTTCGTCCCCTGCACGATCGTGTGATCGTCAAACGTCAGGAAAAAGAAACCACCACCGCTGGCGGCATTGTCCTCGCCAGCAGCGCTGCCGAAAAGCCGTCCGAAGGCGTCGTCGTTGCCGTCGGCCCCGGCAAGCCCAACAAGAACGGCGATGTGCGCCCGCTGGAAGTCAAGGTCGGCGACCGCGTCCTGTTCGGCAAATTCACCGGTTCCGAGGTGAAAGTCGATGGCGAAGACTACGTCATCATGCGCGAAGAAGAAATTTTTGCCGTCATCCAATAATTTTCAATAATTCTTAAACATTCAGGAGTTTATATATGTCAGCCAAAGAAGTCCGCTTCGGTGAAGCCGCCCGCAAAGAAATGCTCAAGGGCGTAAACATCCTCGCCAACGCCGTCAAAGTCACCCTCGGCCCGAAAGGCCGCAACGTTATCCTCGAAAAATCCTTCGGCGCGCCGACCATCACCAAAGACGGCGTTTCCGTCGCCAAGGAAATCGAGCTGGAAGACAAGTTCCAGAACATGGGCGCGCAAATGGTGAAAGAAGTCGCCTCCAAGACCAATGACGTCGCCGGCGACGGCACCACCACCGCTACCGTCCTCGCGCAAGCCATTGTCAGCGAAGGCCTGAAAGCCGTTGCCGCCGGCATGAACCCGATGGACGTCAAGCGCGGTATCGACAAGGCAGTTAGCGAAGCCGTCAAAGCGCTGCACGCCATGTCCAAGCCGTGCGAAACCCACAAGGAAATCGCCCAGGTCGGCACCATTTCCGCCAACTCTGACAGCACCGTCGGCGACAAAATCGCTGAAGCGATGGAAAAAGTCGGCAAGGAAGGCGTGATTACCGTGGAAGAAGGTCAAGGCCTCGAAGACTCGCTCGAAGTCGTCGAAGGGATGCAGTTTGACCGCGGCTATCTCTCGCCCTACTTCATCAACAACGCGCAAAATCAAAACGTTGAGCTGGATGCGCCCTACATCCTGCTGCACGACAAAAAAATCTCCAACATCCGCGACCTGCTGCCGATTCTCGAAGGCGTCGCCAAATCCGGCAAACCGCTGCTGATTGTCGCCGAAGACGTTGAAGGCGAAGCGCTCGCCACGCTCGTCATCAACAGTATGCGCGGCATCGTCAAGGTCGCTGCCGTCAAGGCACCGGGCTTCGGCGACCGCCGCAAGGCCATGCTGGAAGACATCGCCATCCTTACCAATGGCCAGGTCATCTCTGAAGAGCTGGGCATGACCCTGGAAAGCTCCGACATGACCGTGCTCGGCACCGCCAAGCGCGTTGTCGTCGGCAAGGAAAACACCACCATCATCGGCGGCAGCGGCGACCCGGCGAAAATCGAAGCCCGCGTTGCCAGCATCCGCGCGCAAATCGAAGAATCCACCTCCGATTACGACCGCGAAAAACTGCAAGAGCGCGTCGCCAAACTGGCCGGTGGTGTTGCCGTAATTAAAGTCGGTGCCGCGACCGAAGTGGAAATGAAAGAGAAAAAAGACCGCGTTGAAGACGCGCTGCACGCTACCCGCGCTGCCGTTGAAGAAGGCATCGTCCCGGGCGGCGGCGTTGCCCTCATCCGTGCGGTCAAGGCGATTGAAAGCCTCAAGGGCGAAAACTACGACCAGCAGGTTGGTATTGACCTCGCCCGCCGCGCGATGGAATACCCGCTGCGCACCATCGTCGCCAACGCAGGCGTTGAGCCCGCCGTTGTTGTTGACCGCGTCAAGGCCGGCAAGGACAACGAAGGCTACAACGCCACCAGCGGCGAATACGTCGATATGCTCGCCGCCGGTATCATTGACCCGACCAAAGTGACCCGCTTTGCCCTGCAAAACGCGGCCTCCATCGCCGGGCTTATGATTACCACCGAAGCGATGGTTGCGGAAATTCCGAAGAAGGAAGAAGCCGCACCGGGCGGTATGGACGGCATGGGAGGAATGGGCGGTATGGGCATGATGTAAGCCCGCGCCTGTCGCATCCTGCAAAACGAAACCGGATTCCTCACGGAATCCGGTTTTTTTTTGTGGCGGAAAATCATGCAGGCATGGCGGAAATGGCCGATAATTGCCGCGGCGAGGCAGTTTGCCTTGTCGTAATGTTTCAGAAAAGGATTGTATATATGAACAGATTATCCATCAAACCCAACCTGCTGGCGCTCGCATTGTTGCCGCTGTTGCTCGTTGCCTGTGGTGGCAGTGATGACAACAACGACAACCACAATGGCACTCCGGATAACAAGGCGGCCGATCCGCTCCCGGATCCGTCCACTCGTGCCAAACAGCGCAACACCGCGCCCAATGTGGGCGTAAACCCGCCCGGCGAGGAAGAAAAAGCAGCCTTTGAAGCGAGCAAGGTATCGCTCGTCCCCCACAATGCGTTGAACGGCAACGCACCGGCGCCGTTTGTCATCAAGACGGAAGACGGCACCCCGACACGCGGTTTTGACGGCGAGAACGCGCAACGCGATTTCCGCAAATTTACGCCCGGTTTCTCCGAACAGCATGGCAAGCTGGAACTGGTCAAAAAGGAAGAGAACGGCAATAACGGCAACGCCAACCCCGCCCCGAATCCCGCGCCCAGCCCCAATCCCGGCGAGAAGGAAGACGACAGCGCCATCACCTTCCGCAGTTACCAGGGTTTCCGTGGCGGTGTCGTCGTCGGCTATCACGACAAGAGTCGCAATGTGGCAAGCAGCGACCTTTATGGCGTCAATACCACCGTTGAGCAGATTCCGGCCAGCGGCAAGGCCACCTACAACGGCGTCGCCTTTGACCGTACCGAACGCGGCACCCTCGTTTATAACGTCAATTTTGACAGCAAGCAGGGCGACGGGCGCATTGAGGGCATCAAGCGCTTTGGCATGATTACCCTGAATCCCGCCAACCTCAGCGACATCGGCGGCGGTGTCGGCATCACCGGCAACGCCCGCAACCTGTATAACCAGCCGTTACGCTATCAGGCGGAGTTTTATGGCAACGCTGCCGAGGAAATGGCCGGGCAGGTGGTCAATACTGCCAACCAGGATGTGGTTGGCTTCCACGGCACCCGCGGCGAGATTATCCATTAAGAGCCTGTTTAATGTTCCGTCATGAGGCAGAGGATGTGGGTTGGGATGAGATGCAAGGCGCAAAACGCAGGCAATGTGGATTACCTTGCCAAGTTTTGCAACGCCGCAGCTCGCCCAATCCCGCATCCATATGCCCATGATGGGGCGTTAAACAGGCTCTAAGCTCACCATCGCATGAAAAACGCCGGGCTCCGGCGTTTTTTTGTGGACGCTCGGCGCGGGGATTACTGCAAAGTTCCGGCAAGGTGGGCATATAATCTCGCCAGGCAAGCGCATTTTGCCTTGCTGCTTTTTCAGAAAAAGGATGGAATCCATGAAGATGATTGTTCCCGGCAACCGCCTCATATTGGCACTGACTTTGCTCCCTGTTTTTCTCGCTGCCTGCGGCGGCGGTGATGACAATGACACGAACCGCCAGCCCGTTGACCCGCCACGCCCGGTCGCAACGGCTCCTGCCGCTGCCCCGGCTACCATTACCCGGCTCACGCCCGAAGAAACCACCAATTTCAGGTTTGATATGAGCAAAACCGGTATCCGGCGCATTGAGCCGGTAAACGGCGGTAGTGAACCTGAATATTCCGAGTTGTATGTGAATGGGGTCCGGGTGCAGGACATTACCCGCCTTTTTGTGACTCATGACTATCGCAGCCTGCCGCAAGGACTGATTACCCTGCCCGGTCGCGTGGAATTTCCAGTTCATAAAAAATCGTTCGAGCTGACGGCGCGCAGTTACCAAGGTTTTCATAGCGGGGTGCTCGTCGCCTATCTCAATGAAAATGACAAACTCGCCAACAGCGATGTGTACGGTGACATCACAAAGGCCGCACAGATGCCGGGGGCAGGCAAGGCAACCTACCAGGGCATCGCCTTTGACCGCAGGGATAACGGCAAACTGGTCTATAACGTGGATTTTGGCTCCAGGCGGGGTGAAGGCCGGATTGAAGGCATTAGCCGCTACGGCACCATAGCGCTGAACCCGGCGACGATTCAGTCCACCAACCTTGGCATGGCGATTAACGGAAATGCCAGCGCAGCGCGCGGGCAACCGCTGCAATATTCCGCGATGTTTTATGGTACGGCGGCGGAAGAGCTGACCGGGCGGGTCCATAATAATGCGGAAAGCGATGGTATCGGCTTCAGCGGCACCCGTGGCGAGATCGTCCAGTAATGCCGTCATCGCATAAAAAAACGCCGGGGCTCCGGCGTTTTTTGTGGGCGCTTCAGAAGTCGTTGCGATAGCGACCAATGGCGCTGAGGAAGAGGAAAATCATCAGCAGGTTGAGGTTGATGGCGAAGCTCGCGCTTTCGTACTGGTAGTAAAAGTTGAGTGCGGCGGGGATGTAGAGCGAGAGGCTGCCCAGTTGCAGCGCCACGCTTTGCAGGCCAAAGAGGATGATGAGGGTGATGATGCCGGAGGCGCGGCCACGGAAGCATTGCACCGCGCCGTACACGCCCGCCGCGGCAGCGACAAGGGCGAGCAGGTTGGCGAAACCGCTGTAGCCGGTGAATTTGATCGCCTTGCAGTATTCTGTAATTCGCGCGGGGTCAATGGGTATGCCGCTGTGTTGTTGGCAGCCCGCACCGGCGAAGTGTGCGACGCCAATGAGGCGCAGCAGTGTCCAGCCCGCGAGGGCAAGGGCGAGGGCGGCCAGCAGGCCGGTTTCGAGGGTGAGGCGGATTTGTCGTTTTTTCATGGCTGGCGGGCGGGGTGGGGCGGCAGGCTGGCGAGTTCCCATCGTGCCTGGACTTCGATGTCGAGCGGGCTGTCGTGACCGTCGTAGCGGTGCGCGGCGGCGTGGGCAATCATCAGCGCGTTGTCGCCGCAGAGGGCGAGCGGCGGGAAGTACACGCGCTTGTGCTGTTTTTCCGCTTCTTGTTGCAGGGTTTGGCGCAGCAGGCGGTTGGCGCTGACGCCCCCGGCGACGATGAGGTCGCGGTAGCCGGTTTCTTGCCAGGCGCGGCGGCTTTTGATGGCAAGGGTTTCAACGACGGCTTGCTGGAAGGCGGCGGCTATGTCGGCGCGGGTCTGCGCGTCGTCGCCCTGTTCTTCGATGAGCAGGCGTACCTGGGTTTTGAGACCGCTGAAGCTGAAGTCCATGCCGGGGCGGTTGGTCATCGGCCGCGGTAGCGGGAAGCGGGCGGCGTTGCCATGCTCTGCCAATGCGGCGAGTTCGGGGCCGCCGGGGTATGGCAGTCCCATCAGTTTGGCAGTTTTGTCGAAGGCTTCGCCGACGGCGTCATCCAGTGTTTGTCCCAGCAGGCGGTATTGTCCGGGCGCGTCCACCGCCATCAGTTGGGTGTGGCCGCCGGAGACGAGCAGGGCGATGTAGGGGATTTCCGGCTGGGCAGCGTCGAGCAGCGGCGAGAGCAGATGCCCTTCCATGTGGTGAATGGCGATGGCGGGGACGTTAAGGCCGTAGGCCAGCGCGCGCGCGTATCCCGCACCGGTCATCAGCGCGCCGAGCAGGCCGGGGCCGGCGGTGTAGGCGATGAGGTTGACGTCTTGCAGGGTTTTGTCGGCGCGTTCGAGTGCCTGTTGCAGCACAAGCGGCAGGCGGCGCAGGTGGTCGCGTGCGGCCAGTTCGGGGACGACGCCGCCGTGTTGGCGGTGCAGTTCGATTTGGCTATAGACTTCGTTGGCGAGGATGCCTTCGTCGCGGCTGTAAAGGGCGACGGCGGTTTCGTCGCAGGAAGATTCAATGGCGAGGATGAGCGGTGTGGTCATGAGCGGGGTTTTTTCATGAAGAAAGCCCCGCGGCGCGGGGCTGTCGGCGGGCAATCGACCGCTCAGGCGAGGAGCAGCAGCCGTTTGCCGATTTGGTCGGAGAGTTTGTTGGCGCCGTGGAGGATGTGCGCCAGCATGGCGTTTTGGGTGGACTGGATGAGGATGATCAGCGCCTTGTCTTCTGCCTGGACGGAGCTGATGTACACCTTGCCTTTTTCGCTGTCGATGGTGATGGCACGGGTCGCGCCGAGGCTGAATTCGGAGATGAGCGAGGCACCCAGGGCAAAGAGCGAGCTGCCGACGGCGGCAAGGCTGTCGGCGCTGTGTTTGGATTCTTCCGCGTGCGAGGCGATTTCAAAGCCGTCCGGCGTTGCCAGCAGGACGTTTTTCACGCCGGGGGTTTCCGCCGCGAAGGTTTCCAGCGCGCGGGTGCAGTAGTTGACAAAGTTGTTCTCGCGGTAGTCTTCCAGTGTGGCCATGGGCGTTCCTTAGTTCAGTTCTGCTTCGATGGAAGCGATCAGGGCTTCGACCAGCAATAATACATCATCGCGCTTGCGGGCATCGATTTCGTAGATGGGGAATTTGAGGTCGCGGGTTTCCAGCAGTTTGTTGGCGTCGTTCAGGCTCAGGTGGGCGCCGTCGATGTCGCAGTGGGTGATGCCGACGACGATGCTGTTCATGTGGTGGTTGTGGAAGTAGTCCACATAGTACGGCAGTTCTTTGGCCGCTTTGGGCGAGGCACCGTCCACGAGGATGATGGCGCCGAGTGCGCCTTCGGTGACAACGCGCCAGACGAGCTCAAAGCGCTCTTGTCCCGGCGTGCCGTAAAGGCCGACTTTGGTATCCGGCGGCAACAGGATTTGGCCGTAGTCAATGCCGACAGTGGTCAGCAGTTTGTTGTGGGCTTTTTTGTCGCTGTTGGCGACATCGGTCGAAATAACTTTTTCGTCTGATAATGCCTGGATCGCCGTGGTCTTTCCGGCGCCCATGCTGCCTGCGAAGATAATTTTGAATTCTTGCATGATGTGAATCGGGTCTGGTGAGAGTTATAGGCCGAGTTTGGCGCGCAGCCGTTGCAGCAGGCTGCGTTTTTGTTCCACTTTTTCTTTTTCCTGCGGGGTGAAGACGCGCTTGACCTGTTCGTCGGCGACGACGCTGTCGTGTTCGACTTTTTGTACTTGTCCTGCCATTAGCGTGGCAAAGAGGAAGCGGCGGATGCGGTCGTAGGAATATGAGGTTTTTTCAAAGAGGGTCGGGATGTTGACCGGATGCGACTGGGTGCAGGTGGCGAGGCGCAACGCTTCGGTGCGTCCGTGTCGTCCCAATGGCTGCGGAAAGCGGATGAGACGGTAATAGGCATGGTCGTCGATATAGTGTCGCCCGTCCATGTCGGATTGCCACAGACTTTCAAACAGCCATAAGTCAAATTGCAGTTTGCGTGCGCTGTCGGGAATATCGAGATTGTCTGTCACCATCCATGTCCACGAATCAAATCCGGGGACGGATTCGCGCGGGTAATTGATGTAAACCAGTCCTTCGTGCGGCTTGATCCAGGTAATACTGTTGCCAGAGGTGGCACGAATGACCATGTTGTCGCGACGGCGAATGTGGTCGAGCAATTCGCGGGCGTCATTACTGCTGACACTGGAATAAACCGGGCGCGGAGCGGCGTCATGTGTATGCTTTTCCGGCGGTGGCGTGGTATTGGCGCTGCCGAACAGTTTGCCGAGCCAGAGGTTGTGATTGCCCTGATCGGCATCGCGCAGGTCAAGCGCCGGATAACTGTGATTGCCTGCCAATGCCGCACCATCATCATTATTAAAGGCGCAGACAATCGGGCAATTCACCAGCGAAATATATTTCTGAATTTGCGGGGTAGAAAGAAAACTGGCATTGATGACCACGCCATTAAGCCCTTTGTGATTGGCAGCAACCCAGGTGATCTGCGGACGGTCGGGGGAAGTGTCAATGATTTTTTTAATACGGTTTTCTGATTCCGGCGAGAATCCGAGCAGACAGATACTGTGATTATCCGGCATAACGAGGGGTTCCGTTTACTGATAAATAAAAATTGCGCCCCCTATGCACGGGGGCCAGGGAGCGCACGAGAGAGCCTCTGAATCAGGAGAAATCGAGTTCTTTCTCGAAAGCGCGCAATTCGTGGCGAGCCATGGCAAGATTGGAACGTGAACGATCCAGTACCAGATAGAGGAACAGTTTGTCGTTGCGCTCCAGCGGGCGAATCAGGTGATAGCCCTTGCCGAGGGTGATGAGGATATCTTCAATATCGTCATTGAGTGCCAAAGATTTGCAGACGCGACGTTTGGCATTGAGCACTTCGGTATTACCGGCGGAAGCCAGTTCGAGGTCAAGACCTGAACCTTCGGTAGCCAGTGCCAGACCGCTATCGGCATCCACCAGTGCGGCAGCTTTGAAACCGTCAATGTCTTGCAGACTGCTAAGATCAATTTTAGCCATGTTAGATTTACTCCAAATGATATAACTATTTTGCATAACGCCTAGGGCAAACGGCACTATGCGCAGCACATACCCATCGCAGAAATACGATGAACAACAGAATATTACCACAAAAAAACCGCCCCCGCCGCCTGCGGATTTTGCCAGTGATGAAAATTGCTGTTGTAATGACATTTTTCAGCCGGAAGCGGAGACGCCCATGCCCACAACCTTTGACATCACCACACACGCAGCGCTTGACGACGCCATCGCCATACTGCGCCAATCCCTTGATAACAAAGTCTATTACCTCGAAGGCGCACTGGGTGCGGGCAAGACCACCTTCGTCCGCCACTGGCTGCACCAGAGCGGCTACAACGGAGCCGTCACCAGCCCGACCTACGCCCTGATGAACGAATACCATACTGGACAACACACTGTAATCCATGCAGATTTATACCGCCTGGCGACACCGGACGAACTGCTCTACCTCGACGTGCGCGACTGGAGTGCGCGCGCCGACCGCATCTTCATCGAATGGGCACAAAACGGCGGCGCATACCTGCCCGCCGCTGACGTAATCTGTCAGTTCACCCTGCGCGACGGCAAACGCACCCTCACCGCGCTAACCGCCTGATAATGGTCTTTCCCCGCCAAGACAGGCATAATGCCGGGATTCCCACAAAACCCACAAGAAACATGACCTTGCGAACCGCAATCCAGGCACTTCTGCGCGCCCGCGCCCTGCTGCTCCTGCTCCTCGCCCTGCTTTGCAGCGTGCAGGCGCTGGCCGTCACCCTGCAAGACGTGCGCTACAACCGTCTGCCGGACAAAACCCAACTCGTCCTCGACCTTGACCGCCCGACCGTCTTCCGCCAGTTCAGCCTTGCCGGGCCACCGCGCATCGTGCTGGACCTGCCCGACGCCAGCCGCAGCGGCCGCGCCGGCATGACCCTCAACAGCGGTGCCGTCACCAGCATCCGCACCGGCTTCAGCGACACCACCACCCTGCGCGTCGTCATCGACCTGCGCTACCCCGCCAAAACCAACATCTACACCATGCCGCCGGAAAACGGACGCGGCAACCGCATCGTCATCGACATCTACGACAACCTCGCCGAACAGACACTCACCCTCGAATCCCTCGACAGCAGCGACCAGCCGCCCTACGTCGTCTTCGCCGGCGAACCACTGGAAACCATGCGCGACAGCGGCGGCGTCAGCATTGGCAGCCCGCCCGTCAGCGCGCCCCTGCCCAACACCAGCCCCGCCGCCCTCCCCTACCCGAACGCGAACAGCGCGCCGCCGCCCTTCATGCAAACCACCCCGCTGCCGCAACCCAACCTGCCGCCAGCGACCCTGCCCGCGCCACGCCCGCAGCCGAACATCGCCGCCGTCCCGGCGCCGCGCACCGTCCCCGCCTACAAACCGCAGCGCAGCGCGCCCGCGACCGTCACCGTGGAGCGCGACATCTCCGCCAGCGGACGCATCGAAAAACAGAACAAAATCATCACCCCGTCCGCCGTCTCCAAACGCACCATCGTCGTCGCCATCGACCCCGGCCACGGCGGCAAAGACACCGGCGCGGTCAACCCGTCCACCGGCCTGCGCGAAAAAGACGTCGTCCTGCAAATCGCACACCGCCTGAAAAAACACCTCAACGCCAAAAAAGGCTTCAGCGCCTTCCTCACCCGCGACGGCGACACCTACATCCCGCTGCACGAACGCACCGCCATTGCCCGCCGCCGCAACGCCGACATCTTCGTCTCCATCCACGCCGACTCCTCCGAAAGCAACGAACCAAGCGGCGCCTCCGTCTTTATCCTCTCCACCAAAGGCGCGACCACCCAAATCGGCAGATACCTCGAACGCACCGAAAACACCGTGGACCAGCGCTGGGGCATAGACGTGCGCAAATACGACAACGACGTACAACAAGCCCTGCTGGGCATCCAGCAGGACGCCACCATCGAATCCAGCCACGCCCTCGCCAGCCGCACCCTGAACGAACTCGCCCGTCTCGGCAACCTCCACGGCAAACGGGTCAACAGCGCCAACTTCGTCGTGCTGCGCTCGCTCGCCGTCCCCTCCATGCTGGTCGAAACCGCCTTCATCTCCAACCCGAACGAAGCACGCAAACTCGCCTCGCCCGACTACCAGGAACAACTGGCGCGCGGCATCGCGGGCGGCATCGCCCGCTACTTCGACGAACACCTGCCGCAGCATATGCTGCTTGGCAAATAACGGAGCACACATGACCGCCGGACGCAAAATCATCCTGATCGGGCCGATGGGCGCGGGCAAAACCTCGCTTGGCAAACGCCTTGCCACCCGCCTGCGCTGGGAATTTACCGACACCGACCACGCATTGTGCGCCCGCACCGGCGTGGACATCCCGACCATCTTCGCTACCGAAGGCGAAGCAGGCTTCCGCAAACGCGAACACGAAGTGCTGACGAGCGTCCTTGCCACCCCGCGCGACATGATTGTCGCCTGCGGTGGCGGCATCGTCCTCAAAGCCGAAAACCGCCGCCTCATTGCGAGCCAGTTCCTCGTCGTCTTCCTTGACGTCTCGGTGCGCCGACAAATCCTGCGCATAGGGCGCGACCGCAACCGCCCGCTGGTACAAAACGCGGAAAACCTGCAAGCCAAACTTGAACAAATCCGCGACGAACGCCTCGGCCTCTACGAAGGACTGGCGGACATCCGCGTCGATACCGACAACAACCACTTCACCAACTCCTTCAAAAAACTGCTGCACGACGTCGAAACCCGCCTGCGCCGCGACCGCTAGAGGCTGAATGACAAACAGTGCCTAACCCGCACCCCAATCCCCGCTCCGGCGGGGATACTTGCACCCACCCGCCACAACTGCGCTAAACTGCGCACAGACTTCATCAAGTCGGGGTGCCGTCCGCCGGGCGGCTGAGAACATACCCGTGAACCTGAAACAGCTAACACTGGCGTAGGAAACTTATGCAAGCATCACCCGCACCACGCACCGCCGCAGCGTCCGCCTCCCGGACAAAGCCGCGGTGCGTCACTGTTTCCGGCTCACATCCACCGGAAACACCATGCACATCCACTACCTGAGCGCCATCCGCGCACAAAACCCGCTGATTCACAACATCACCAGCGCCGTCGCCGCCCACTTCAGCGCCAACGGCCTGCTCGCGCTCGGTGCCTCGCCGCTGATGGCGGAAAGCCCCGCCGAGGCGGCAGAACTGGCGGCGCACAGCGCGGCGTTGGTGCTGAACATCGGCACACCATCACAAACACGGCTGGAAGCGATGCAACAAGCAGGCGCGGCGGCAAACCGCGCGGGCGTGCCGGTCATCCTCGACCCGGTCGCCGTCGGCGCCAGCGCCTACCGCCGCGACACCATCGCCGCGCTGCTGCAACACATCCGCTTCGCTGCCATCCGCGGCAACGCGGGCGAGCTGGCGTATCTCGCCGACGTCCCCTGGCAAAACAAAGGCGCGGACGCGGGCGAAGGCCACGGCGACCGTGCCGCCATCGCGCGCACCGTCGCCACCCGCTACCACTGCATCGCCGTCCTGAGCGGCGCGCGCGACTACATCGCCGACGGCCAGCGCGTCGCCACCCTCGACAATGGCACACCGCTCCTGCCGCGCATCACCGCCTCCGGCTGCCTGCTCAGTGCCGTTCTCGGCGCCTTCCTCGCCGTCGCTCCCGCGCACGACCACTACCAGGCCGCCTGCGAAGCCTGCGCCGCCTACGCCATTGCGGGCGAACAGGCCGCCGCCGGACTCGCGCCCACACAAAGCGGCAGCTTCGCCGCCCGCCTCATCGACGCCCTCGCCGCCATCCGCGACGAAGACATCGCCCGCGCCGCCCGCCTGCATGAAGGAGACGCCTCATGACCATTCCACAAGCGCTAACCATCGCCGGCTCCGACAGCGGCGGCGGCGCCGGCATCCAGGCCGACATCAAAACCATGCAAATGCGCGGCGTCTTTGCCACCAGCGTCATCACCGCCATCACCGCACAAAACACCTGCGGCGTGAACCACATCGAAATGGCAAGTACCGCCAGCGTGCGCGCACAAATCGCCGCCATCGCTGCCGATTTCACCATCCGCGCCCACAAAATCGGGATGCTCGGCACCGCCGACATGATTGCCTGCGTCGCCGCCAGCCTGCGCGACTGCAACTTCGGTGCGCTGGTACTCGACCCGGTGATGATTTCCAAAGGCGGTGCGCCACTGCTGCAAAGCGACGCCATCGCCGCGCTGAAACACGAACTGCTGCCGCGCGCCACCCTCATCACCCCCAACCTGCCCGAAGCCGAACAACTCGCGGGCATCCACATCAGCGACGACGCGGACATCGCCCGCGCCGCGCGTATCCTGCGCCAACAGGGCGCGCACGCCGTCCTCATCAAGGGCGGCCACGGCGAGGGCGACACCTGCCGCGACTGGCTCATCCACGACGGCAGCACCCTCACCCTTGACGCCCCGCGCCACGCGACAGCGCACACCCACGGCACCGGCTGCACCCTCTCCGCCTGCATCACCGCCGAACTGGCCAAAGGGGCGACGCTGACGGACGCCGTCCGCACCGCCAAGGCATACATCAGCGCCGCCATCGCCCGGCCGCTCAACATCGGCCACGGCCACGGCCCGGTAAACCATTGGGCGTATGACGAAACATAGCGCGCTGCATCCGCCGCCGAACGACGCGCTCGCTGTGGGAAAGGTTGGGGTGAGTTCGCCCGCTTTGCCGCCGATGCCGAAACCACCGCCGAACAGCTCCCTTCCCCTGTGGGGGAAGTCCAGGGCGGGATTCGCCCGCTTCGCCACCGATGCCAAAGCGACCGCCGAACGACGCTCTCGCCGTGGGAAAGGCCAGGGCGGGATTCGCCCGCTTTGCCGCCGATGCCAAAACGACCGCCGAACAGCTCCCTCCCCCTGCGGGGGAAGGCCGGGGTGGGGTTCGCCTGCTTTGCCACCGATGCCAAAACCACCACCGAACAGCTCTCTCCCCCTGTGGGAAAAGATTGGGGTGAGTTCGCCTGCTTTGCCGCCGATGCCAAAACCACCACCGAACAGCTCCCTCCCCCGTGGAGGAGGGGCGGGGTGGGGTTCGCCTGCTTTGCCACCGATGCCAAAACGACCGCCGAACGGCTCCCTCCCCCGTAGGGGAGGGTTGGGGTGGGGCAGCAAACCATCCGCGTCAGCGACCGCGAATATCCCCCTCCCCTGCAGGGCGCGCAGCGCCCGCAGCGGGGGAGGGTCGGGGTGGGGGTGAGCGATATTGCTCATGAGCTGAAATTACTGTTTTTCAATGGCTTTGCTGCCCTCACCCCAACCCTCTCTCTTGCTTCGCAAGCAATGCTTGTCGCTGCGCGAGCTGTCCCAGTCCCAGAGTGAGAGGGGCTTATCCCGCCGAATAGCACACACACTAGCGGCGTACACGGTGTCCTTCAAACTCACGTTTACATACACCTGAGCGCTCCATCTGTATGTAAACACAAACCTGCGACCGCATTACCCACCCGCCCGTACCATCCCAACCCCCTGCAAACCCTGGAGTACCCATGATTGACCGCACCACCCTCCGTCTCTACCTCGTCACCGGTAGCCAGGACTGCCGCCACCTGCCACAAACCACGCCGGAAGCGCGCCTGCTTGCCGTCCTCGAAACCGCGCTGCGCGCAGGCATCACCTGCTACCAGTACCGCGAAAAAGGCGTGCACGCGCTGCAAGACCCGGCGCGACGCGAACAGCTCGCCCGCGACTGCCGCGACCGCTGCCGCCATTACCGCGTGCCGTTTTACCTTGACGACGACGTCCACCTCGCGCTCGCCCTCGGCGCGGATGGCGTCCACATCGGTCAGAACGATATGCCGGTCGCCGAAGCCGTCGCCCTCTGCCGCGGCCGCATCGCCCTCGGCCTCTCCAACCACAGCCTTGCCGACCTTGAGCACAGCCAGCGGCAAAATGGCGTGGACTACCTCGCCCTCGGCCCCGTCTTCGCTACCCGTTCCAAAGCCGACGCCGCCGCCCCGGTCGGCATTGACACCATCCGCGCTGCCCGCGCGGGCGGCATCACCCGCCCGCTGGTCGCCATCGGCGGCATCACCCCGGCAGACGCCACCGCCATCTACCGCGCCGGTGCAGACGGCATCGCCGTCATCTCTGCCATCACCCAGGCAAAAGACATCGCCGCGACCGTAGAACGCTTCCTTGCGGCGGCACCATAACAACCATTTGGCAGCAGGTTTAAGAGCCTGTTTAGAGTCTGCGGGTAAAAGCGAAATTCCCCCTCCCTCGCAGGGCGAAGCCCGCAGCGGG
>ERZ773060.397-NODE-397-length-15800-cov-5.07228_pt1 | contig 15800 bp, 15 predicted proteins | sample MGYA00580628_ERZ773060 | MGnify/ENA primary metagenome ERZ773060 (study PRJEB29015, sample SAMEA2738019) | human oral metagenome | biome: human oral; feature: human-associated habitat; material: dental | place: China | collected 2045 ... | reverse complement strand
CGTAGAGCACCGGCAGTTTTGTCGTCTTGCGGCGCAGGTAGTCGAAGAAAAGGCGGACGGTGGCCGGATCGCCGATGTCGCCGGCGAGGACAAGGACGTCGAGTTCGGAAAGATTGCTGATGGTGCAGAGGCTGCATTCGGTGTGCAGGTCGCTGTGGACGCCGATTTTCATGCGTGTTCCTTTAAGAGAGGCGGGTTTTGAAGTCTTCGTAACCAAATTCGCGCACGGTGGTGAGCGTGTCGCTGCGGCTGTCCCAGGCGAGGATGGCGGGCAGGCGGACGCCGTTGAAGGTGTTGGTCTTGACCATGGTGTAGTGCGCCATGTCCATGAACATCAGCCGTTGTCCGGGCTCAAGCGCGTGGTCGAAGCTGTAATCGCCGATGACGTCGCCGGCGAGGCAGGTCAGCCCGCCGATGCGGTAGGTGTAGGGGCGGGCGTGCGGCATCGCGCCGCCGAGGACGTCCGGGCGGTAGGGCATTTCCAGCACGTCCGGCAGATGCGCGCTGCAGGAGCCGTCGATAATCGCCAGGTTCATGTGGTTCCAGGTGACATCAAGGATTTCGGTGACATAGACGCCGGTACCGAGGGCAATCGCCTCGCCCGGTTCGATGAAGACTTCCACGCCCCAGCGCTCGCGGAAGTTGCGAATCAGCGCTATCAGTTCATCCACCGCGTAATCTTCGCGGGTGATGTGGTGGCCGCCGCCGAAATTCACCCACTGCATTTGCGGCAGAATGTCGCCAAATTGTCGCTCGACCGCCGCCAGGGTGCGCCGCAGCGGTAGTACATCCTGCTCGCAGAGATTGTGAAAATGCAGGCCGCTGATGCCCTCCAGCGAGGCGTCGCGCAACTGGCCGCGGATGATGCCGAGGCGTGAGCCGGGGGCGCTGGGGTCATAAATCGGCACCGCCCCTTCGGATTGCTGCGGGTTGATGCGCAGGCCGAAGTGCAGCGGCTTGTGTTCGGCGACGGCAAGCGCCTGCGCGCGGAAGCGATCCCATTGGTTACAGGAATTAAAAATGACGTGGTCGGAGAGTTTCAGCACTTCGTCCATGTCGGCGGGTGGGTAGGCAGCGGCAAACGTATGCACCTCGCCGCCGAAATATTCGCGGCCGAGCTTCGCCTCAAACAGGCCGCTGGCGCAGACGCCGGAGAGGTAACGCGAAATCAGCGGCGCGAAATGAAACATGGCAAAGCCCTTCAGCGCCAGCAGTACTTTGGCGCCGCTCTCCGCCTGGACGCGGGCGAGCAGTTGCAAATTGCGCTCCAGCAGCGCGGCATCGACCACATAGCAGGGCGTGGGCAGGCGGGACAAATCGAGACGGCGGAAGGTATCGTGTAAAAGACTCATGACAGACCTCGTGATTCAGGGTGGTTGGCACGCGGCAACGCCGCATAACGGGCGATATTATAAAGATTTTTCACATTCCCCGGCGCGCGCTTGACACAAAGCGATGACAACGCGCGCGCATCCATGCAAGATGGCAACTCCATTCACCACGGAGCCAACCATGAGCCCTATCTTGAACCTCAACGACGAATACGCCCGCATTGATGCCCCGGATTTCCGCCCCGGCGAATATCTCTATCTGGGGCAGGTCAGGACGGATGACGACGAAACCGCCGTGGTCGCGGTCGCCTACAAACCCGACTACGCCATCAAAAAGCTGAAGGAAAACCTCGCCATCCTCCAGCCCGCCGCCGCCATCCGCGAATGCTACCTGCGCAAAATCCGCGTCGGCGAGACGGACGACTGCGGCAAGATTCCGCTGGACGGCATTCTTTGACCCATCGCCAGTGTCGCAAGTCGGGCATTCATGCCCGACATTTTTATGGTTGGTCATCAATGGCCGACCTGCGTTCGCCGTCGGGCTGTTGGGTTATGCTCGTGCCTCGCTAACCCTGTATGTAAACGGTCGTAGGGTGGGTCTTGACCCACCATCACGAAACACGGCTATCACGGTGGGGCAAGCCCCACCCTACAGGTTTTGCGGAGGGAGGGCGGATCGGTGGCAGGTGCTCAACCGCCACCGAAACCCGTCCGCATTCCGTCAATGCCGCAAATGGTTTTTGTAGGCGAGGTAGGCGTTGAGCAGTTGCGGGCGCAGGTTTTCCGCGCGGGCGGAGACGAAGATGAGTTTTTCCTGTTTGAGTCGTGCTTCTGCGGCGGCGAAGGCGTTGGCGTAAACGTCGCGGGCGGCGTTTTCCAGCGCGGCGTCACGAGTTTCCGCGTCGTTGCCGTCTTCCAGCCACGGCGGGCGGATGTTCACCAGCATGACGTGGTGGCGCTGTTGCAGCAGGCGCAGCAGCGGGCGCAGGCGTTCGCCGTCGTGCGGCTCCAGCACGGTCATGAGGATGATGAGCGCGCGCCGCCGCTCGCGGCACCAGACGTCATGGATGGCGGCGGCGTAGTCCGGCGGTTTGTCGTCGGCGTGGCGGTCAAACAGGGTTTCGACGAGGCGGCGGTACTGGCCGCCGTGGCGCGAGGCGGGCAGCCAGCTTTTCGGCGTGTCGGAGTAGAGTTGCAGCCCGATTTCGTCGCCGCTTTTCAGCGCGGCACGGGCGAGGCGGGTGGCGGCGGCGAGCTGTTCGTCAAACAGCGCCTGCCCTTTGTAACGGCTTTGCAGGCGGCGCGAGGCGTCCAGCATGAGGATGACGGGCTGTTCGTGCTCGTAGTCGTATTCGCGCACCTGCCATTTGCCGAGGCGGGCGCTGGCCTTGTGGTCGAGACGGTTGATGCTGTCGCCGTCCTGGTAGTCGCGCAGGTGGGAGAAGTCGCCGTTGCCGCCGCGTTTGTAAAGCGGGTGGACGTGGCCGAGTTGCGGGGTACGGATGCCGCTGAAGGCGCTGTCGGCGTGGTCGTGGGCAAAGCGCGGATAGACGCGCACTTCTGCCGGGGCAGGCAGGGCGAGGTCGCGTTGCCACAGTTGGAAGCGGTCGGGGTAGCGCAATTGCAGGGCGGTGAAGTGGAACCTGCCGCGCTGGTGGATGGTGAGCGGGTAGGCGAGGGTGAGCCGTTCGTCCGTGCCGAGTGGCGCGCGCTGCGGCATGGCACTGCTTTCGGCCTGCGGCGGGTAGTGGTCAAAGAGGTGCAGCGCGAGCGGGCGCGGCATGGTGCCGTGCAGGGTGAATTGCATGGTGAAACGCTGCCCGCTTTGCTGGACGGCGCCGTAGTCGCGGCTGACGGTAAAGGCGGGTTTTTCCCGCCAAAGCAGAGCGGCGCTGGCGAGCAGCAGCACGAGCCAGGCAGCGAGCAGCGTCCAGTTGAGCGCGGGCGGCGCGCCGCTCCAGACGAGCAGGGTTTGGGCGAGGGCAAGCGCTGCCCAGCCGTACCATTGGTTTTTGTCGGGGATGATCATGGGGTTTGCGGGTTGTAAATGGTCGCGGAATTTCCCGCTTTTGTGAGCGGGAGTAGTGCGGTGGCGGTTTGCCCTGAATTTGCAATTCAAACGCAGCGGTATCTGCAAAGGGTGGATAAATTTTATCGCAGCAGTCAGCAAGAAGATAAGGTTGGTGAACCCTTGATGTTTGCGGATACCGCAGCCGGGAAAACAATTGAATTGGAAGGGTAAATACTATCTGGCAACTTGCCGCCATGAGTGCCAAAAGGAAAGTCCGGCAGAGTGCTTTCCCAAGGATTTATGGCGTATTCATTTTTGCCTGGTGTGGTTGCCATGCGTTCAAGTTCAATACCGCATCCGGTATAACTTCCCCAACCGAATCGGTATGACCTGCGGCGGGGCGGCGCGCTATACTCCCGCCCTTTTCAGGATTCTGCGATGAACATCAAACGTTTGAGATACTTTTGCACCGTCGTCGAATGCGGCAGCGTCAGCAAGGCGGCGCAAGTGTTGCACCTGTCGCAGCCGCCGCTGTCCAAACGCCTGCAGGAGCTGGAAGCGGAAACCGGCGTGCCGCTGCTCGCGCGCCAGGGCAACAAGATTGCGCCGACCGCCGCCGGCTGTTTTTTCTACGAGCGCGCTGGAAATCCTGCGCCATATCGACCAGCTTGAGCGGGAAACACGGCTGTTCAGCGCCCGTCCGCAGCATCTGTTGCAGGTCGGGTTGAGTTACCTGTACCGCCGCTATTTCACCCCGCTGGTGCTTGCCTTGCAGCAGGTGTATCCGCCGCTGCGGGTGATGGTGTCGGATTCTAGCCACATTGAGCATTTGCTGGACAGCCAGATGCTGGATTTTGCCCTGATTCAGAAGCCGCAACAGCCGCAGCGTTTTCTTTGCACGCCCTGCCTGCCGCTGGCGACGGTGGCGGTGTTGCACCGCAGTCTGCTCACCGGCGCCCCGCCCGCCAGCATTACCCTCGCCGAGTTGTGCCATTACCCGCTGATTTTGCAGCGTTTGATTAACGGCACCGGTGTTTATGACAGCCTGCTCGATTTGTTGCGCAAGAGTGGCGGCGCCGATGTGCGGATGCAGGTGTCGCAGCCGGAGGCGATTCTCGACTGGCTCGCCGCCGGGCTGGAAGCGGCGACGCTGTTGCCCGTCTCCGAGACGCAGGCGGTGGATGTGGCACAATGCGTCGTCGTCCCGCTCGCCCCCGATCCGCAAGTGTATTTTCCCTGTATTGTCCGCAACACCACGGCGACGCTGTCCGATGACGTCGCCGCGCTGCTTGTCCAACCTTTTCTCAACAACCCCGGAGCAAACCATGACCCGTCCCGATGACATCCTCGCCAATCCGCTCGCCAACAAGGGCACCGCCTTCACCCTGGAAGAGCGCGCCCGTTACGGCCTCACCGGCCGCCTGCCCGTCGCGGTGGAAACGCTTGAGCAGCAGGCAGCGCGCGCCTATCGCCAGTTTGCGCAATACACGCGCGACATGGACAAATACATCTATCTCGACCAACTGCACAACCGCAACGAAACCCTCTACTACAAGCTGCTCACCGACCACCTCGCGGAAATGCTGCCCATCGTTTATGACCCGACCGTCGGCGAAGCCATCAAACTGTGGAGCCGCGACTACCGCCGTTCGCGCGCGGTCTATCTTGACGTCAACCACCCCGAAGCGGTGCGCGCTTCCTTTGAGGCGACCGGTCTCGGCGCGGATGATGTGGACCTCATCGTCGTCTCCGACGCGGAAGAAATCCTCGGCATCGGCGACTGGGGCGTGAACGGCACCGATATTTCCATCGGCAAACTGGCCGTCTATACCGCTGCCGCCGGTATCCACCCGGCGCGCACTCTTGCGGTCAATCTCGACGTCGGCACCGACAACGAAGCGCTCCTGAACGACCCCTCCTATCTCGGCAACCGCCATGCGCGTGTGCGCGGCGAGCGCTACGACGCACTCATCGACGAATACCTGAAAGTGGCGAGCGAGCTCTATCCCAACGCGCTGCTGCATTTTGAAGACTTCGGCCCGTCCAACGCGCGCCGCATCCTCGTCAAAAACCGCGAGCGCTACCGCATCTTCAACGACGATATGCAGGGCACTGGCGCTATCGTCATGGCGGCGGTCATCTCCGGCCTGAAAGTGACGAAGCAGCGCTTCGCCGAACAGCGCCTTGTCGTCTATGGCGCGGGCACGGCAGGCACCGGCATGGCCGACCAAATCAGCGCGGCGATGCAGCGTGAAGGCCTCTCACGCGACGAAGCCCGCCGCCGCGTCTGGCTGATTGACCGCAACGGCCTCGTCTCCGACGACATGAAAAACCTGCCCGACTATCAGCAAGAATACGCGCGACCCGCCGCCGAAGTCGCCACCTGGCAGCGCGACGGCGGCAAAATCGGCCTGCTTGAAGTCGTCAAACAGGTCAAGCCGACCATCCTCATCGGCACCTCCACCGACCACGGCGCTTTTACCCGCGAAGTCATCGAAGCGCTCTGCGCCGGGGTAGAGCGCCCCATCCTGCTGCCGCTCTCCAACCCGACCGAAAAAATCGAAGTGATGCCGACCGACGCCATCCCGTGGTCAAAAGGCCGTGCGCTGATGGCGGTCGGCATCCCGGTGCCGCCGGTACCTTACAACGGCACCGCCTACACCATCGGCCAGGGCAACAACGCACTGCTCTATCCCGGCCTCGGCCTCGGCGTTATCACGAGCGGTGCCAAACACGTCACCGACGCGATGCTGCTTGCCGCCGCCGAAGCGGTCGCCTCGCAGGTGAACCCGCAGGATTTGGGCGCGTCGCTGCTGCCGCCGGTCGATAACCTGCGCGCCTCGTCGGCCACCGTCGCGGTTGCAGTCGCCAAACAGGCGGTCGCCGACGGCGTCGCCACCAAGCAATCCGATAACTGGGTGCAGACCGTGCAAGACGCGATGTGGCAGGCGGTGTATCCATAACCTGTCCCCCGCCGTAAAACAAACCACCGAACCGCCCCTCCCCGCAGCCCGTAGGGTGGGTCTTGCCCCACCGTTAAAACCGGATGTTTCCTGATGGTGGGTCAAAACCCGCCCTACAACCTTTCCGCCCTTTTCATCACCATGCAAACCGCATTCGCCCAAAACCGCCACACCAGAGACCCGTAATGATCTTCCTCACCGCGACTGAAAGCGTCCTCTCCATTGTCCTGCTCATTGCCCTCGGCTATATCCTGCAACAAAAAAACTGGTTTGCCGACACCTTTGCCGCCAATCTCTCGCGGCTGATTATGAACATTGCCCTGCCGGCCTCCATCTTTGTATCCGTCCTCGAATACCTGAACCGCGACAAACTCATGGCACTGACCGACGGCCTGATATACGGCGCGCTTTCCGTCATACTCGGCTATCTTGCGGCGATATTGCTGGTCAAACTGTGCCATATTCGCGCCGGGCGACGTGGCACATTCATTAACGCCATCGTCAATGCCAATACCATCTTCATTGGCCTGCCACTCAATACCGCTCTTTTTGGCGAAACGGCCATGCCCTATTTCCTCGTCTATTATGTGTTGAATACCGTCTCCACCTGGGCCATTGGCGTCTATTTTATCGCGGGTGATGCCAGCCAAACGGACAACCACGAGGCAAAACCGCCCTTCAACTGGAAAAAACTGCTGCCCGCACCATTGCTCGGCTTTCTCGTCGCGCTCATTTTCCTGTTCGCCGATTTTTCCGTGCCGACATTCATCCATGCCCCGCTGCAATACCTTAGCGCAACCGTCACCCCATTATCGCTGCTTTACATCGGCATCACCCTGTATTACGCCGGACTCAAAAGCATCCGCTTTGACCGCGATACCCTTGTCGCCTTGCTGGGGAAATTCGTGCTCGCACCGCTGATTATGGTCATCCTCATTTATGCGGGCAAAGGCGTTTTGCCATTGCCATTACTGGAAAGCAAAACCCTGATTGTACAATCGGCCGTACCGGCACTGGCGGTATTGCCCATTCTCGCCCATGAAGCCAAAGGCGACGTATCTTTTGCCACCAATATTGTCACCACCAGTACCCTGTTGTTTATTGTCGTCATGCCGGTGGTGGATGCGCTGTTGCAATTCCTCCACTGAATGAGGCGCGTCTCAAAAAAACGGGTTTTCCCAGACTCCAAACAGGTTCTAACAAAGAAAAACGGCGGAAACCTCCCGTTTCCGCCGTGCGATGCGGTATCTGCATTGCTCAATCCATATGCAGCGTCTTGCCATCGCAAGAAAGCACATCAACCCGCTTGCCCGCATCCTGATTGTCCTTGCCCCCCAAAAGCAGCAGCTTGCCCTGATACGGTAGCGTGACCCCGTAAGCGGCAGGCTGCGGCAGGGCGCCTGCGACCTGCCAGACACCATCATGCAGCGCGTAAACCGTCGCGTGCGTGACCTTGTCCAGCCCCTCATGTGCATAAAAATGGCCTTCATCGTAGCGTTGCGCCGCGCCGGGGAAATTGGCGCCACCGGCGAGCAGGTAATAGTCGCCGCTAAAGCCGCTGTACGCCCCCGCCAGTCCTTCCTGACGCGCGCCGGATTCTGCCGCAATCAGCGGCGGCAGCGTCTGCCATTGCAAACGCCCCTGGGCATCAAATGTGCCTTGCGCGACCGCATCGGTGCGCAGGCCGGGTTTAATCTCGCCGTTGGCAACCATCACCGTATCGCCATGCACGCTCACCGCCGCACCGGCACGGCCGGAAAACGGCCATAGCCCTTCGTTGTGCCAGTGGTTGCCTTGCGGCTCATAGCTAAAAAGGGTGGTGTTGAAAAAATAATCCGGCGCGGGCTGGTCAAAATAAGCGCGCATCACCGCCTGTTTGCCTGCTTCATCGTCGCCCGCAGCACTGTAATCCTGAAAATAGCCGTTAAAAATGGGCGAATTGCTGCCGCCAATGACATAAATCCGCCCGCCATGTGCGACCGCCGCCGCGCCGACCAATCCCAAAGGCGCGCGGGTGGGCAATTTTTGCCACGCTTTTTGCGCCGGGTCATAGACGTGCGCATCATTGACCAGTTGCAGCACCCCCGCCGCGTCCTTCTGCAAACCACCAAAGACATAGAGCTTGCCGTCAAGCGCGGCGACAACCGGCTGACTGCGCGCGCCGCCGGGGAAGGGCGGCAACGCCTGCCACGCCGCTTGTGGCGTCTTCAAATCAAGGGCAAAAAAAGCCTCTCCGGCACTGCCCAGACCAACGTAAGCGGTATTGCCAATCAACGCGCCGCCACCGTCGGCCAGTGCGACCGGCAAATCAGGATACGTTTTGCCTGCGGCAGCGAGCGCCAGCGCGGCAAAAATGGAAACGGTTAACTGTTGTTTTAACGTCATTTTTCAGACCTCCACGGTTTGTTTTTGAAATACGTTGCAAAAAATATAGTACCGTTTGAAATTCTTTTCAAGGCGGCCTATACTGCTTCCAACATCCCGCAACAAGGAAAGATTCATGACTCAAACTGCAACCCGTGCCTCGCTGGCGAACCTGCAAGGCGGATTGATTGTTTCCTGCCAGGCGCTTGCCGACGAACCGCTGCATTCATCCTTCATTATGGGGCGGATGGCACTTGCTGCCGCCCAGGGTGGCGCAGTAGGCATTCGTGCCAATTCGGCGGAAGACATCCGCGCCATTCGTGAAAACGTCAATCTGCCGATTATCGGCATCGTCAAACGCGATTATCCCGACAGCGAAGTTTTTATTACCGCCACCATGCGCGAAGTGGATGAACTGATGACGGTCGCCCCGGAAATCATCGCGATTGATGCGCGCGATGCGCCACGACCGGGCGGCGAAACGCTGGAGGCATTCGTGTCCGCCGTCCGTGCGGCCTGGCCCGATGTTTTGCTGATGGCCGATTGCGCCAGCCTCGCGGAAATGCAACGCGCCGATACGCTCGGCTTTGATTTCATTGGCACCACATTGGTGGGCTACACGCCTGCCACGCGCGGTGCGCGCATTGAACATGACGATTTCGCGCTGATTCGCGCGGCACTCGCTTCCGTCAAGCGACCCATTATTGCCGAGGGCAATATCAATACCCCAGAAAAAGTACGGCGTGTACTGACGCTGGGCGTTTACAGCGTAGTAGTCGGCTCGGCGATTACCCGCCCCAAATGGATTACCGAGCAATTCGTGCAAGCGACCAAACCCTAACCGGAGAAAACCATGTCTTCTACACATCACGATATAAAAGGGCTGATTTCTGCGCTGCTGGTGCCATTTACCGCAGAAGGCAAAATCAATGAAAAAGGGCTGCGACAAATCGTGCGCCACAATCTGGACAAAATGCAGGTTGATGGCCTTTATGTTGGTGGTTCCACCGGCGAGAATTTCATGCTCGATACCGCCAGCAAAAAAGAAATCTTCGCCATCGTTAAAGACGAAGCGGGCGACAAGGGCGCATTGATTGCGCAAGTTGGCAGCCCCAACCTTTATGAAGCGATTGAATTGGGACAATACGCTACCGGTTTGGGTTATCAGGCCATTTCTGCCGTCACCCCGTTTTATTACAAATTTACTTTTGAAGAAGTCAAACAATATTACTTCGACATTGTCGCAGCAGTGGATAACCGCATGATTGTTTACTCCATTCCTTTCCTCACCGGGATGGATATTGGCTTGTCGCAATTTGGTGAACTCTTTGCCAATCCGAAAATCGTCGGCGTCAAATTTACCGCTGCCGATTTCTATCTGTTGGAACGGCTGCGTAGCGCTTATCCCGACCATCTGATTTATTCCGGCTTTGACGAAATGCTGCTTCCCGCATTGGTCAACCGCGTGGATGGCGCTATCGGCTCAACTTATAACGTCAATGGTATCCGTGCGCGGAAAATCATGGAGCTCGCTGCCGCTGGCAACTATGCGGAAGCATTAAAAGCGCAACAGGAAAGCAACAATCTCATCGCCGATATTTTGGCGAACGGCCTCTATCCGACGTTGAAACAATTGCTGGTGCTTTCCGGTTGCGATGACGGGCCATTCCTCTCGCGCAAACCGATGGCTTCGGCGACTGCGGCGCAAATCGCCCGCGCCCGTGAAATTTACGCCCGCTATTTCTGATGGAGATACTGCCATGACTATCCGCAAAACCCTACTAGCCGCTGCAATCGCCGCCTTTGCCGCCAATGCTCTGGCGGCCGAGTATGAATTGACCTTCGGTCTCAATGCCGGGACGACTTCCAATGAATACAAGGCGGCGGAGCAGTTCGCCAATGAAGTGAAAGAAAAATCCGGCGGCAAGATTGAATCCGCCCTGTATCCGAACGGACAGTTGGGCGATGACCGCTCGATGATGGGGCAAGTCGGCGGTGGCGCGCTAGATTTCACCTTTGCCGAAAGCGCCCGCTTCCAGATTTATTACCCGCTGGCCGAAGTTTATGCGCTGCCTTATATGATTAAGGATTTTCCTACCGCACAGAAAGCGTTGTTTGATACGACCTTCGGTAAGGATTTGATCAAAAAAATCCATGATGAAAAAGGCATTACCGTTCTTGCGCAAGCCTATAACGGCACCCGCCAGACGACTTCCAACCGCGCGATTAACAGCATTGATGACATGAAAGGCCTGAAATTGCGTGTACCGAATGCGGCGACCAACCTGGCGTATGCCAAATATGTCGGTGCCTCACCCACGCCGATGGCGTTTTCCGAGGTCTATCTGGCGCTGCAAACCAATTCGGTCGATGGCCAAGAAAATCCGCTGCCGACCATTCAGGCGCAGAAATTCTATGAGGTGCAGAAATTCCTTGCCCTGACCAATCACATTATCAATGACCAGCTCTATCTGGTCAGCAATGAAACAATGGAATCCTTGCCGGAAGACTTGCAAAAAGTGGTGCGTGATGCGGCAGAAAATGCGGCGAAGTACCATACCAAACTATTCCAGGATGGCGAAGCGGAGCTGGTCAGTTTCTTTGAGAAACAGGGCGTGACGGTCACCCGTCCCGAACTCGCTGCATTCAAGAAAGCGATGCAGCCCTATTATGAGGAATTTATCAAGAAAAATGGTGAAGACAGTAAAGCAGCCATTGCCGAAATTGAAGCTCTCAATCCTTGAGCAATAGTGGGCGGTGGCCTTTGGTTGCCGCCCTTATTCCACAACGCGCAGAGGTTTTGCCGGACGGTAGAACTTTAGCAGGGAGAACAGCATGAAAGTTTTGAACAAATTGGAAGAATGGGTTGGTGGCACTTTATTTCTGATAATATTTGCCATTTTGATCGCGCAAGTGTTATTTCGTCAGATTTTGCACCACCCGCTTATTTGGTCGGAAGAAGCCGCGCGTCTGCTTTTTGTGTATGTCGGGATGCTCGGTATTTCTATTGGTATCCGCAGCCAGCAACACGTGCTCATTGATTTTATTACCAGCCATTTGCCGAACGTCGTGCGGGTCTGGGTGTTCAGCTTGGTGCAATTGCTGATTTTTGCCGCCATTCTGCTGTTCTTGTATTACGGCGTTGTCGTTTTTAATCACGCTTCTGATCAACTGGTGTCCCTCGGTATTTCTGACAAATGGCTCTATCTTTCCCTGCCCGTTTGCTCCCTGCTGATGCTGTTCCGTTTCTTGCAGGCGCAGCAGGAGAATTATCGTAAAGGCGACAGCCGTATTCCTGTTTGGGTGTATATCGCCTTGACAGTAGCGGTGGTTTTGGTGGCATTCATTGAGCCGTCCTGGTTCAAGGCGCTGCGCATCAGCGAATATGTAAAATTTGGCAAGAATGCGGTTTATGTCGCGCTGATTGTCTGGCTGGTGATTATGTTCGCCGGGGTGCCGGTTGGCTGGTCGCTCTTTATCGCGGCGGTATTGTTCTTTTCCATGACCCGTTGGGGTACCGGCAATTTCGCTGCCGCCAAATTGGTCGATAGTGTCAACAGTTTTGGCCTGCTCAGCGTGCCATTTTTCATTCTTACCGGCATTTTGATGAACAGCGCCGGTATCACCACCCGTATTTTCAATTTCGCCCGCACTATGCTGGGGCATTACACCGGCGGCATGGGACACGTCAATATCGCGGCCAGCCTCATTTTCTCCGGGATGTCCGGCTCGGCGCTGGCGGATGCGGGCGGTTTGGGGCAGCTTGAAATCAAGGCGATGCGCGACGCCGGTTATGAAGATGATCTCTGCGGCGGCATTACCGCAGCTTCCTGCATCATCGGGCCGCTGGTGCCACCGAGCATTGCGATGATTATTTACGGTGTCATTGCCGACGTTTCCATCGCCCGGCTTTTCCTCGCCGGATTTATTCCCGGATTGCTGCTCACCATTTTGCTGATGGTGATGAACACCATCATTTGTAAAAAACGCGGCTACGGCAAAGCGCCGAAAACTTCTGCCGCCGAACGCAAGCAGGCATTCAAGCAGGCTTTCTGGCCGCTGCTGACGCCCATCCTCATCATCGGCGGCATCTTCTCCGGCGCCTTCACCCCGACGGAAGCCGCCGTTGTCGCCGCCCTCTATTCCATCATCCTTGGAATGTTCATCTACCGTGAGCTCACCCCCGCCGGGTTGTTCACCTGCTGCGTGGAAGCGATGGCCATTACCGGGGTGACGGTGCTGATGGTGATGACTGTCACCTTCTTCGGTGACATGATTGCCCGCGAACGGGTCGCGATGCAGGTCGCCAGCGGCTTCATGGCGATTGCCGACAACACCCTGATGGTGCTGCTGATGATTAACCTGCTGCTGCTCTTCCTCGGTATGTTTATTGATGCGCTGGCGCTGCAATTCCTGGTGCTGCCGATGCTCATCCCCATTGCGCAGCAGTTCAACATTGACCTCGTCTTCTTCGGCGTGATGACCACCCTCAACATGATGATCGGCATCCTCACCCCGCCGATGGGCATGGCACTGTTCGTGGTCGCCCGCGTCGGCAACATGAGCGTCAGCACCGTGACCCGTGGTGTACTCCCCTTCATCATCCCCATCGGTCTCTGCCTGCTGCTGATTACCATCTTCCCCGGCATCGTGACCTTCCTCCCCAACCTCTTCATGGGCTAAAAACATGGAACTGATTGCACTTGACCACGCCGCAAGCTATCGCTCGCCTGCCGCAGAAAAAGTCTGCCGCTGGCTTGCCGGCAAAGACCCCGCCAACTGGGAAGACAAACAATATCCCATTGACGGCGACGACTTCTTCGTCAATATCTTTCACTACCAGACCGCCGGCGAAGACGCGCGCATCTGGGAAGCGCACCGCGACTACATTGACGTCCACCTCGTCCTTGGCGGGCGCGAATGGGTGCAGCAGGCCTTTCTCGCCGACTGCACCGCAGGCGAATACCATGCCGACAGCGACTACCAGGCCATCGACAGCGCCCGCGCGCGCAGCCGTATCCTGCTGGAGCCGGGCTATCTGGCGGTGTTCTACCCCGAAGACGCGCACCAGACCGGCCTCATCGTGGACGGACACAGCGAAAACCTGCACAAAGCCGTCTTCAAAATCCGCCTTGGGGCGCTGCGGTGATTGTCTTCAGCAAAAACGCTCGCCCCTACATCGAAGCGCACCTGCAACAATTCAGCCCGGTTGAGCGCAAAATCGCCGACTACTTTCTCGGCGGCGGCGAAACCCCGCCGAGAGAGACCGGCAAGGCGCTGGCGCGGCGTCTGGGCGTCTCCGAAGCCGCATTGACCCGCTTCTCCCAAAAATGCGGCTTCCGCGGACTGCGTGAACTCTTCTACGCGCACAACCAGGGAGAAAGCCACGCTGACAGCGATTTCGTCCAGCCCGTCCTCGCCAGCTACCAGGAGCTGCTCAACAAAACCTACGCCATCATTGATATGCGGCAAATCCGCCGCATCACCGCGCTGCTCCTGCAAAAAAAACGGGTGTACATCTACGGCAAAGGCAGCTCCGGCATGGTCGCGCAAGAAATGAAATTCCGCTTCATGCGCATCGGACTCATCTGCGAAGCCATCACCGACGACGACATGATCCGCATGACCGCCGTCCTCACCGACCCCGAATGCCTGGTCATCGGCATCAGCATCAGCGGTCGCAGCAAAATCATCATCGAAGCCCTGCAAACCGCGAAAACCCAGGGCGCCGCGACCGTCCTCTTCACCGCCAACGCCGACCGCGAATACCGCGACAACTTTGACGAAGTCCAACTCTTTGCCGTGAAAAACCAGATGGAGCACGGGCGGCTCATCTCGCCGCAATTCCCCGTCCTCGTCGTACTCGACATCCTCTACGCCGACTACATGAACCACGACGCCGCCGCGCGCGACCGCATCTGGCAGCGCACCTACCGCGCGCTGCAACGCAACAAGGAACCCACATGACCATCCTCACCCTCGACATCGGCGGCAGCGAAATCAAAGCCGCCCACTACCAGACAGACGGCAGCTGCAGCAAAACCCTGCCCAACCACAAAACCGCCGTCAGCGCGCAAGACAACCACATCAGCGAACAAATCGTCCGCATCTGCCGCGAAGAACAAACACACACCGCACTACAAGGCGTCGCCATCTCCAGCGCCGGCGTCATCGACCCCTACCGCGGTACCGTGCTGCACGCAGGCCCCAGCATCCCGGGTTACAGCGGCACCGCACTCAAACAAACCATCGAAAACCAATGCGGCCTGCCGTGCAGCGTCGAAAACGACGTCAATGCCATGGCGCTCGGCGAAGCCTGGCTGGGCGCGGCACAAAACAGCCACTCTGCCCTCTGCCTCACCCTCGGCACCGGCCTCGGCGGCGCCATCCTCCTCGAAGGCAAACTGTGGCGCGGCGCCAACTACGCCGCGGGCGAAATCGGCGTCTGCCCCCTGGGCGACGGGCGCCGCCTCGAACAAGCCGCCTCCACCACTGCCCTGCTCGCCGCCTATGCCGAACGCCGCGGCGAAACCATCGACGGCAAAACCCTCTTTCAGCGCCTGCGCGCCGGAGATAGCGACGCCGCCAGCGCCCTGGAACAAATGCTCGGCGCCCTGACCGACGGCCTGCTACCTGCCATCCACCTGCTTGCCCCGGAAACCCTCCTCATCGGCGGCGGCATCGCCGCCCAACACGACCTGATTGAGCCGCGCATCCGCACCCAACTGGCAGCAAAACTGCCCGCAGCGCACTTCATGCCGAAAAACATCCGCTGCGCCAGCCTCGGCAATCGCGCCGGCATGATTGGCGCCCTGCGCTGGTTTCTCGACAGCAAACCGGTATTGCCGCAATAGACTTCCTTCCAAACTATAACTTGCACGGCAACCCGACAAAATTCCAAACCTGCTGAGCTGTTGTCTGCTGCCCCCACCCTAACCCTCCCCCACAGGGGGAGGGAACTCATTGGCTGCAAAAATAGCAATAGTTTCATAATTATCCATATGCGATATGACAGCTGTTATTTGAATCTGCCGCAGAACGGCTCCCTCCCCCGTGGGGGAGGGCTGGGGTGGGGGCAGGGATACAAATTCCAAAAAACGTATGCCTTTGCCTGGTTTGGAAAGAGGTCTA
>ERZ773060.394-NODE-394-length-15959-cov-2.87186_pt1 | contig 15959 bp, 8 predicted proteins | sample MGYA00580628_ERZ773060 | MGnify/ENA primary metagenome ERZ773060 (study PRJEB29015, sample SAMEA2738019) | human oral metagenome | biome: human oral; feature: human-associated habitat; material: dental | place: China | collected 2045 ... | reverse complement strand
CGCTGGGCGGCCTCGACGGCTGATGGAATCTGCCAGGCACCAACTCCCGCGCGTCGCAGCACCGGTTCCGCGAGGGCGAGGATCACCAAAAGCTGAGAGTGCGTGAACTGGGTCTCCCCCAGCGTCGTCTCTCCCCCGTTGTCCTCGGAGATCACAACCGTCTGATAGACCGCCGAGGCCAGCGAGATCTCCAGTTCGTAGCTGGTGTTCCCGGCATGAAAGGTCAGCAGCATCGACTCGAACACCAGCGGCATGGCGGAGCCCGGGGTGAGAGTGGACTCGATGAGCCGGTTGACGTCCGACAACCGCGCGGGAATCCGCGACCCGACGTTGTGGATCCACCAGATCTTGCCGTCGTGCCGTATCGCCAGGAAGTTACGGTGCAGGTAGGGATTGTCGTCGATGACGAGGTTTCCGCAGCGCCCGATGGTGAACTCCTCACCAGGCTGCACCTGGTGGATCTCACCCGCGAAGTCAACCAGCAGCGTGCTCATGGCGCGCACACCGTCGCCGGCTGTGACTCCCGGCCATTGAGCCGCACCAGATGCACCTCCAGGCAGGTGTCACCCGCCAGCGCCGCGACCGTCACCGTGGTCTCGCTGGTGAGCTCGGATACCGAACCACCGCGCGGGTCCCTCACGGCGTAACGGAACCGGTCCCCCTGCTGCGGATCCGGGTTGGTCCAGGTGAAGGTCACCTCGGAACCGCTGACGCTGCCGCTGAGGTCCGTGACCGCAGGCACCGCGGCGGCGAGCGGGTCAACGGGTTTGGCGGAGGCCGATGGGCTGCCGGTCTCATTGGGGGTCGTGGCCGCGTTGTTCCGGTTCACCAGGACGACCACTGTCACGACGACCCCCACCAGCACAATCAGCAGCGACGCCACGACCGCCACCCGGGGAAGCCGTTTCCTGGCAGAAGGCTCAGATTCCGGCTCCGGCAGCAGGGTGGCGGGGGCGCTTTTCTCCTCTGGCGGGGCAGGAGCAACAGGACCGGTGAAATCCCGCAGGCCCGGCTGGGCCACACCCCGGCCATGCTGTAGGACGCCCTGACCCGGGACCAGGTAGCCGCCGGTCGGTTCGGAACGGTCCAGCGGGGAGGTGAGGCCGCCACTCGGTCCCGTGGCATGACTGGTGGGCTCGCCTGCCTCGGGGTCAATGAGCTGAAACCCCTGGATCCGGGTGCCCCCGTCACGCTGCTCCGGTTCGAAACCGGGCTCATCTGCTTCGTCGGTAAACACCTGGACGGCGGTCACGGACTGGTTCAGCAGGCCCTGCACACCTTGCATGGCTCGCGCGAACTCCAGGGCGCTCTGGAACCTCTCCCTTGGATCCTTGGCCATGGCGACGGCGAGCACCCGTTCCAACTCATCGGGCACATCCGCCCGTCCCGTGCGGGGCGCTGGCATGCTGCGCACCCTGGCGTTGAGGTGTAGAACGTCATTGCCCTGGCCTTGAAGGTACATGGGGCTGTGCCCGACCAACGTCGCCCAGACGCTGGCGGCCAGCGAGTACACGTCACTCCACGGCCCGATACCCACCGGAGAGTTGCCGAACTGCTCGGGCGGCGCCCACAGCGGGCTCATGGCCGTCGACGCCGTCGCCCCCTGGTCCACGGAGATGGAGATACCGAAGTCGGTCAACGCAGGCACACTGAACTGGGTGAACAGGATATTCGCAGGCTTGATGTCGCGGTGCAGCACGCCAAGACGGTGAGCGGTCTCGACGGCCCCAGCGATCTGGACACCGACCTCCATGGCCTTCGCGGGACTGTAGAGGCGGCGCGACACCCGCTCCCCCAGGTGCGCTGCCGGGCACATCTCCATCACCAGGTAGGGACGTCCGTCGGAAGCGATGTCCATCTCGAAGATCGTCACGATGTTGGGATGGCTGCTGAGCTTGGCCATCAGGCTGGCCTCGGTCTGGAAGGCAGCCAGGGTCTTGGGATTGACACCGTGGTGCAGCATCTTGATGGCGACGTCGCGTCCGAGGCCTTCCTGGTGGTAGTGAAACACATCTGCGAAACCGCCGCCGCCCAGCCATTTCCTGAAGGTGTAGCCGGGAAGCTCTGGGGCAGGAGTGCGTTGCGCCATGTCAGGGAATCCGTTCCACGTTGATGAACACGCCATGACCGAGGTCAATGACGTCGCCTGGGACGAGCGGGACGTCTTGCTCGGGCATCCGCATCGGTGGTTTGCCGTGACGGCGCAGGTAGGAGCCGTTGCGGGACCCAAGGTCCCGGGCGAGCACCGTCCAACCCTCCAGCAGGAACGCGATGTGGCTGCTGGAGACGTGCGCGTGCGGAAGGGCCACCAGGCGCGGTGTCGTCTCCGCGGAGATCACCCTGGACTGGGGGTTGCGCCCTGCCACCACCGGGCCGAGCAGCGGCACCTTCTCCCCGCCGTTGATCCGCAGCCACCCGAGCTGTGGCCTGGCCATCTGGCGTGGCTGCCCCCCGACGGGAGCGTCGCAGGTATAACAGGTGGCGCGCTGCGGCGGGTTGGGGTGCCCGTTATCGCAGACCACCGCCAGCACCTCGATGCCGTTGCGCGACGGGACAGCGGTGACGGCGACCTCGGCATCCTCGTCAGCTATCGTCTCGCCATGGCGCAGCTCCTCGAGCCTCTGCGGGACGGAAGACTCGGGTTCCTCCTCCAGCAGCTGGGAGTCATCCCACATGGCGTCGTAGGGGCCAGCTCGCCGCGCGGAGGAGTCAGTGGACGAAGAACGCGCGGAGGAGTCAGTGGACGAAGAAGCGGACTCTGCCACAGAGTCGTCCGCGGCAGGATCAGCATGGGTGGGGTCAGGCATCAGGGTAGGGATCTGCTCCGGCTGGATCACCGGTTCATCGAACACCGCGGGCTGGGGGGCTGTCACAGGCCCCTCTGGCTCGGCCTCGTCTGCCTCTTCCTCGGCGTCGCTCTCCTGCGACTCAGGTGGCTTCGGAGAGGCTGGGGCTGGTGCAGCGGCAGATGCGCCTGCCTCGGCATCGTCGTCCTCGTCCGAATCGGGTTTCTGCTCCGCTTTCCTCTCCACGGACTCCGGGCTCTCCGACACGGGACTCGCGGTGCTGGCCTCTTCTTCCCTGGCCTCGGCTTCCTCCGCCGCGACTTCCTCCGGCTCGGGTTTGCGGGGCGCGGACGTGACCGGCGGGGTCGTCGTCGGTTGCTGTTCGGACCGGCCATCCCAGACCAGGCGGGACGCATCTGTCAGGCCTGCAATCAGGAGAAGCGAGCGACCACCGGCGTCATCAGCGCTCAGCTCCACCGCAACCGGGCCGGCAACATGTTTCTCATCCCAGGTCGTCACCTCCTGCCCGCTGATCAGCGTGTCGCCGTCCACGGAGGTGATCCGGGCCCGCAGGGGGCCGCGCACAGCGACGTGGGCTCCCTCAGAGAGGATGGTCACCGCGAAGGCCGGGATCGTCAGCAGCCCCGTGCCAGTGGCCTCCATCAGGACCTGCAGGAAGGTTCCGAGCTGGGGATCGCGCAGCATCGAGAGCCACACTTGCTCCGCCTGCTCGTCGCTCACCTGAGCATCCACCAGCGCCATCCCCGCCTCCCAGACCAGGGCACGGTGGGTGCCTGGGGTCCAGCGCACAGTCATGGCATCTCCAGATCCTGAACGGTGTCGTCATTGCCGGGGATGGTCTCCTCGTCCGGATCAGAGTCAACGCCATCTGCGTCAACGGTGTCAACGACGACGACAACGGCAGTCACGTTATCGCGTCCCCCAGCGCGTTTCGCCGCATCGACGAGCGCCGCAGCCTTGTCACGGGGATCGGCGTCCCCCAGCAGGAGCGCGGTCATGAGAAACTCGGTCACCTCGGAGTACAGGCCGTCACTGCAGATCAGGATCTGGTCACCCTTGTGGATGCTGAGCAGCCACTGGTCGGCGACGAGAGGCTTGACCATCCCAGCCCCGAGCGCCCGGGTGATGACGTTGCGCGACCCTTCCCCGGGGCGTTCCCACAGCACCGAGTGGTCCTCACTGATCTGGGTGAGTTCGCCTTTGCGCAGCAGGTAGACCCGGGAATCACCGATGTTGAACACCAGCCAGCGCGGCTGATTGGCCTGCAGGGTCAGCACCACCCCGGCCAGCGTGCTGCCCGGCGGCCGTCCCTCCCCTGACAGCCGGGACACAGCCGCACTGGCGCCGTCGATAGCAGCCAGCACCTCTTCACCGGTCGCCCACTTGTGGCCTGTCAGGGAGAGGAAATTCTCGACGGCAGCCTGCGACGCGGCCTGACCGCGGGCATGCCCGCCCATGCCGTCAGCCACGACGAAGCAGGGGGGCGCTGTGATGTAGGAGTCCTCATTGTTGGGCCGCACCATCCCGCGATCTGAGCGGGCACCGAACCGGAGCTCAACCCTCGGCTCCGTGAGCCTGCCGTGTGGTGTGTCGATCATGACTCCACCTGGAAAGAGCGCCCACCTAGGTAGACCACGGTGCCGGGACGAACCGGTGTCCTCAGGTGCTGCTCGATGCGCCACCTGGTCCCCTCGAACTCGAAGATGACGCCATTGCGCGCACCCACATCAACGACGTGCACGTCCCCATCGTTGGCCAGCACCACTGCATGAACCTTGGACATCTTCATGGTTTCGTCGATCAGCTCGTGGGGCTGCGACTCCGGGTATTCCGGCAGGGCGACGGGGTTGCGGCCGAAGACCAGCGGTGTGTCAAGGCTGAGCACCGTGCCGTCATCGAGACACAGCTTGGGTTCCGCGGACACCGCAACCTTGTCGAGCATGGTCTCGTCGCGGCCTGTGGTCCTGGTCTCCGACACAGTCTCCTGGGAGGAGGCAGGCGTATGCAGCGGTTGCGACACGGAAACGAGCGGAACCGCCGCGGATCCTTCCCGAAGGATCGTGGCCGGTGTGGGAGCGGCGTCCTTGGGGGCGAACGGTGACCGTTCGATCAGCGCACCGGCTGATGCCGAGGTCACGGGGGACACGGGCCGCGAGGCCGGCATGGGTGCGGCGGGCGAGGCTCCAGCAGCGTGCGGCGGGGAGACCGGACCAGCTGCGACCCAGGACGACGGAATGCCCGGCGGCGGCGTGGCAGCACCCTGCTGGGGTGGCAGCGGCTGCATTCCGGGGGGATCCGGCGGCTGCTGGCTCACCGGCGCCGCCGTCGCCATGCCGGGCATGGTCACCTGACGCACCCGCCCCACCGGGGCAGCATTGAGTTTCGGCCTGGGCTCCTCCGGAATGTCCTTCGGCCTCGTCGCGACCAGCCCGAGCCAGCGGTCGACCATCGACTGGCCGCGGCGGTAGGTCACCAGCAGCACAATCGCCATGACGCCCACCGTGACGGTGGTCAGCAGCGATGTCAGAAGCAGCTGACAGAACAGGCGGCCTCCCCTGGGACGGGCCGTCTCCGGGTCGCGGTAGTCGAACCTCAGAAGCGAGGAGCCGATGGTCTGGGCGCGTCTGAGGACCAGCACCAGCTGCATCACCACGACGGCCAGCGCGCAGACCCCCAGCAGGATCTCGACGATCCCAACCCGGTAGCCGGTGGCGTCCTTGCCGGTGTAGAAGAGGAACAGCTCAGCCCCTGCGAGCAGCAGCATCGGGACGGCGTTCAGCACCTGGGCACCGACGCGCACGCCCCGTCCGGCAAGCGCCTTCTCCAGGCGCGGTGAGAGGGCTGTCTCAGGCATCCTTGACCTCCTCGGTCATGACCTTCCCCCGACTGCAGGACTTGCTCAGGCTCGTCGCAAAGCCGTCGGCTGGCTTGTCGGCCCGCCGCAGGGAACGCAGGGACAGCAGAGCCAGCGGACGCCGGTACCACTCCACCTGTTGCAGCATGCCGCGCTTGATCTGGTCCACCTGCCGCCACGTCTCCTCGGAGGCGGCAGGTGCCAGCTGGTTAGGACCGTAGAGGGCGGAGTCCATCAGCCGCGCTGTGGGCATGATCGGGACCTCCGGGTAGGCCTCCTGCATCCTGGCGGCGGCCTCCCGCCGGGTCTCGCACTGCGATGCCGGGAAGCCGAGGTCGCGGGCCCGGTCGACGATGTCCTTCCAGCCACCGGACACCGCGTCGCGCACCACAGCAGCGTTGCGGCGGCGGGTCGTGCGTCTGGCCTTCAGGCCCAGGACCAGCAGGAACGGCGACGCGATCACTCCGGCACCGCCCAGGACGCCGAGCGCCATCAGCACCAGTCCCCAGTCGATGGTGAACCGGTCGTCGCCCTCCCCGTCCTCGGCATCACGGTCAGCGAGCACCGGCTCGTCCGGCAGCTTCTCGGGCGGGTTCGGCGGCGGGTCGACCTGAGGCTTGGGCTTGGGTTTCGGCTTGGGGACCTCAGTCTGCAGGGTCTTGTCCCGGTCCGGAGTCGGGTTGAAGGCCACCCAGCCCGCACCGGCAAAATAGGCCTCAACCCACACGTGGGCCTCGGTGCCCTTGACCTGCCATTCCTGTCCCGGATACTCCTTGGGGTAGAAACCCATGACGACACGCGCAGGCACGCCGAGCTGACCGGCCATGATCGCCATGGCGGTGGCGTATTGCTCGTCGTCGCCGACCAGAGCCGGGCTGTTGAACATCGTGGCTAGCCGTTCGGCGGTGTGGCCGGAGCGAGACTTCTGGTCGGAACCGTCGGAATAGTAGCCATCCTCAACGAGTCTGGTCTCGATGGCCACCAGCCGCTCGAAATCGGTTCCTGCCCCCTCCGCGTACTCGGTGGCCCGGGTGGTGAGGATCTCCGGGGCAGCGTCCAGTTTCGCCAGCGGCGCGTTACCCGCCGTCTCGGCCCCCAGGGCGGCCCGCTCCTCCAGGGTCGGCTCCGGGCTGACCGCCGCTTCCAGCCGGTAGCGGTCGCCTGGGGCTAGAGCGCTGGTGGTGAGGGTCTGGTTCGCGGTGCGGTTGTAATAGGCTCCCTCGGATAGTTTGACGGCGTGCTCGCCCGTGAACTCCAGCCAGCTCGGCGTTCCGGCCTGCGGCACCCAGACACCGGAGTACTCGGCTGCCACCTCGACGCTCAGGCCGGCGTTGGCCTGGACATCCTGGGAGACGGTGCGGCCGGTGCGCAGGTACTGGTTGGCCTGCTGGGACACGTTGAACACGTTGCCGTCGTAGCGGTCCATCACCGCCAGCCGCAGCCGGGCACCCTCCGGCATGCCGGTCACTGTGAACAGCGTGGTGTCCTTGAGATCGAGCTCCATCAGCCGGTAGCTCATCAGCGGCGACGGATAGTTCCGCAGGTCGAGAGGCGGGGCGATCCGGTCGCGCAGCACCTGCCGGTCGGCGTGGGTCCCCGTCGCGGCGGTGGCACCGACGGCGCCGGTGGCGGCCGCCGCCAGGATGATGACGGCGGCGACGGCCTGCCGGGCGACCTGCGCCGCGTCGGCCTTGCGGTTGACCAGGATGCCGGCGTTGTCGCTGCGTTGAGCTGCCAGCTGGTGTAGCCACACCCAGGTGACCATGCCCAGTCCGAGCGCGCCTCCCAGCCACAGGGCGGTAGGCGCGGTACGCACCCCGAAGGCGATGCTGACCGCGAGGTAGAGGGGTGGGACCAGCAGCGGCCAGAACACAGCCCGCCGCCGCAGGGCGATGGTGGCAGCGACCACCCCGGCCAGCAGCCCGGCGAGCCACGGAACCCCCGCCGGTCCCGTGAAGTCGCCCGCCGGGGTGGCGATGGTCAGCAGGTCGCGCCAGCTGTACACCGCGAGCAGCACCAGACGCCGCAACGTCTCCACGGTGGGGATGACCCCGGCGATGGTGGTGCGAGGCAGGGCCGCTGCACCACCGAACAGCAGGTATACGACAGTGGCCATGAGCACCATGAGGGCCGCGGACAGCCGGAACCGGGCTGCTGCCCAGCCGACAGCGACGCCCGCCGTTATGCCTGCAAGGCCGGGGACGAAGCCCTGCCAGTCGCCGAAGGCTGGTTGCAGCGCGACAGCACCAGGGACGAGCAGCGCCCAGATCCCGAGCGCCCGGATCACGGACCCCCTCATGTCAGGCTCCCCAGAGCCCGCGGCAGCTGCTCCAGCTCTGGCAGGTCCAGCACCGTGATGTCGCCCACTTGGTGGCGCGCGATCGTCAGGCTGGACTGGTTGCGCAGGGCGAAGGTCTTGATCTGCTGGGGCAGCACGAGCTGCGCTGCCCGCAGCTCCATCGGATCGGTTCCCCCCGTGATGAATCCAGCGACGGAGACCCCCGAAGCCTCACTGCCCGCCAGCAGCGCCAGCTCCTGCAGGCTGGGGCCGTCGTCTGTCAGCTCGACACGACACAGCTCGTCGAGCAGTCCCACGCCCGTCGGGAACGCAAGCCTGCCCGCCGAGGTGTAGAACGAGACCTGCCGTTCCTCCCGCAGCGCGGCGACGCTGAGCGACGCGGCCGCGGACAGGGCCGCCTCAAAGTCGTCGCCGGTGGCGTAGTCACGGCGCACCGTCGACAGCATCAGAAGCAGGTGCGCCCGCATAGTCTCCTCGAACTGACGCACCATGAGCCGTCCGGTGCGGGCGGTGGTCTTCCAGTGGACGGAGCGACGGTCGTCGCCGGGAACGTAGTCGCGCAGGGCATGGAAGCTGACGTCCGAGCTGGACAGGTTGGCCGTGGTGATGCCCTCGACGTCCTTGAGGAAGCCGATTGCGGTGGCCTCCACCATCACCACCCGGGGGTGGATGAACAGTTCCTGTGAGGGCGTCAGCTCCTGGGTGCGGCGGATCAGCCCCACCGGGTCGGCCTGCACGGCGCGCACCGGTCCGACGGGGACCACGCCGCGCCTCCGGGTGGGGATGGAAAACAGCTCCTCGTGGGAGTCGTCGGCACCCAGCGCAGCCACCCGGAACCGGGCGACAGCGCGACCGACGGGCAACTCGATGGTGGCGCCGCTGGCCGCGGATCCACACCCGCCCCAGGCCAGGCTCTCCCACTTGCACGCGCGGCTGGTGCAGCTCAAGCGTCACGTCGTGGATGGCGCGACGCAGGGTCAGGAGCACGGCGACGACGACCAGCGCCAACGCCAGGAACGCAAGGGTCCGGAATTCCAGCCAGCCCCACAGCCAGCCGATGACGGCGCACACCGCACCGAGCCCGGCGACACCCCAGCCCAGTGGGGTGACAGCGGATACGAACTCGGCGCGCCGCACCCGGCGCATCAGGCCTACGGCCACATCTCTCAGACCCCGCAACCCCACGAGTCTCAGCCAGCCTGACTCGCCGGGCTGGGGACGGTGCCTAGGACGCGGGCGATCACCTTCTCCGCCGACGACCCACCGAAGGTGGCCGTCGGGGACATGATGATGCGGTGCGTCCACACCGGGACCACCAACTCTTTGACATCGTCCGGTATCACGAAGTTGCGACCGTGGGCGGCGGCCCAGACCCGGCAGGCCCGCACCATGGCGATGGCTCCCCGGGTCGAGACGCCCATGGACGTGTCGGGATCATTGCGGGTGGCGTCGGCCAAGTCCTGGACGTAGTCGAGGATGCCATCGTCGACGTGATTGTCGCGCACCAGGTCGCACATCTCGGCGATGGCTTGCTGAGAGATGACGGGACTCAGTTTCTTGGAGCGGTCTGGCTGCGCGGATTCGGCCAGCACCTTCCGGGTTGCGTCGCGGCTGGGATAGCCGACGGAGGTTTTCATCAGGAACCGGTCCAGCTGGGCCTCGGGGAGTTTATAGGTTCCGGCCTGCTCCACCGGGTTCTGGGTGGCGATCACCATGAACGGACGGCCTGCGGGGTAACGTACGCCGTCGACGGTGACCATGGCTTCCTCCATCACCTCCAGCAGCGCGGACTGGGTTTTGGGCGAGGCCCGGTTGATCTCGTCCGCCAGCACGATGGACGCGAAGATGGGACCCTTGTGGAAGTCCCACTGGCTCTTTTCCTGGTCGTACATGGTGATGCCAGTGATATCGGAGGGCAGCAGGTCGGGGGTGAACTGGATGCGGCTGTGGCTGCCCTGCACCGAGGCCGCGATGGCGCGGGCCAGGGCCGTCTTGCCGGTGCCCGGAGCATCCTCCAGCAGCAGGTGTCCCTCGGAGAGCAAGCAGGTCAGCGCCAGCCGGACAACGGGCGCCTTGCCCAGCAGCGCCTGGCCGACGTTGTCGACGATCTTCGCGAAGGTGTCCGCGAACCAGGCAGCATGTTCGGGGGTGACTGTCATCGGTGGTTCTCTCTCACTGCTGCTTGCATTGGCTGGTGATGTCATTTCCCGCAGGGAACCTGGTGTCTATGAACCACTGTTCGAACCGGCCCTGGAAGTAGCCATTCTGATCGACATTGAGGCGGCCTGAGCTCGTGTATCCGTTGTAGCTGATGGTGCAGACCACAGCAGAGTTCGGCTTCCAGTAGTCCAGCCGCACATGGAACTGGTCACACGATGCGAAACTGCACGGCTCCCCCGAGCCGAGGGGCGGGCCGTGCAAGTCGGCGGCCTTGGGCGCGGGCCAGCTGGAATTGCACTTCTGAGTGCTGGCGCTCTGCCCCTCTGAGTTGGTTGCCGTGACCGTGATGCAGGTCTGCGTGCCGAAGTCGACGTCCTGCCCACCGCCGCCGCTGCCAGCGCTACTGCGCTCCCCCGTGGAGGTGGTGATGGTCGAGGGACGGCCGCCGGAGTTGGGGTCGTGGCTCCAGCTGTAGTTGACGCGCCGATAGGCGCCCTCGGCGCTGACAACCGGTGCCTCAGGCGGCGCATAGGCGTTGACGGTGGCGGTCGCGGAATCACCCTCCGCGGTCTCGCCGTTCACCGTCGCGATGGCCGTCAGGTTCACTGCGACGTCCCGGCCGTTGACGAACGCCCCGTTGGTGACGGTCTCCCCGTTGCCCACGACACCGGATGCGCCGCCCGCCGACCAGCGGTAGCGGATCTCACCAGCCCTGGTGCCCTTGCCGTCCGCGCCGGAGAAGGAGAACTTGACCTGATTCGACACGCCGGTGGGCGTGAGCGAGAACCCGGTCGGCGCGCCCGGCGGCTGGAAGGCCCGCACCGCATTCGACGCGGATGACCAGTCGCTCCATAGCCCGGACTTGTTGCTAGAGCGCACCTGGAAAGTCTTGTCCTCGGAGCTGACGCTCATGGTGACGGTGGTGCTGGTGGCAGGTCCGGAGTATTTCACCTCTCCGGAGCCGGATTCCCGCAGCTCGTAGACGAAGCTGCGGTCGCCATTGGCGTCACCGGGGGCTCCCCAGCTGACGGTGGCGCTGGGCGCAGCTCCAGAGGCCTTGTTCTTGTTGACGGTGGGCGCACCCTGCCCGGTGGGTGCGCCTGCCGGGATCTCAGGGGCCGAATAGTCGCTCCACAAGTATTCGGACTCGCGAGCGACATTGCCCTCCGCGTAGCGGTTGAGTGCCTGGATGCGGAACCGGTATGCGGTGCCGTTGCTGAGGCCCGTCGCCTGCCACGCGGTGTCCGCTGTGGTGAACTCGGTCTGCCCGTTGATACCTGGGCTGACCTGGATCTTGTACTGGGTCACCGGAGATCCCCCGTCGGGGACGGTGGTTGCGGGCCAGCTGAGATCGATCACCCGGTCGCCGAACTTCGTGGTGGGGACTGCGGGCTGGTTGGGTTTGGCGTCGGGCCGGGCCGTGGCCGGCGCAGAGGGATCCGACGTGCCTGCCTCCGTGACCGCCGAGACGGTGAAGCTGTAGTCGACATTGTTCTGCAGGCCTGTGACGCGGCAATTCGTCACCGCCGGACAGTTCTGGGAGCCACCGTTCCAGTTGACCACGAAACTCTGTAGGGCACCGCCGTTCAGGTCGCCCTGCGTCCACGCCAGCTCCACGGTGCCGGAGACATCCGACTTGGCGGTCAGGTTGCTGGGCGGCTGAGGTTTGTCCTTGACGGTGATGGAGACCTGGCCTATGACCTGCCGTGACGCATCGCCAGTGGCATCCTGCGCGACATAGGTGACGACGACGCTGCCGACCGCGCCAGGGGTGACGGTCAGCTCCATCCCGGACGCGGCGACGGTGGCAGTGCCCTGGGTGACCTGCGGATCGAGGATGGTGACCTGACCGCCCTGATCGGCGAATGGGTTGGTGATCGCCTGGGCCAGGTCGAACGTCTTGGACTGGCCCACCCGCCCATCCGGCTCGGTCAGTTCGGTGGTGGTGATCAGCGGGCGGGTGGAGGTCACCACGCTGAGCGGGATGCTCATCTGCAGGGGGTCTGTGCTGCCGTCGTGGACTTGGACGACGGCGGTTCCAGACGTCCCCGTGGGCACACCGGACTTCGCGGAGACCTGCATCTGCTGCCCGGTGACGGTGACGTCGAACTGGTCCGTGGGGGCCGAAAGCAGCTGGTAGGTCATCCGTTCGTTGTCGCCTTCGTCGGGGTCGTCGACCATGTCCTTCAGCGCGACATCGATGGGGGCCTCACCAGGCGCGACCTCAACGGGGGTGGGGCGCAGCACAGGCGGTGCCGCACCGGAGCTGATGACTTCGATGGGCAGGGTGAGGGTGGCACGTAGGCCGTTCGGATCATCAGGATCGGCGCCATCGTAGACCCCGAAGGTGACGGAGGTCGGCCCGTTAAACGATGGGTCGGGGGTGAACTCGATCATGGTGTCGCTGACGACTTTGAGACCCTGGTCTGGGCCGCCGGTCCACGCCCCGGAGGCTGCGGTGACGGAGTCAGCTGAGGTCACCTTGGCGACGTGGTCGGGGCGGGTGAGAACATACTTCGACAGGTCGATCTGCAGGGTCTCGCCGCTTTTGGCCTGGGCAGGCAGCTGGTCTGGGTCGAGGGTTGGTGGCAGGTGCCGGGTGCCGGGCACGAAGATCGCGGCCTGTGCCGTGTTCCCGTCCTTGTCCCTGATGGTGTAGAGCACGACCTGCGGATCCTCGGCGACCGGCACGACGACGTTGCCTCCCCCGGTGACTCGGGCCGGTTCTGCCACGGAGACGGTCAGGTCGTCGCGGGCGCCGTCGGGGTCCTCGTCGTTCTCCAGGACGGGGACCTCCACCTCACGGTTGCGGAAGACATCGGCCATGGGGACCCTGTCGTCAGCGGCGACCGGCGGCAGCAGCGGCGCGTTCTGGTCGACCAGGACGGTGGCATACCCGGTGACGGGGGCGCCGCCCTTGTCGGTGATGTCGTAGGAGAGCTGGTAGCTGCCCTCTTTTTCCGGGGCGACGACCCGGACGTCCTGGCCGACCACCTCCAGGTCCGTCTGCCAGGAGCCGAGGGGACGGGCGGAGCCGTTCACGATGCTGATGGTGTCGCCGTCGGGGTCGACGTCGTTCTTGGTGACGGGCAGGTCGAAGCGCTGGCCGGGGCGGACCTTGATCTGGTCCGGTACCGCCACGGGCAGCTGGTTGCTGTCCGGCGGGGGAATCACGCCGACCCGGATCTTGCCCTCCCCGATGTCCCCGAACCGGTCCCTGACCTGATAGGTGAAGGTATCGGTTCCGCTGGCTCCGCGCGGGGCCTTGTAGGTGAGGTAGCCGCCCTTGACCTGCGCCCGGCCGAGAGTGGGGCCGGTGGAGCCGCCTTCGACGAGCTCGACTGAGTCGCCGTCGGGATCCACGCCGTCCAGCGGCACCGCAATGTCCACCTCAGAGTCCGAGAACACGCGGGCGGTGACGGGCACCGGGTTGGGTTTCTGGTTCCCGGCGTCGAGGCCCCGCACCGTCACGCTGATCTTGGCGCTGGCGCGGTTCCCGGCGGCGTCGGTGGTGGTGTAGACGAGGTTCACCGCGCCCGGGGTCTGACCTGCTTTGAAGCGCACCAGGTTTCCGGAGACGAACGCTTGGCCGATGTCCGGGTCGCGCACCTCGACGTCAGGGGCGACGCTCAGGTCGAGGTCCGTCGGCGAGTAGTCATTGTCCAATACAGGGATGGTGACGATGTCCCCGGCCCGCACCGTCGCCTGGTCATCGACGGCGACCGGCGGCTGGTTGGTGGCCTTAGGAGGCTGGGGCAGCACCAGCACCGTCGCCGACGCCGTCTCGGCCCCGTTGGAGACGGAGTACGTGAAGCTGCAGGACTCCTGGAGACCTGCGGGCGCGGAGAGACGCAGCGACGAGTGGTCGATGACCTCGGCGTTCAGGCCCGTGCAGTTGCCCATGGACAGCGATCGCACCGCAAGCACCCCGCCCGCCGGGTCGGAGTCATTCTCCAAGACGTTGACGACGGTGGAGGAGCTCTCCGGAAGCAGCGCTAGGTCATTCTCGGCGCTCGGAGTCTTGGATGCGGTGGCCGGGTCGAGGACGTCAATCCGGATGCGGCTCTCTGCCGTGTTGGGGCCGTCGGAGACCTTGTAGGTGATCTCGTGGGTGCCAGCGCGGGTGGAGCTGAACAGCGCCGTCGCCTGCTCGAAGTCGGGCTGCAAGGTCTCGTCGGAGGCGGGCTGGCCCAGCTCGGAGAGCTGCAGCGGCTCCCCGTTGGGGTCGGAGTCGTTGCTCAGGGGCCTCAGCACCACTTCCTCACCGAGGTTGACGACATAGTGGTCGGCGTTGGCTATCGGCGGCAGATTCGTGGCCCCGGACGCGACCTGCACCTGCAGCTCACCGGACGCTTCTTGTTTGCCGTCGGAGACGGTGAGCTGCACCTTGCGGGCCCCAGGTCCGCCGGTGCCGTTGTCCCGCAGGGACAGGTAGCCGTCCTGCCGGAAGGTCACCTGCATGCCATCGTCGCCGACGGCGTTGACCAGGTAGAGGGGGTCGCCGTCGGGATCCACCCAGTCAGGCAGCGCCGAATATTCGACGGAAGCCTGCTCCGACATGCTGACGGTGCTGTCGCGTTTCTTCTCAGGAGGCGAGTTCTCCCCCGCCGACCGGGGTGTGACGGTGACGGTGGCAGTGTTGGAGAGGTCCTGGCCGTCGAAGGCCTGGTAGGTGAAGGTCACCGGTGCGGTCTGCCCAGGAGGCAGGAAGATCTGCGCGGAACGGCCGTTGCGACCGGAGGTGACCTGCACTCCCTCTGGGATGTCTCCCAGCTTCACGGTCAGCACATCGCCGTCGGCGTCGATGTCATTGAGCAGCACGGGGAGGCTGGTGGATGTGCCGGGGCGGGCCCCGAACTCGTCATCGGTGGCGACGGGCGGCACCTGGTCCTGGTTCTCGACGGACTGCTCATGCCGGACCTCGTCGTCGGATTCCTCCTCGGTTTCCTTCTTCTGCTCCTGCACCTGGGATCTGACGAGTTCCCAGTTGCTGACGATCTTCATGCCCTCGTTGGGCAGGTAGACGTTGCCTGCAGCGTCATTGATGGCGACGATGTCGCGGTTGGTGCGAAAGACAGGCGTCTTGGCTGCGGCGAGGGTGTCATTGACGGCGTTCAGGTCGTCGCCATCACCTGCGCAGTCGCGGACGTAGGCGCCGGAGCCGCCCCAGGCGCCGTAGACACAGCCTGCGACGTCCGCGGGGGCGGCCGGTTCTCCCTGAGGGACATCGGTGGTTGTCGGGGAGCCACCACCCAGGGGGACGGTGATGAGCGCGCTGGGGGTGGCGATGCTGACCTGACCGCCAGTGCGGCTGGGCAGCTGGGCGCGGGCGGTGCCGTCGGCCTGGGGGACGTCGATGGATCTGCCGGTGGTGCGCACCCGGCCCGCGCCGACGGCCACGATCTCATCTCCTGCGACGGTGAGCTGGGTGTCGGAGGTGATCCCGCCGTCGAGGCGCCCGGCGTCCTCGGTGGTGAAGTGGTGGTCGCGGGAGGTGACTCGGGTAACGGCGCCGGCGGCATCGACGATGAACCCCACGCCGCCGCGGCCGGCGGTCACGCGCGGCTGTTGCAGGTCCTCGGCCACCGGTGTGGCCGAGGCGGTGTTGAAGGAGGCGAAATCCTCCAGGGTGGTGGCCCAGACCTTGCCCCCGGCGGTGTCGGCGATCAGGACGGTGTCGTCGCCCTGGACCACCGTCATGTCCCCGACGGAGACGCGGGAGTTGAGAAGCAGCGATGCGGTGGTGATGGTGGCGGCCGCGGAGCCCTGCGAGTCGTGCAGCAGGACGCGGATGACGTATCCTTTGCCAGACGGTACCAGGCTGAAGCGCAGTTTTTTG
>ERZ773060.390-NODE-390-length-16090-cov-5.41827_pt1 | contig 16090 bp, 16 predicted proteins | sample MGYA00580628_ERZ773060 | MGnify/ENA primary metagenome ERZ773060 (study PRJEB29015, sample SAMEA2738019) | human oral metagenome | biome: human oral; feature: human-associated habitat; material: dental | place: China | collected 2045 ... | reverse complement strand
GGCAACAAGCAATTGAAAAATTGGAATTTCGGCTCATCAATAATATCGCTCCCCCCCTCCCCAACCCTCCCCCGCTGCGGGCTTCGCCCTGCAGGGGAGGGAGTCGATTGGCGGGTGTTTTGGCGATGGTTGCCGTAATGGTAGCGACGTTCTTCGCCGTGTGTGTGGCGGGTGGCGGTCATGTTTGTGGGTGTGTGGTTTGGTTTACATACAGGTAGAGCGCTCAGGTGTATGTAAATGGTTCTGTCCGTTTCGCAGAAGGGGTTACGGTTGGTGATTGTACATTGGCGGGACGCGATTAACCCCACCCCGGCCCTCCCCCACGGGGGAGGGGGCTGATCGGCGGGCGTACGCAGGGCGAAGTCCGCAACGGGGCTGGGGCGGCGCGGTGGGCGTTGCGCTGGCGGGTGCTCATGCGGGGCTTTTGTGCAGCAGGGCGTAGTAGAAGCCGTCGCCGTCGTCGTCCGGCAGGTGCAGGCTGCCGTAGCCGGTGTCGGTGCAGGCGGGCAGGTTCAGCGTTTGCAGGCGGGCGTCGGTGTGCGCGGCGAGGAAGGCGCGGATGTTGTTTTGGTTTTCGTGCGGCAGGATGGTGCAGGTGGTGTAGAGCAGGCGGCCGCCGGGTTTGAGGGTCGGCCAGAGGCGTTGCAGCAGTTGGCGTTGGGTCGCGGCGAGGCGTTTGAGGTCGGCGGCGGTACGCAGCCAGGCGATGTCCGGGTGGCGGCGCAGTACGCCGCTGCCGCTGCACGGGGCATCGAGCAGGATGGCGTCAAACGGGGTGCCGTCCCACCAGGCGGCGGTGTCGGCGGCGTCTGCCGTTTTGAGGGTGGTGCGCAGGCCGAGGCGGTCGAGGTTTTCTTTTACGCGCGCGAGGCGTTCGCTGTCGTGGTCAAGGGCGAGGAGGTTTGCCGTCGGCGCGAGTTCGAGCAGGTGTCCGGTTTTGCCGCCGGGGGCGGCGCAGGCGTCCAGGATGCGTTCGCCGTTTTGCGGGGCGAGCAGGGTGGCGGCGTGTTGGGCGGCGGCGTCCTGGACGCTGACGGCGCCGTCGTTGAAGCCGGGGATATGTTGTACGTTGGCGCCGTGGGCGAGGGTGATGGCTTGCGGGTGCAGCGGGTTGGCACGGGCGTCCGGGTGGGCGGCGAGCCAGGCGGCGCGGTCATGGTTGTGGTTCAGGCGCAGGGTCAGCGGCGGTTGGCGGCTGTTGTTGGCAGCGATGAGCGCCTCGTGGTCGGGGTAGGCGCCGCGCAGCCAGTCGGGCAGGTTGGCGGGGGCGGCGCGTTCGAGTTCGTTTTGCCAGTGGGCGCGCTCGCGCTGCACACGGCGGAGGATGGCGTTAATCAGGCCTTTGGCGCGGGCAAGGCGGTGGTGCGGCGCGAGATTCACGGTTTCGTTGATGACGCCGTGGTCGCCGAGGTTCATTTGTAGCAGTTGGTAGAGGCCGAGGTTGAGGATGATGGCGAGCGGGTGGCCGGGTGTCGCCGGCGGTTTTTCCATCATTTGCGCGCAGAGGGCGGAAAGGGCGCGGTATTGGCGCAGGGTGCCGTAAACGAGCGCCTGGTAGAGCGCCTGGTCGGGCGGGCTGACGCGGTTTTTGTCCTGCACGAGGAGGGTGTTAAGGGTGCGGTGCTGGTTGATGACGCCGTCGATGGTGTGCAGCGCCGCCTGTCTGGCTTTCATGTGAGGGTGTGTCCGGTGAGGTCGCGGCTGTGGCGCAGCGCGGCGGCGTCGGTCGCGGTTTTGCCCGGCAGTTGCAGGCGGGTGATGCGCAGGGTGCCGTCGGCGCAGGCGACGTCCAGCCCGTCTTCGTGGTGCGCGGTGATGGTGCCGGGCGCGGCGGCGGGGCTGTGGTTCAGGACGCGCGCGGCGTGGATGCGCAGCGGTTCGCCGTCCAGGGTGGTGTGGGCGATGGGGGTTGGGTTGTAGGCGCGGATTTTGCGCTCAAGGGTGGCGACGGCTTCGTGCCAGTCAAGGCGCGCTTCGGCTTTGTGGAGTTTGTGCGCGTAGCTGATGCCGTCTGCCGCTTGTGGTACAGGCTGGCGGCTTTGCGCGAGGATGTCCGGCAGGGTGCGCAGCAGGGTGTCGCTGCCGAGTGTCATCAGGCGGTCGTGCAGGCTGGCGGCGGTGTCGTCGGCGGTAATCGGCAGGCGCGCTTCGCTCCACACGGCGCCGGTGTCGAGGCCTTTGTCCATTTGCATGATGCAGATGCCGGTCTCCGTGTCGCCTGCCTCTATCGCGCGCTGGATGGGGGCGGCGCCGCGCCAGCGCGGCAGCAGTGAGGCGTGGATGTTGAGGCAGCCGAGGCGCGGGTATTCGAGAAACCACGGCGGCAACAGCAGGCCGTAAGCGGCGACGATGATGAGGTCGGGGCGTGGCAGTTCCGGGAGGGGCGGCGCGTCGGCGTGCAATTTTTCCGGCTGGGCGACGGGGATAGCGTGCGTGAGCGCGGTTTGTTTGACGGCGCTGGCGGTGAGTTTGCGCCCGCGTCCGGCGGGGCGGTCGGGCTGGGTGAGGACGCCGTCAATCAGGTAGTCGCTGCTGTTGATGAGCGCTTGCAGGCTGTGCGCGGCGAAGGCGGGGGTTCCGGCAAACCAGAGGCGGGCGCTCATGTGTCGCGTTCCTTTTGCAGGAGCGATTTGGCGAGTTTTTTTTCCAGCCGCTCGCGTTTGAGGCGCGAGAGGTGGTCGATAAAGAGGACGCCGTTCAGGTGGTCGATTTCGTGCTGGATGCAGACGCCCAGGAGGCCTTCCGCCTCGCCTTCGCAACGGCTGCCGCCGAGGTCGTAGTAGGCGTAGCGGATTTTTGCCGGGCGCTCCACGTCGGCGAATTGTCCCGGCAGCGACAGGCAGCCTTCCTGCCAGCTCGCGGTTTCTTCCGAGGCAGCGAGGATTTCCGGGTTGATCAGGATGAGTTTGGTATGCGGGATGGGCGCGTCCGGGGTTTCCGTTTCGTCATTTTCGCGGCGCAGCGGCACGTCCATGACGACGATGCGCTGGTGAATGTTCACTTGCGTTGCCGCCAGCCCAATGCCATGCGCTTCGTACATGGTCTCGAACATATTGTCGGTTATCGTCTTGAGTGCGTTGGTAAATTGGCTGACGGGTTCGGCGGTTTTGCGCAGGCGGCGGTCGGGATGGATGAGGATGTCAAGCAGCGGCATGGGGGCGTCCGGGAATTATTTTTACCGAAAAATGAATTTTTGGTATGAAAATGGTTAGGAAACGGCTATTATACGCGAACAGCCCTTACGGGGTGAAATGGAACCGAGAGATTAGAACCAGGAGTATTTATTGTGTTTAAAAGCCAATTGACAGGTCTGGGCATCGCCCTGGCAGTAGTGCTGGCAGGCTGTTCTTCGCCGCGCGATCCTTTCCTGAACCAGCAGGAACGTCCCACCGAGCTCTGTCTCAATGACGGCAGTTTCCCGCGCCAGCTCGCCAATACGGACGACGCCTTCCAGCAGCAGTACCCGATGCGCTATGTGGTGAAGAAGGGCGATACGCTGTGGGGGATTTCCAAGCGCTTCCTCATCCAGCCGTGGTACTGGACCAATATTTGGTACGACAACCCGCAGGTCAAGAACCCGCACCTGATTTATCCGGGCGACGTGCTGAGCGTGGTCGCCATCAACGGGCAGAAACGGGTGACGATTGTCGAGGCGGGCGAATATCACGGCGTGGATACCGGTCGCACTACCCGCGACGGTCTGCCGATTGTCCGCTACTCGCCGCATATGCGCGTTGACAATTTCGGCTCGCGTCCGGTTTCCATCGCCGGTGATGTCATTCAGGCACACGCGCTGAAGACCCGCATCCTCCGCCCGAATGAAATCCAGAACCTGCCGTTTGTCCTCGGCGACGCGGGCAATTACCTCACCCTGACCGAGCAGCAGGAAATTTATGCCAAGGGCATGAACAACGCGCAGCAGGGACAGCTTTATGGCGTTTACCGCCCGGTCGGCGAGCCGATTGTGGACAAGGCCAAATATAAAGGTCAGAAACAGGCGCCGGCGATTGGCTACGAAATGCGCTACATCGGCGAAGTCGGCGTGGTCGGCTACGACGTTGGCACCGATCTCACCAAGCTGCACATTCAGGAAGCGGTCGAGCCGATGCACGAAGAAGACGTCATTCTGCCGATTGACGCGCACGAAGACCCGGTCAATTACTTCCCGAAAATGCCGTCCGGCCAATGCTCACGCGGCTACATCATCCGCAGCGCGAACATCTATCCGACCATCAAGGAATTTGACACCGTCATCACCAGCTTTGGCCGCGACAACGGTGCCGAAGTCGGCGACATCTGGAAAATTGTCCGCGAAGGCCCGGCACGGCAGATGAAAGGCCAGCCGGTACAAGTCCCCGGACGCCAGGTCGGCTACCTGATGATTATCCGCGTCTATGACGACGTCAGTATCGGCTTCGTGCTGGATTCCAGCGAAAGCATCTACGAAACCGACAGCCTCGTCCGACCCTGATGACGTTTGACCTGCGAGCCTGGTGCGCACTATTGCGTGCGCCGGGCGTCGGCAACAAAACCTACCACGCGCTTCTGGAAGCCTTCGGCTCACCGGAAGCGTTTTTTCATGCCCCGGCGGCGGAAGTGCGCAAGCGCCTGCCCAACCTTGCCACCGACAAAATCAGCCAATGGCAGGCGATGGCGGACAGCGCGGCGGTGGATGCCGACCTGGACTGGCTGGCGCAGGGCGACAGGCGGCACATCATCCCGCTGCATGACCCCGCCTATCCGCCGCTGCTGCGGCAAATCGCCGACGCGCCGCCGCTGCTGTACGTCCACGGCGACGCCCGCCTGCTCACCAGCACCCAAATCGCCATCGTCGGCAGCCGCAACGCGACCGAACCGGCGCGGCGCACCTGCCAACAATTCGCACACGCCTTCGCCCAGGCGGGGATTACCGTCACCAGCGGCCTCGCGCTTGGCATTGACGGCGCCGCACACGAAGGCGCCCTGCAGGGCGGCGGCAACACCATCGCCGTGGTCGGCACCGGCCTGGACCGCGTTTACCCCGCCCGCCATCACGACCTCGCACACCGCATCAGCGCGCAGGGCGCCATCGTCTCCACCTTCCCCATCGGCACCGGCGTCCGCCCCGGCAATTTCCCCAGCCGCAACCGTATCATCAGCGGCCTCTCGCTCGGCGTACTGGTCGTTGAAGCCTCGGCACAAAGCGGCTCGCTCATCACCGCCCACCTCGCCGCCGAACAGGGACGAGAAGTCTTCGCCATCCCCGGCTCCATCCACAACCCGCTCGCCAAAGGCTGCCACCGCCTCATCAAAGAAGGGGCGAAACTGGTCGAATCCGCGCAGGACATCCTCGAAGAACTCTACCCGCTGGCACGCGCCAACCTCGAAATGCAGGCCGAAAACCCGCCGCCCGCCTCTGCAAACACGGACGACGACGCCCATCCGCTGCTGGCGGCGATGGGCTTTGACCCCTGCCGCGTCGATGACCTCGTCGCCCGCCTCAATTTGACGCCTGCCGAAATTTCCGCCATGCTGATAATGTACGAACTGGACGGCCGTATCGCCGCATTGCCGGGCGGGATGTTCCAGCGCCTCAACTGACCCAACCCAAAGCAAGCCAGCCATGAGCACAAACCTCCTCATCGTCGAATCCCCGGCCAAAGCCAAAACCCTGCACAAATACCTCGGCAAAGACTACGAAGTCATGGCCTCCTACGGCCACGTGCGCGACCTCATCCCGAAAAACGGCGCAGTCGATACCGCAGACGACTTCGCCATGCACTACGAAATCATCGAGCGCAACGCCCGCCACGTCAACGAAATCACCAAAGCCGCCAAAAACGCCGAAAACATCTACCTCGCCACTGACCCCGACCGCGAAGGCGAAGCCATCTCCTGGCATTTGCGCGAAATCCTGCGCGAACGCGGCGCGCTGGACAACAAAAATATCTACCGCGTCGCCTTCCACGAAATCACCAAAAATGCCATCCAGCAAGCCGTCGCCCACCCGCGTAACCTCGAAATGGATTTGGTCAACGCGCAACAGGCACGGCGCGCGCTCGACTACCTCGTCGGCTTCAATCTCTCGCCGCTCTTGTGGCGCAAAGTCCGCCCCGGCCTCTCCGCCGGACGGGTGCAGTCGCCCGCGCTGCGCATGATTGTCGAGCGCGAGCGCGAAATAGAGGCCTTCAACAGCGAAGAATACTGGGACATCGCCGCCGCTATATCACACGGTGGGCAGGAATTTCCCGGCAAACTCACCGTCTATGCGGGCGAAAAAACCAAAAAATTCAGCTTTACCAACGCCGATGACACCCACGCCGCCATCGCCGCGCTCAAAGCCGCCGCACAAGGCATCCTCACCGTCGCCGAAGTCGCCAAAAAAGACAGCAAACGCAACCCCGCACCGCCCTTTACCACCTCCACCATGCAACAGGCGGCGGCGAACAAACTGCACTTCGGCGCGCAGCGCACCATGCGCGTCGCCCAGCGCCTCTACGAAGAAGGCCACATCACCTATATGCGCACCGACTCGGTCAACCTCGCACAAGAAGCCATCACCGCCATCCGCGACTGGGTCGGCCAACAATACGGCGCCAACTACCTGCCGGACAGCCCGCGCCACTACAAAACCAAATCCAAAAACGCCCAAGAAGCGCACGAAGCCATCCGCCCGACCGACTGCGGCCGCGACGCCGCCAGCCTCGGCCTTTCCGGCGACGAACAAAAACTCTACGAACTCATCCGCAAACGCGCCGTCGCCTCACAAATGGCATCGGCCATCCTCGAAAACGTCAGCGCCGACCTCTACGCGGGCGACGACAAAAACCAGTTCCGCGCCAGCGGCTCCACCATAAAATTTCCCGGCTACATGAGCGTTTACCAGGAAGAACGCGACGACAACAAAGAAGAAGACGACGACAACCGCCTGCTGCCGCCGATGCAAGCGGGCGACCGCCTGCAACTGCTGGACATCCTCGGCAACCAGCACTTCACCCAGCCGCCGCCGCGCTACTCTGAAGCCGCGCTCATCAAAGAACTCGAAAACAACGGCATTGGCCGCCCCTCCACCTACGCCAGCATCATCAGCACCCTGCAAGAGCGCGAATACGTCGAACAAGAAAACCGCCGCTTCATCCCGACCACCATCGGCAAAGTCGTCAACGACTTCCTCACCAAACACTTCGAACGCTACGTCGATTACGACTTCACCGCCCGCCTCGAAGACGACCTCGATGCCGTCTCGCGCGGCGAACGCGCCTGGAAACCGCTCCTCGGCGACTTCTGGGGCGCATTTTCCAACCAGATTGAAGAAAAAAAAGACATCCCGCGCGAAGAAGTGATGCAGGCACGCGAACTCGGCACCGACCCCAAAAGCGGCAAACCCGTCACCGTCCGCTTTGGCCGCTTCGGGCCGTTCGTGCAAATCGGCAGCAAGGACGACGAAGAAAAACCCCAGTTCGCCAGCATCCCCGCCGACCGCAACATGGACGAAATCACCCTTGACGAGGCGCTGGAACTGTTCAAACTGCCGCGCCACCTCGGCAGCAGCGAAGAAGACGGCGATATCAGCGCCAGCATTGGCCGCTACGGCCCCTACATCCGCTACGGCAAACGCTACGTTTCGCTGCCGAAAGAAGAAGACCCGCTCACCGTCACCCTGGAGCGCGCACTCGAACTCATCGCCGCCAAAAAAGAAGCCGACAGCCAAAAATACATCAAAGAAATCAAAAATGGCGATGAAACATTACAAATACTGAACGGTCGCTTTGGCCCATATGTAACCAATGGTAGTATTAACGCATCTATCCCAAAAACGATAGAACCTGCCTCGCTCGAACTCGAAGCCGCGCTGGAACTCCTTGAAAAAGCGAAAGCGCGCAAAGCCAAGCGGGGAACGACTACCGGCAAAACCGCCAAAAAAACCGGCGGCAAAACCACAAAAACAACCGCGAAAAAAGCCGCCGGCAGCACAGGGAAGACCACGCGCGGCAAAGCGACAAAAACAAAAGAGAGCAAAACATGAAAATTCCGGAAAATCACAGCCTGGACGACCTGCGCCACGGCTTTGGCTTCCTCATGCACGACACCACACGGCTGATGAACCGCTACTACGACCGGCGGGTGCGCATCTACGGCATCACCCGCACCCAGTGGACGCTGCTCACCTACCTCTCGCGCTACGAAGGCGTCAGCCAGACCAAACTGGCCGAATACATGGATTTGGCGCCGATGACGCTGACCCGGCAAATCGACAAACTCGAACAGGAAGGCCTGCTGGACCGGCGCCAAGACCCGCAAGACCGCCGCACCAACCTCATCTTCCTCACCGAAAAAAGCCAGCCGCTGATGAACCATATGCACGAAATCGCGGTAGAGGCGAAAGAAGCGGCGCTGAAAAACTTCAACGAAGACGAACGCGAAATCCTGCGCGACTACCTCGTGCGTATGCGGGAAAACATGGCCTCCGCCTGAACCGCCCCACTCCTGAAAACCCGCATCAGCGGGTTTTTTCATATACCAACCATCCCGACATAACGGAGCCAACCCATGCAAATCCTGTTTGAATTTCTGCTGGAACTCATTATCCAGACACTTGCAGAACTGCTCGGTATTGCCGTGGTTCAACGCTGGAAAAACTTCCCCGGCAAAGCATGGCTGTTTATGCCCGCTTGCGCCATTATCGGCGCATTGCTCGGCATTATCAGCCTGGCATTTCTCCCGACACCCTACATTCATCGCCCGCTATTGCAATGGCTCAATCTGCTCATGACACCGCTGCTGGTTGCCGCCATATTGGAAATACTGGGTCGTTGGCAAATCCGGCACGGCAAAACCCGCGCCCGACTGGCAATCTTTGGCTATGCCTGGATATTGGCTTTTGCGTTCACCGCCATGCGGATGCTGATGCGATCAAGATAAATATCATGACATTATGGTTACAGCCCGTCGCCGGGCATGAAAGAAAAGCGCTGCTTTCGCTGCAACTGTTCGCCCATCAGCAGGACTTTATCGAAACCATCCCGGAAATTCTGCACGAGGCGGACAGGGGCAAGACCTGGCAATTATTGGGCATATATCAGGGTAAAACCTTAATCGGCTTGGCGATGTATGGCGACTTTGCCGAGCCATTGCCCGATGGCGAACTCTGGTTAAACCAGATATTGCTGGATTGTCGCTATCAGGGCAAAGGCTTGGGCAAAGCCGCATTACAATTGATACTGGCGCGACTTGCTGACGAATTTTCCCAACGGCGTGAAGTGTTTTTAAGCGTTTTTGCCGAAAATACCGCCGCCATTCGCCTTTACCGGCAGGCGGGATTTGCTTTTAATGGAGCACTCGATACAAAAGGCGAAAGAATCATGAGCGGAGTATTGCCACGATGACGGTGTTATATAGCCAGACCATTACCACCCCGCTGGGGCAGATGCTTATTACCGCCAGCACACGCGGCGTTTGCCTGGCGGAATTTGCGGGGACGCCGCGCATGGAACGGGAAAGCCGTGATTTGGAGCGGCTGTTTCAGGCGCGCACCGAACCGGGCGGGAATGAACATACCGCGCAGGCGACGCAGGAACTCAGTGAATATTTCCGCGGCGGACGGCAAAGGTTCACCGTCGCGCTGGATACGCCGGGGACGGATTTCCAGCGGCAGGTGTGGGCGGCGTTGCGTGGCATTCCTTACGGCACGACCAGCCACTATCAGGCGCTGGCGGCGGCTATCGGCAAACCCGCTGCCGTGCGCGCCGTCGCGGCCGCCAATGGCGCCAACCGCGTTGCCATCCTCATTCCCTGCCACCGCGTCATCGGCAAGCATGGCGCACTCATCGGCTACGGCGGCGGCTTGCCGCGCAAAGCGTGGCTGCTTTCGCATGAGCGCGGCGGGCGGAATCATTCGCTGCCGGATTGGTTTGTAACGCTACAGGAGTATTTATGAATACTGTTTTTACCAAAGATGACGGTCTGCAACCCTATCCGTGGTTGCGGGTTTTATTGGGTTTTGCCGCAGGGATGTTTATTTTCCTTTTTATCAGCAGAGTGGTTGATTTTGCCATGGATTGGTATGACATAACCCCGGATATGTGGATTCGAGGCTTCTTTTTTTCCATTGTATGTTCAATGAAATTTTGGCTTTATACATTGATACCTTCCATATTCCTTATTTGGCAGCGTGCCGAATATAGCCGGCGGCGTATTATTCAAACGATAGTGCTGGTTGCCATATTATCTATGGCAATAGAGGTTTATTATCGGATAGTGGTTTATTACCGGATGTATGCCGGTTTCCGGGTAGTAGGTGAATCCTTGTTGACAACATGGTTTTTAATCTTCAGTTCTGCTGTAGAAACCGCTACTGTTTCTGCATTGATAGCAGGATGGCTGTTGCCCAAACCGCAAGATACAGGGGAAGATGATGAAGATTACCCGTATCACCGTGTCATTATTGGCTTTGCATTGTTGACTGGTATTTTGCATTACCTGTTGTTGCGTTTGCTCTTTGCCTTTCATGGTTTGGCATTGCCGCCAAAGCTGTTGGGACATGAATTGCTGTGGTTTCTCGCTCCTTCATTATTGATGGGGGCATGGTTTTCCTTTTGGCGTTTGCAGCGCAATTTGAAAGGGATTCTTCATGCGGTGCTGGTTACTTTGCTTCCGGCTGCGATGTTGTTTTTTTATTTCATGATTGCCCGGACGCAAATCTTCAAGGATTTTGGTCTGAATCTGCGGGAGTTGTGGATGATTCTTGCCGGTCTTGTCGCGGTTACCGTGCTGATTCTGGGATTGTTGCTGTTCCCGGCAGACGCGGATAATCCGCCTGCCCTGCTGGATTATGCGGGCATCATTGCCGTTTCTTTGGTGATAACGCTGGCTTTGCTGCTGTTATTGGGGCAGGCTTTCATGTATTTGCTGATTTTTATGGGCGGGATGTAGCGTGAACGTTCCGGCGCTGGTGTTGGTTTTCCTCGGCGGTGGTTTGGGCAGCGTCTGCCGCTATGCACTGAGCCTGCTGATGGCGCGCGGCGGTTCGCCCCTGCCGTGGGCGACGTTGGGCGTGAATGTGCTCGGCTGCCTGCTCATTGGCGTGTTCGCGCAGACACTCGCCCGCGACAGCGCCTTACGCGCGCTGTTTGTCGCCGGGTTTTGCGGCGGCTTTACCACCTTTTCGACGCTGTCGCTGGAATGCCTCGCGCTGTGGCAGGCGCAGCAGTTCGGCTGGCTGGCGCTGTATGTCGGCGCGAGTCTCGTGCTCGGTCTCGCGGCGGTGGCGGGCGGGTTCGCCCTCGCGCGTGCCGTCCTTGTATAATCGCCGCCTCTTTTTAACCACCCTGTAACCACCATGTACGCCACCTTCGAGAAATCCACCAATCCCTTCCCGCCCGACTGGTCGGCAGCGCCGCCGCAGACGCTGTTCGCCTTCATCCGCTATTACTGCCGGGGTTTTTACAAACCGCTGTGGATCATCATGATTGCGGGCATCGCCGTCGCCGTGCTGGAGGTGCTGCTCTTTGGCTTCATCGGCAACATCGTCGATTGGCTGGCGGCGCGCGCGCCCGATACCCTCCTGCGCGACGAGGGCTGGAAACTCGCCGGCATGGGGCTGGTGGTGCTGGTGCTGTTGCCGCTCTTTGGCTACATCGGCACCGTCGCGCGCAACCAGATGATTATGGGCAATATGCCGATGGCGGCGCGCTGGCGGATGCACAACTACCTGCTTGGGCAAAGCATGAGCTTCTATCAGGACGAATTTTCCGGGCGCGTCTCGGCGAAGGTGATGCAAACCGCGCTGGCGGTGCGGGCGGTGGCGACCACCTGCACCGACGTTATGGTGTACGTCGTCGCCTATTTCTTCTCCATTATCGCGCTGATGGCGAGCCAGCACTGGGCGATGATGCTGCTGATGCTCGCCTGGATTGTCATCTATGCGCTGGTGCTGCGCCATTATTTGCCGCGACTGCGCCAGGTGTCGGAAGCGCAGGCGGACGCGCGCTCGACCATGACCGGCCGCGTTACCGACGCCTACACCAACATCGCCACCGTCAAGCTGTTCGCGCACACGCGGCGCGAGGCCGACTACGCCCGTGGCGCGATGTACGAATTTCTCGGCACTGTCTATCACCAGTTCCGCATGGTGGCGAATCTGGACGTCATCGTGAACCTGCTCAACTACGCGCTGCTCTTCCTCATCGGCACGGTCGGCATCGGACTCTGGATGCACGGCCAGCTCGCCGTTGGCGCGATTGCCACCGCGACCGGCCTCGCGCTGCGCATGAACGGGATGTCGCACTGGATTATGTGGGAAATCGGCGGCTTGTCGGAAAACATCGGCACCGTCGCCGACGGCATGAATATGCTCGCCCGCCCGGTGAGCGTGCAGGACAAGCCCGGCGCGCAAGAGCTCGTCATCGACCGTGGCACCATCGAATTTGACAACGTCAGCTTCGGTTACGGCGCCAGTGAAGAAAAACACGTCTTGCACAACCTCTCGCTCACCATCCGCCCCGGCGAAAAAATCGGCCTCGTTGGCCGCTCCGGCGCGGGCAAATCGACGCTGGTCAATGCGCTCTTGCGCTTCTACGACCTCGACTCCGGCGAAATCCGCATTGACGGGCAGAACATCGCCGACGTCACCCAGGACAGCCTGCGCCGCCACATCGCGATGGTCACGCAAGACACCTCGCTCCTGCACCGCTCGGTGCGCGACAACATCCTCTACGGCCGCCCCGACGCCAGCGAAGCCGAATTGCAACACGCCATCGAACAGGCAGAAGCGGGCGACTTCATCGCCGGACTCTCCGACCAGCGCGGCAATACCGGGCTGGACGCGCAAGTCGGCGAGCGCGGCGTCAAACTCTCCGGCGGGCAGCGGCAGCGCATCGCCATCGCCCGCGTGCTGCTCAAAGACGCGCCCATCCTCATCCTGGATGAGGCGACCTCGGCGCTGGACAGCGAAGTGGAAGCCGCCATCCAGCAAAGCCTGAACCAGCTGATGCAAGGCAAAACCGTCATCGCCATCGCCCACCGCCTCTCCACCATCGCCGCGATGGACCGCCTCATCATTTTGGACGGCGGCCGCATCGTCGAACAGGGCAGTCACGACGAACTCATCGCGCAAGGCGGTCTCTACGCGCAACTGTGGTCGCGGCAAACCGGCGGCTATCTCGGCGGGGAAGACGGGGCGGAAAAATGAAAGACGATAATCCCATGCGGGACGTCCTTAATGGCGAAACAGATTAGTAGGGTGGGGCTTGCCCCACCATGAAAACCGGTAAACGTAGTCGGTCATTCATGGCTGTCATCAATCAAGGGTGTGTCTCGGCGCACCTTTTTCGCTTAAAGTATTGCTGCTGCATATCAGGGCGCTACATTGGGCGGGCAATGCGCAATGCGGCGGATAATTGAGTTACCCCGTTTAATACCTGCCGTACCGAAAACACGCGCGCCTATCACCGTGCAAAAATTGGCGAGCATTGCCCGATTATCGCGTGTTATTGCCTCTCCTGCTTTCTTACAATGCGTCCCTCATTTCACGGGAACAAACACATGACCTTACTCAAAAACAAAAACGCGATTATTACTGGCGGTAGTGATGGTATTGGCCTGGGCATTGCCACCGCATTTGCACAAGCCGGCGTCGGCACATTGCTGCTACTGGGGCGCGACGGGCAAAAACTGGAAACCGCCCGGCATTCGCTGGCGCAATTCCGGCAAACCTGCGTACATTGCCTCGTGGCGGATTTGGGCATTACCGCTGACATTATCGCCATTGCCGCACAAATCCTGCACCTTTTGCCGCAGCCGGATATCCTCGTCAACAATGCCGGACTGGGACGTTTTGTGCCATTCATGCAAATGGATGAAGCATTATTCGATGCGCATTTCAACCTGAATATCAAGGCGCCCTATTTCCTGACGCAGGCATTGCTGCCCGCATTGATGGCGCGCCAGGGCAATATCATCAATATCTCCTCTTACTTTGCGCAGCGGATGCTGCCCGACCGGGCGACAACGGCTTATTCCGCCAGCAAAGGCGCACTCAATTCCTTTACCAAAGCCCTCGCTTTTGAAATGGGTGCCAGCGGTGTGCGCGTCAATGCCATTGCACCCGGCAGCGTGCGCACTCCGCAATTGCAGCACAATATCGACGTCATGCCTGCGGAAAAGCAGCAGGCATTCGCCCGCATGATAAAAACCATTTATCCGCTGGGACACATTGGCAGCCCGGAAGACATTGGCAGGGCGGCAGCATTTCTGGCCTCCGACCATGCCGCGTGGATTACCGGCGCCGTGTGGGCAGTTGATGGCGGTTTAACCACGAACTGAAAAGAGCGTACAATGCTTGGCCTTATATATGACCGGAGCAATTGACATGACATTCAGTAAACAGGATATTCTTGACGCATTCAAACGTCGCGCAGCGACCCGCTATTATGATGGCAGCCGCAAAATTAGCGATGAAGACATGAACTTTATTCTGGAATTGGGACGACTTTCTCCCAGCTCCGTCGGCTCCGAACCCTGGCGATTTGTCGTGGTACAAAACCGTGCCTTGCGCGATGCCATCAAGCCGGTCGGTTGGGGCGTTGCCAACCAACTGGATGATTGCAGCCATCTGCTTGTGATTCTTGCGAAAAAGAATGCCCGCTATGACAGCGCGTTTATGCGCGACGTCTTGATTCGCCGTGGCCTTTCCGGCGAACAATTACAGGCGGGACTGGCGCGCTACAAACAATTTCCAGACGGAAGACCTGAAACAGGCGGCAAACGAACAAACCTTGTTCGACTGGGCGTGCAAGCAAACCTATATTGCACTTGCTAATATGATGACAGGAGCGGCGATGATAGGAATTGATTCCTGCCCGATAGAAGGATTCAATTACGCTGCCGTCAATAAAATCTTTGCTGATGCCGGTATTTTTGATCCGGCGGAATGGGGTATTGCGGTAATGGCGACTTTTGGTTATCGCAGCCGCGACATTATGCCGAAAGCACGCAAACCATTTGATGAAGTGGTGCAGTGGGTGTATTAAGTACAGGATGTTTATCTTGGCGGGATAAATAAATGAAAACTGCCTCTAAACGCTGTTTACAATTGGCCATAACATGATGATTTCATTCGCAGGTTTGGTTAAGGCCTGTTTACCATTCAGCCGTAAACACGCCCAAGCCAATGCGGTTGCGTGGCGACGATTTTGTGAGCTACATCATTAGTTTGTAGGGTGTGTGCCGCAGGCACGCACGCGTTTGCCGATGTCAAATTCCCGCGTGCGTGTCGGCTACGCCGCCACACACCCTACGCACGGAACCCACCCGCTGCGGGTTTAGCCCTGCGGAGGAGGGAGGTCTAAATGGTAAACAGCCCTTAGCGACACTAAATGAATTACAAAAAAACGCGCCCAAGGGCGCGTTTTCTTTTACCGGGATTATTCGCTGAGCAGCGACAAATCGGCGATTTGGTCGAAGCCGTGTTGCAGGGTGGTGAGCAGGGCGAGGCGGTTTTGTTGCAGCGCCGGGTCGTCGCTCATCACCATCACGTCGGTGAAGAAGGCGTCTAAAGGCGCGCCGAGGGTCGCCAGTTGTTCCAGCGCGGCGCGGTAGTCGCTTTTTTGTAGTTCTGCGTCGATGGCAGGGGCGAGCGTCTGCCAGTTTTGCCACAGCGCCTGTTCGGCGGGCTCAACGAGGCGGTCGGAGGCAACTGCTTCGTCGCGCTCGCCGTTCTTTTTCAGGATGTTGCGGATGCGTTTGGCGCTCGCGAGCAGGCTGGCGGCGCTTGGGCTGCCGGCGAAGGTGTCCAGCGCGCGGATGCGACGCTCGATATCGACGAGGTCGTCGCTGCCGAGTGCCAGTACCGCTTGGCAGGTTTCGCTGCGGATGCCCTGTTCGCGGTAGTGGCTGTCGAGGCGCTCCAAGATGTATTCGCGCACGGCGGCGACGTGTGTCGGCGCGCCCAGCGCGGCGTCGTACTGCGCGGCGCTTTTGTCGAGCCATACGGCGAGCGGCAGCGCCAATTCGTTCTCCGTTATCAGGCGGATGAGGCTGATGGCCATGCGGCGCAGCGCGTAGGGGTCTTTGCTGCCGGTCGGTTTGGCGCCGATGGCGAAGCCGCCGACGA
>ERZ773060.387-NODE-387-length-16148-cov-5.10129_pt1 | contig 16148 bp, 16 predicted proteins | sample MGYA00580628_ERZ773060 | MGnify/ENA primary metagenome ERZ773060 (study PRJEB29015, sample SAMEA2738019) | human oral metagenome | biome: human oral; feature: human-associated habitat; material: dental | place: China | collected 2045 ... | reverse complement strand
CACAGGACGGTGTCGCCGGGAACGTAGGCGATGTGCTCGTGGATCAGCGGGGCGGCGCGCCAGGGGTCGGCCCCGAACACCGCGGCCCTGCCGCCGTTCAGGCGGATCTGACCCAGAAGAGCCCGGATCGTGGTCGACTTTCCCGCGCCGTTCGGCCCGAGAAAACCGTGCACGGTGCCGCGCCGGACCCTCAGGTTGAGGCCTGCGAGCGCCTGGACGCTGCCGAAACGCTTGGTCGCATCCTCCAACACAATGGGAAAGTTGGTTTCAATTGAAAGTGACTGTCGCATACGGTGATGGTACACCTCTCTGGCTGTGGTGCCGACCTGTGGCAGGATCGTGGACCAGGACGGGGAAGGGGATGCGGTGGTAGGACTCAGACAGCGCAAGAAACAGGCCGCCATGCGGCACATCCAGCACACGGCTTTCGCCTTGTTCGAGGAGAAGGGCTTCGACAACGTCACGGTCGAACAGGTGGCCGAAGCGGCCGATGTGTCGCAGTCGAGCATCTACCGCTACTTCGGAACCAAGGAAGGGCTCGTGTTCCGGGACGAGTACGACGACGCGGTCTTCGGGACGATACTGGCGGAGCTCGAATCCGGGGCGACGATCCTGGATGCTCTCAACAAGGGCATTGGTGGCGTTATCGAGGAACACTTCCACCACGACCTCGACATCACCTTGGCCAGGACGAAGCTATGGGCGTCGCACGAGGGCATCCGGGCGGCCGTCGGGCTGTACCTGATGAAACTCTCGGAGCGGGTGGTCGAGGCCATCGTGATGGGAGGGCGTTACGACGAGATGGAAGCGCGATTCATAGTGGCGGCGCTGCTGAACGGGATGCTGTCCGCCACCTTGAGCTGGCAGCAGGCCGGGGCTTCGACCTCTTTGGAGGGATACATGGACCGCGGGTTGTCCGCCCTGGCCCGGGTGTTCCGGGAGGGTTGAGGTACGCGGCCGTCCCGGGGCCTTGGGGAAGAGGCATAGGGTCGCATCATGACTTTGTACCGAGGTGCTGACGGGACCGAGCTGTGGTTCGACGAGATCGGCCCGGCCGATGCCGAGCCGGCGATCGTACTGGCCGGTGGGCCCGCCCGCCATCCCGTATACATGGGTGACCTGGCCGGGTTCGGTGGGAACAACCGGCTGGTCCTGCCGCACCTGCGGGGAGTGGGGAAATCTCCTGCCTCGCGGGAGCCCGGGCGCGTCACCTGGGTGGGGCAGGCCGAGGACATTGCCCTGCTCGATCAAGCGCTCGGGGGTGGTCCCAAACTGGTGCTGGCCCACTCGGCAGGCGCCCGGGTCGCCATCCGGTACCTTCAGCAGAACCCCTCGCGGGTCAAGGGCCTCGTGCTGATCACCCCGGCCGTCGACTGGCTGGTCCGCGCCGTCCCCGACAGGCTGGAGATCGCGGAGCGGCGCATGAAAGAAGAGGCCTTCCGTGACGCGTGGCGGGTTGTCACCGGCCCCAGGACCTACCGTGACGAACCGACGTTCAACCAGTGGCAACGGGCAATCGCTCCGGCGGGTTACGCCCACTGGGGGAAGACGGAGCAGGCCCACTCGAAGGTAGGGGAATGCCGGCTGGAGGTGGCCCTGGCCTATCTGGAGGCCGAGCCCCCTGGCGATCTGCTCGACCGGCTCGGCCAGATCGAGGTTCCCGTCCTGAGCATCGCAGGGACCGAGGATGCCCTGGTCGGCTGCTCACCGGTTCGTGCGTTGTCCGATGTTTTTGCCCGGGGCGAATTCGTGGCGATCGATGACTGTGGACACTATCCGTGGGTCGAACAGCCCGCGGCGTTCATCTCGGTGATCTCGGGTTTCACTGATTCGCTCCTGTTCTGGTCTCCCGGTGAGACACCGGGGGACGAACAGGACCAAGCGCTCTTCTGACCGGAGGTCACTTCTCCTTCTTGCCGCCCTTCTCGTTGGGGTCAAGCATCAGCAGCAGCATCTTGCTGGGTTCCAGGGCGAGGATGGCGTGGGGGAGGCGGGTGCCGAAGTGCAGGATGTCCCCGGGGACGAGCTCGACGCTCTGCCCATCGGCGTCAATGTGTAGCCGGCCCTCGAGGACCTGGACCACGGCGGGCATTGCGGCGGTGTGTTCGCTCAGGGCCTGGTCCTTGTCGAAGGAGAACAGCACCGCGCGGCAGGTCTCCGCCTTCATGATGGTGCGGGAAACGGTGGCGTCCTCGTTGATCTCGATCATGGGGGCCATGCCGTGGACGTAGCTCAGGGTGGGATTGGTGGTCATGTTTTCCTTTCGGGTTCAGGAGGGTTTGCGGGCCACCAGCGCGACTCCGCGCATTGATGATTCATATGTGGTGAAGGTCTGCCGCATGGACATGACCCTGTGACGCAGGTCGGGCTGGACGATCAGGTTTTTCGCCATGCGCAACACCCCGGTGACTCCCTCGTCTGCGAAGTTGCGGCCCAGCTTCAACAGGGACATCGGGGCGGTGCTAGTCCATTCGACGACCAATCCGTGGGCGGTCAGCAACTCGCTCCACTGCGCCAGGGTCATGGGCCTGGCGTTGACGTGGATGGATCTGGCAAGCGCCTTTGAGATCTCCGATCCGATGTCCGGGTCGATGTCGTCCGGTGTCAATCCCAGCTCGTGGATTGCATAAATGCCGCCGGGCCGCAGGAGCCGGACCGCCTCGGTGACGATCTCCGCCTTTCCGCGCGGGCTCTGCATTGTGAGCATGGCTTCGCCGATCACTGCGTCCGCGCAGGCATCGTCGAGTCCAGTTTTCGCAGCATCTCCCTGGAGACAGGAACCGCCCGATGGCTTCACCACCTCGTTGACGTGTGCTGCTGCTGTTGCGTCGCCGTCAACTCCTGTGTAGGAGCTAGGAGCCGCCGAGAGGATTTCCTTCGCGGTGCGTCCGAGGCCGGGGGCCAACTCGATCACGTCCTTGTCACCAAGGGAGCAGCGTCCGAGCATGGCGCGGGTCAGCCTCAATCCCCCGGGCCGTAGTACTCGTTTGCCCGCACGAGCCAGCACCCAGTGTCCCGGAGCCGTTTCGGTTGGCCGATGTGCGAAGGGAAGTGATTCAGGAACTGTACTCACTTGCGCAAGGTTAGCATTGCCAAAAGTGACCCCTCGGCTGTCCGGGAGCGGGCCAGCGGCCAGGAGGTAACGGTCGCTGCGGCAGCTATGGCAGCCAGCAGGAGCGAGGTGGCGGGTAGGGACAACCATGTGCCCAGCCAGCCTGCCGCCGGATAGGCGACCAGATAGCAGGCATGACTCAGGGAGAACTGCGCCGCGAACACGGCTGGCTGGTCCTTCGCCTCGGCTGAACGGCGCAGCAGGCGTGATGAAGGCGTCGCGATCAGCGACGTGGCGGCTCCCAGGAGGAACCAGACGAGCCCCAGGGCTAGCCAGTGGGCCGACCCCGGCGGCATGTGGATGGCTGCGGCGGCTAGTATCAGGGCTGTGGGAAGCAGAACGGCCCCGCTCCTCATCACGGAAAGGTCTGGAAGCCTTGTGAGGACCCGGGGAAGGAGCAGTGCCACCAGCATCGACCCAGCGCCGTAGGTGGCCAGCAACCATGCCACCCCGGAGTCATCGCCACCCAGCTGGGTCTTCACCAGTACAGCGGTGTTGACCAGAACCATCGCCGTGCCGCAGGCAACCACCAGGTTGAGTACCAGCAGGACTCGCAGATCTGGTGTATGCAGGAAGATACGAACCCCGCGGGTCAGCCGGTCCCGGAAGAGAGATTGGGTATCCGGCACCGGGGCGGGCGGGCGCGCCCAGAGCACCAGTGCGATCGAGGCCAGAAAACCGAACACAGTGCCCGTGAATAGATTGTGGTAGCTCATAACGGCCAACAGGACGGCCGCCAAGGCGGGGGAGAGCAGCGACTCCAGGTCGTAGGCCAATCGTGACAACGACAACGCTGCCGTGTACTCGTCCTCGTCTGGCAGGACCTGTGGGATGGTGGCCTGGAAGGCGGGCGTGAAAGTGGCAGAGGCGGCCTGTAGGCCAAAGATCAGCAGATAAATCTGCCAGGGTTCTGTGACGAATGGTAGGCACAATGCCATGATGGCGCGCACCGCATCGGAACCGACCAGCACCGCGGTCCGAGGTAGCCGGTTTACCAGGGCGGACATCACTGGCGAGATTGTCACGAATGCGATGATGCGGATCGTCAGAGCGGTGCCCATGACGATTCCGGCCTCGCTACCCGCGATGTCGACGGCCAACAGGCCGAGGGCTACTGTCAGTAGTCCTGTCCCGATCAGGGCCAGCACCTGTGCGGCGAACAATTGGGCATAGGTGCGGTTGGTCAGCGCGGCCAGCATCACGATCTCCCGTGGTGTGCTGGATGCTCGTCGACGGCGTGTTCGGCTTGGAACAAGGCGTCGGCCACCAGCTGGCGGGCATGCTCGTTGGTGAGGCTGTAGAAGATGCGTTGCCCCTCCTGGCGGCTGGCGACCATGCGGGCCAGTCGCAACTTGGCGAGATGTTGGGAAACGGCGGCAGGGGCCTTCCCGACTGCCTCGGCGATCTGCCCGACGGAGAGCTCGTGGTCTCGCAGCGCCAGGATGATGCGCACCCTCGTCGGCTCAGCCAGCATCGAGAAGACCGCCACGGCGAGGTCAATGTGCTCCGGGGTGGGCGAATCGATGACAGACTTATCTGCATGCATGCGCAGATAATTGCATATTCGGATACCTGGGTCAAGGTGCGACCAGGCTTCGAGAGCGCCCAACGGTGGTGGCTGATATACCTGAGGTGCGACGAAGGGAGAACCGATGAGGTTCATCGCAACCGCTGACTGGCAACTGGGAATGACTGCCCATTTCCTGGATGACGAAGCTCGCGCACGTTTTCACCAGGCTCGGCTTGATGCCGTGGCCGAGATCGGTCGGATCGCCGCGCAGCGTGATGCTGGTTTCGTAGTGGTCGGTGGTGACGTGTTCGAATCGAACCAACTTGACCGTTCGATTCTCCTCCGGGCTTTCGAAGCTCTACGCGCCTGCCCGGTGCCGGTGCTATTGGTCCCGGGCAACCACGACCCCCTGGACGCGTCCTCTATCTATCGGTCGCGGGCTTTCGAGGACCGGTGCCCCTCTCATGTCGTCGTCGCGAGGAGCTCGGAGCCCTTCGAGCTGGTGCCCGGGGTCGAGGTGGTGGCAGCCCCCTGGTTCTCGAAACGCCCAGAGGTTGATCTCGTGGCGGCAGCCTGCGCCGGCCTTGAACCTCCTGCCGAGGGTATGACCCGGATCCTGGTGGGGCACGGCGCGGTGGCCGATCTCAACCCGGACCGGGAATTGCTGGCCACCATCAATGATGTGGCCCTGGCAGCACGGATCCGCGAGGGCCTGATTCACTTCGCGGTCCTGGGGGACAGGCACTCCCTCACCGAAGTGGCCCCCGGGATCTGGTACCCGGGCACTCCAGAGGTGACCGCCCGCCGCGAGACCGCCCCCGGCAACGTCCTGCTCGTGGAGATCTCCGGTGCTTCCCCGCGGGTGGAGGCGATCCGGACTGGTCGCTGGAGCTTCACCGTGCTGGAGGAGGACCTCGCATCCCGGAGCGACGTGGACCGGCTGATCGCCCGCCTGCAGAAACTGCCCAACAAGGAATGCACCGCGGTCTGGCTGAAACTGCGAGGCACCCTGTCGGTCACGGAATCCGCGCGACTCGATGCGGAACTCACCGAACTGGGGCCCCTGTTCGCCAGGCTCGATACGTGGAAACGCCACACCGATCTCGTGGTTCTCCCCGACGATCACGACTTCGCGGATCTGGGTCGATGTGGTGCATAGCTACCAACCGGTTCTGGCCGACGATCACGACTTCGCGGATCTGGGACTGACCGGCTTCGCCTCTGATGCCCTGCAGGAGCTGGTCGGGCTGGGCGCCGAAAGCGCCACCGCGAGGGACGCCTTGTCCCTGTTCTACCGGCTTTCAGGAGACCTGGCATGAGGATTCACCGGATCACCCTGCGCAACTACCGCGGCACCACGGAACGCACCCTGGAGTTCCTCGACGGGGTCACCGTGATCGAGGGTCGAAACGAGGTGGGAAAGTCCACCCTCGTCGAAGCGCTGCGACACCTTCGCATCCATAAGGCCACCACGCTCCGGAAGGAGGTGCGTGACACCCAGCCGGTGGGGCGGGATGTCGGCCCTGAGGTGGAGGTGGAGCTCAGCACCGGTGAATACCGCCTCACCTACTACAAGCAGTGGCTCAGGGGGAAGAGGACCGAGCTGAACATCACGGCCCCGAACCCCGAGAGGTTGAGCGGGGATGATGCGCACGAGCGCTTCCTCCAGGTCGTCGCGGAGACCACGGACGACGGGCTCTTCGAGGCACTCGAGGTGGTGCAGGGCGACTCCCTGGGACAGGCCAACCTGGCTCGGCTGCCCGCGCTCCGCAGGGCGTTGGACGGGGCCGGCCCCTCGACCGAAGAGCACGACGCCCTCCTGGAGGCCGTCGAGAAGGAATACCTCCGGTACTTCACCCCCACGGGCAGGCCGACCGGGGACTATGCCCAGGGGCGGAAGGACCTGGAGGCCCTGACCGAGAAAACGCGGCTTCTCGAAGCGGCAAGCCAGGAGATCGATTCCCTGACCGAGAAACACGAAAAGGCCGTCGACGCTCGTGACGCCAAGGGGAAACGCCTGGAGCAGGCGTGCCGGCAGGAGACGGAACTCGTCGAGGAGAGCAGGATCCTCGACGAACTCCGCCAACGCGTGGAACGGGCGGCCGCGCGGGTTGCGGAGGCCAGTGCGGCCCGGGAAACCGCGGAGAGGCTGGCCCGTGAACGGGAGGACGTCAGGGTGCTGGTCCGAGAACTCGAAGCCACCCTCGCGGAGACCCTGACCGGAATCGAGCGGACACGGCAGCGAGCGGACAGCGCGCAGGATGCCCTGGCGTCCCGCGCCGAGGAGGCGCGGGACGCGGAGGAGGAGGAAGGAACTCTCAGGGCACGGCTGCGTGAAATCGACAACCGCGTCCGGCAGGCCCGTGACGTGGCGGAGCTCGAGGCCCTGAAGGCGCGGCTGGAACGCCTTGCGGAAGCAGAACGGCGGCTGCATGAGGCGGCGACGGCCCTGAACGCCAATACCATCGACGACGAGGCCTGCAGCATGCTGGAGAAACTCGAGGTCACGGCGCGGATCACCCGGGAGACCTGGGAGACCAGGGCGGCAAGGGTCTCCATCGAGGCGGCGGACACGACCCTCCTGGACGGAGAAACCCTCGAACCCGGAACCCACGGCCCGATCCCGGTCAAGGCCCCCGTCGTCGTCGAGATCCCCGGCCACGCGAGGATCACGGTTTCTCCCGGTGACGGGACCGACGACGTGGAACGCAGGGCCCGGGAGGCCGAGAACGCCCTGATCGAGGCGCTGGCGGGCCACGGCGTCCCCGACGTCGCCGCGGCCCGGGTGATGGCGGGGGAGAACGACCGGGCCGGGCGGGAGCGGGAGGCCGCCAACGAGACCATCCGGATGATCCTCGGGGACGAGAACGACGCCGAGCTGCGGGCCCGCGCCGAGGCGCTGGCCGAATCCGTGGGGGACGTGGACGTCGGGGAACTGGTCGGCGCGGAGGAGGAACGCTCCGAGGTCGCCGCGGCCGTCGAGGCGGCCGCGGCCCGGACCGCGGGCGCGCGCGTGGCACTGGAATCCGCACGGGCCACCCAGCAGCAGGCACGGGAGGACCTGATCCGCGAGGAGGCCGAGCTGCGCCACCTCGAGGCCCGCAGGGATGACGCCTCGACCAGGCTCGAGGCGGCTCGGGCCGATACCCCGGACGAAAAGATAAGGGAGGCCGCGACCGAAGCCACCGCCGCCTTCGAGAAGTGCGTCGCCGAAAAGAGCGCATTGGACGAGGAATTGGAACTCGCCGATGCAGCCGGCCTGGAAGCTCGTCTCGGGAACGCCCGCGCGGTGGTGACCCGGTTGACGAAGGAGTGTGGGGACCTGGATGAGGAACTGACCAGGCTCTCCGTGCTGCTCGATGACCGGCTGGCCGGGGATACCTACGACAGGCTGTCCGAGGCCCGCGCCCGGCTGGAACAGGCAGGGGCGCGTCAGGCCTCCCGGCAGCGTGCGGCCGACGCGGTGGACCTGCTCAGGAAAACGCTGAACCGTCACCGTGCCGAGGCCCAGCTGCGCTACGTCGCCCCGTTCCGGGAGCGCATCGAATCCCTGGGACGGCTCGTCTTCGGCCCGGACCTGGCGGTCGAGGTGACCCCGGAGCTCGACATTGCATCCCGCACCCTGGCGGGTGAGACGGTGCCTTTCCAATCGTTGTCCAGCGGAGCTCGTGAGCAGCTCTCTCTGCTTGGACGGCTGGCCTGCGCACAGCTCGTCCAACCCGGTGAGGGCGTGCCCCTGATCATCGATGACGCCCTCGGGTTCGCCGATCCTGATCGCCTGACGCGTCTGGGAGCGGTCCTCAACCGTGTCGGGGGCAGCGTCCAGACGATCATCCTCACCTGCCAGCCAGAACGTTTTGACCAGATCGGAGACGCACACGTGATACGCCTCTGACACTACGGCAAGCGGCGATAGAGTCCGGATGTGAGTGTGTGGGACTGGCTGCGGTTCGGCGGTGGAATTCTGGCACTCGTCGCCACGTCGATTCTTCTGCTGCGGCTGCACGGGGTGGCGTTGCGATGGTTGCCTTTCACGGCGGTTCTACGAGCGGCGATGCAGTTGGCAGCAATTTCCGTGCTGCTGAGCGGCGTCAACCAGTGGCCCTGGCTGGTGCTGGGGTTCATTGCGTTGATGCTCTCCACCGCATCCTGGACAGGAGCCTCCAGAGCAGAGGTGCTGCCCGGCGGCAGGCGCAATGCCGTGATCTCTGTCGTCGTGGGAGGAACGTCCTCCTTGTTCCTGACTCTGCTGGTCGGGTTGATCTCACCTACGCCCCAACATGTGGTGGCCATTGCCGGCAGCGTCATTGGCAACTCCATGAACATAGTCACCCTGACTTCGCGCAGGATCTGGGCCGCTCTCGATGCCCACCGTGGAGGGGTGGAAGGTTGGCTGGCTCTGGGGGCGACCCCGTCCCAGGCAACCACCTGGCTCCGGCGTAATGCGGTGAGGGAATCCCTGCTTCCGAACCTCGACCAGACTCGCAACACAGGCCTGGTTACCCTGCCCGGGGCCTTCATCGGCGCGCTGTTCGGAGGCGCCAACCCCGTCGGGGCCGCTATGTTCCAGCTGACCATGCTCTCCGCAATCCTCGTCAGTGCAGCGGTGACGGGGACGTTGTTCTCCGCTCTGAGCGGACGCAGCCCTGTGTTGCCCGCTCCTCAGGAATCCTGATAACGGAAATGAGTTTCATATATGGTGGAACACTGTCAGATCCAAGTGGATGATCTCGCGGTGTCGGTAACCTGGAAACGGATGAAGAATATCCGTCTGCGGATCATTCCGCCTGGGGGAAATGTGGTGGTTTCGGCCCCGCTCGGCGTTTCGTCGGGACGGATAAGTCGGTTCATCCGGGAACAGCGGCCCTGGATAGATCGGAAGCGCGAGCAGCTGCGAGAAACGACCCTTGAGGCCGACCGGCTCGAGGACGGGGGGAGGGTCAGGTTGTGGGGCAGATGGTACGACGTGGAGTACGGGCGAGGAAGCCGGGCTCGTGCCTGGGTTGCCGGCCATCGGCTGATAATTACGGGGGCGGGTGAAGTGGCCAGGGAACGAGCCATCGCCATGTTCCGACGCAGTGAAATGGAACGCGTTTCCCGGCCACTGTTCGACTCATGGGTTCCGGTCATGGGGGTGCCGCAACCAGCCCTGATCCGATATCGCGCTATGCGTACCAGATGGGGTTCGTGCAATCACCGGACCAGGGTGATCACTCTGAATACGGCCTTAGTGAAGCTTCCCGTAGCCGCTCTCGAGTACGTGGTCGTGCATGAGCTGGCTCACCTGAAACATGCCGGCCACGGCAAGGAATTCTGGTCTTTGGTGGCGGTAGCCATCCCAGATCATCTTGAACGGAGAAGGCATCTCAACACCTACACGATGTGAGTCTCATGCTGTACGATGATTTCCGTTAGCAAAGGTGGAACGTGAGTCCAAAGTCAAACAGGAGCCCGGTGGTGAAACGTTTTGCAGTCGTCCCTGTGATTTCGCTTCTATTTCTCTCAGGATGTACTCAGGAAGTTCCTGCAAGCACCAGCCCGAGCGACTCTCCGGGTGAAGTTGCAAGTAGCCCTGTCGTTCCCAGTTCGGCGGAGCCGACTTCTGCATCGGTCGAGCCCAGTGAAGCCCCCAGTTCCACACCGCAGCCGACGCCATCCGCAACGGCATCCGTAGCAGCCCTACTCTCTCCAGGGGAGAGCGGTGACAAGGTTCGGGAACTTCAGCACCGGCTCCTCCAGATTGGGTGGTTCGAGGGGCAAATTTCTGGAAACTTCGACGACAAGACCAAGCTCGCTGTAGAAGGTTTTCAGGCCAAGCGCGGTCTTCCGGTTCTCGGTTTCGTGGATCAGGTGACGATGGACAACCTGACCTCGATGACCCGGAAACCCACCGAGGAGGAGATGAACAACGCTTTGAAGCCCGGCCCAGCCTTGATGGCGAAAGGTGACAAGGGGGACAACGTCAAGGATCTCCAGGCCCGGCTGAAACAGATCGGTTGGTACGCTCCGGACGTCAACGGTGAATATGACGATGCCACGGTCGAGTCTGTGAAGGGTTTTCAGGGCAAACGACAGCTTCCTGTAACGGGCGAGGTGGATCAGCGCACGCTGGATCGGCTCAATTCCATGACCCGCAAACCTAGCTCAAACGAGCTGGACAACGTCAAACCCACTCAGAAACCTGAGGAAAACGGGATGACGCTTGATGACCGCTGCCTCCAGGGGCGGGTGCTGTGTATCTCCAAGGCGCAGCGAAAGCTTGCTTGGGTGATCGATGGCCAGGTTCAGATGACGCTCGCTGTGCGGTTCGGCTCGGACGAGACCCCCACTCGTAACGGGGTCTTCTCTGTCGGTTGGAAGTCTCGTGACCACGTCTCGACGATTTACCACACTCCCATGCCCTATGCCATGTTCTTCTCGGGAGGGCAGGCCGTTCACTACTCCGCTGACTTCGCCCAGAATGGCTACAACGGTGCATCCCACGGTTGTGTCAACGTGCGTGACAAGGGTGCCATCGCTTCTCTGTTCGACCAGGTGAGTGCTGGGGATAAGGTCGTGGTTTACGCGGACTGAGAATCCCGGGGGATACCAGCCCCAGGTCTGATGGTTCGGGAGGAATCACCCACTAGGGTGTCCCTTGCAGTTCTTGTCAACTAGTGAAAGGTGACGCGCGTGGGCATTCCCCTTGCCATCACGTTGCAGGTGATCTCCTCTTTCCTGTTCGCCAGTGGAGCTACCCTGCAGCACCTCGGTGTGAAGTCCACGTTCGACCCAAACGCCACGGCATCCTCTAACCGTCTCACCCTGATGGGGATGGTGAAACTGCTTCTCATTCCCAAGTGGCTGCTCGGCCTGCTCTGTATTTTTGCCGGAGCTGGTCTGCACCTGTGGGCGTTGACCATGGCCCCTGTTGCGGTCGTTCAGCCGGTCGGGATTCTGGCGGTTCCGTGGTCAGTGGTCCTTGCCTCCCGTATCCATGGACATCGGATCTCCTATCAGATATGGCGGGCTGTCCTGGTGACCGTGGTCGGAGTGGTCGGGTTCACTGTGTTCTCGTCGCTGTTCGCGAATGGGAAGAAGCAGTTTGGTTTCATGCCGATCACGTGGTCCTTCGTGGCGGTTTGCGTGATCTGCGCAGCGCTCTCTTTCTTCGCGGCCAAGAAGACCGCTCCCTGGGCCAAGGCCGTGATGTGGTCATCGGTCGGAGCAATTTTCTACGGCTTGGCATCCGGCATGATGAAGGCCGCCATGAACATGGTTCAGTCCGGGGAATTCCACCTGCTCCACCCCACGACCCTCGCAGTCATTGGATACATGCTCGCCTGCTACGGTCTCGGGGTCTGGATGATCCAGCAGGGTTACGCATCTGGTCCCGCGGAGATCACGGTGGGGACCATGACTACGGTGGATCCTTTTGTCGCTGTCCTGTTCGGGTTGCTCGTCCTTGGTGAAGGAGCAGGAATGTGGATAGGTCCTGCTGCCGGCATGGTCATCTCTGGTGCAGTGGCGGTATACGGGGTGGTGATGCTTTCCAAGGACCACCCCGAGGCGGTGGAGGAACGTGAGAAGGCGGCCAAGGCGTCCGACATGATTGTCAAGGAGTGACCTTCAACGCAGCCAGACCCCGACCGTTCCCGTTCTCAGTTGAGAGAACGATGGTGCTCACCTCTTTCGGCGCAGCGAATTCGAGGGCGATTTCCGTGGGCTGTCCGGATCGGACCCGCATGGATGGGGAGTTTGTCGGTTGGTAACTTTTCATGGTCTTGCTTGACAGCAGATAGATGTCGAAGGACGCCGAGCCCTCGTTCAAGGTGATGCGAACCTGCACCTTGACGGTGTTGTCGCTGGTCCAGGCGGAGGAGAGGAGTTCAAAAGTTCCCCCACCATTTGCTTCGAAGGGTGCTTTGCTCTCTTCGGCGCCCAGCGAGGACATGCCCGCGGATGGCGCTACATTGCTGGGGACTCCAGCGGTCTCACCTTGGTTTGATCCGAGGGACTGCAGGCCCAACAGAACGGCAGCGACCACAGCGAGGGCCAGGACCCCGATCAGTATGCTGCGCGCTGCCCCGCCCCGCGGCTGCTGGTAGGCCTCGATCTGTGTGGGCGTGTTCAGGGTGTTGGATGTGGGGGTGCCAAAGGGTACCCGTGGATCCCGTCCCTGTCGGGCGGGAGGAATCTGCTGAGGAGCGTTCTGCCACTGTGGAAGGTTCATGGTGGCTCACACCATACCGGCCCTGCTTGTCAACAATCGTGACGGTTCGAGTGAAAATGGAGAATCCGGAGCGCAACGCCCCATGACGGTGGTGTGAACACTTTTGGAACCACCCTGCACAGCTCCACCGACGAGGATCTCCTCTGCGTTCCCGGGATTTGTCTCGGTTTCCACCCGACGGAGTCTTGCGTGGTGCTGGGGATATCTGAGAATCATGTGGAATTCTGTGCGCGCGCGGACCTGGGCTGGCTTGACGAGGGCGGAGCTGCTCTGGTCGAGCAAGTTGAGGCCGCGGCGTGGACCTTAGAGTCCAGCAGTTTTGTGGTCTGTGGGTACACGGAGAACCCGGGCGAACACAGTGAGAGATTGGTGCGTTTTGCCTCCGAGATCAAGGGCACAGTGAGTGATGTGCTCGTGGCCGCATCGGATCGTTACTGGATTGCCACGCCTTCGGGGCTGACGCCTCCCGAGGGTTTCGCATGGGATCCTGCCGCGACGGCTCTCTCTGCTGAGGCAGTCTATCTGGGAATCCAAGTAGCCCGGAGCCGGGCGGAAGTGATCGCCGAGGTGCGTCCCTCTGGGGATCCCGCAGAGGTGGAGTTCCTTACGGAATCAGCCCTTGAGTATGTTGCTGAGCTTAGTCAAGGACAGCGCAGAGAACTTATGGAGAGATTGCTGACTGGTGGGGAGCCACTGCTCCCTGTCGAGGGGGCGCAGCTGGCAGTTCTGGTGGGTGATCCCGGGCTGGCTGGGGATGTGGTGGCTCGTCTTGATCGGGACAGTGCAGCTAAACTACGTCCCAAGATCGCTTACGCCAGACGCATGTGCAGCGAAGCGCAGGCTTCTGAGGTGCTCGCGATGCTGTCTCTGATCTGCTGGTACGACAATCAAGGAGCACAGCAGACGGAGTGCTTGGAGCAGTTGGAGAAGCTTGCCCCGCAGCACCGACTCCTGCCGCTGTTGCAGGGATTGAGGGCTCTGGCCATCAAACCTTCAGTTCCCTTTCCGCCGTTCTGAAGGGCTACTAGAGTAAGTACATGCGTTTCGTTGTGTGCGGAGAGGCTCTCATCGACCTGCTGCCGGGAGAGCAAGTGTCCTCTGCCGAGACACGCTGGTCTGCACTGTGTGGTGGCGGCCCGATGAACACGGCTCTTGGGCTTGCGAGGCTCGGGGAGGATAGCCACTTTCTGGGGCGGCTGGGAGGTGATGCTTTCGGTCGTCAGCTTGAACGCTATCTCCAGGACAACGGTGTCGCGACTGATGTGGCGATCAAGACGGAGGAACCCACATCTGTAGCGGTCGTTTCACTCGACGCTGAAGGTAGGGCAACATACACCTTCCACTTCCAGGGCACCTCGAATTTCGGCTGGCGGGCAGGCGAGTTCCCCGAGCTGAGGGAGAATGACTGGCTGCACTTCGGATCTATCGGAACCATCTCCGGGCCAGGCGCGCGGGCCGTCCTGAACTTTGTGCGCTCTACCCCTGCGTCGCTGAGCTACGACATCAACGTACGCCCGAGCGTGTTGTCTGATCGCGTGGAGTATTTCCAGCGTGTTGAACAGCTGATTGCTGCTGTAGGGGCCAGTGGCGGAATCGTCAAAGCCAGTGACGAAGACATCTGCTGGCTCGTGGACGATCCAGACCCGCTGCCCTACGCCGAGGCATGGTGCATTGAGTACGGCCTTGCGCTGTGCATCGTCACGCTCGGGCCCGATGGGGCTGTGGCCATCAAACCTGATGGACGGCAGGTCCGTGTTCCTGGCCATGCCGTTGAGCTGGTCGACACGGTAGGGGCCGGGGACACTTTCATGGCGGGTTTCCTCGCTTCGTACGCGAAGCGACCGGATGATGTGGAAAGAGCGCTCCGTTGGGGAGCGGGGGCATCTGCGCTGGTCTGTTCCAGGCAGGGGGCGAATCCCCCGACGCGGGCTGAGCTGGAGAGGTTCCTGTCCGCACCCAAGAAAAAGATTGGTTAGGGAAACCTAAATTTTGCCTCTCGGGTGCGTCTGAGGGAATTAGTCTCTTCCGTATGGCAACGATGCTTTCTTCCAAAGCGATAGATCGTCTCGCTATGGCGCACGACGCCTCTCATTACGCCTTCACTCCGATGCAGGTATCAAGGCCGCAGAGCGTCAACGACATCCTGGATCTGTTCGCTCATGCTCGTCGTGAGGGTTCTCCGCTGACCTTCCGTGCCGGCGGCTCCAGCCTGTCTGGTCAATCCGCCGGTGATGGAATCCTCGTCGATTCGCGACGAGGGTTCCGCGGGATCCAGATCCTTGACGAGGGACGTCGAGTAAAAGTCTTCCCTGGGGAGACTATTCGTGCTGTCAATGCACGCCTGGTCCGGTACGGATACAAACTCGGCCCCGATCCGGCAAGCGAGATCGCCTGCACCATTGGCGGCATGGTGGCCAACAACTCCTCTGGTATGCAGTGCGGCACCACTGAGAACTCCTACGCAACCTTGGATTCACTGGAATTTGTCCTGGCTTCCGGAACCCGGATCGACACCGCTGATCCGGACGCCGCCCGGAAATTCGCCGAGGCCGAACCCGAACTTGCGTCGGGGCTGATGAAGCTGCGTCAACGGATCCTGGACAACCCGGACTCAGTGAACATCATTCGTCGCCAATTCGCGATGAAGAACACCATGGGTTACGGGATTAACTCCTTCCTGGACTTCGAAACCCCCCTTGAAATAGCAAGGCACCTGATGATCGGCTCCGAGGGAACCCTTGGGTTCGTGGCCTCCGCCACCTTCCGAACCATTCCGGTGGCACCCCACGCGGCTTCAGCCTTGGCGATCTTCCCGACCCTCCGGGAAGCCACGGCTGCGCTTCCTGATCTGGTGGCCGCCGGTTTCGCGGCCATCGAACTATTGGATGCGCAGTCGCTCAGGGTGGCACAGACACTTCCTGAAGCCACTCCAGAAATCCTGGAACTGGACGTGACCGGCCAGGCCGCGTTGCTCCTGGAACTCCAAGACGCCACCGCAGAGGGGGTCGAGGGCAAGATCGAAGCCGTGGCGCCCTTGCTGGCCTCTTTGCCGTTGACGAGCCCCACCCAGGCCACCAACCATGGACCCACACGCGCCCAACTGTGGCATATCCGCAAGGGCCTGTACACCACGGTCGCCGGACACCGCAATCCCGGTGCGACCGCCCTGCTCGAAGACATCGTGGTGCCCGTGCCGACACTGCTGGACACCTGCACCGAGCTCATCAAACTGTTCGGGCAGCACCAGTACGAAAACTCTGTCATCTTCGGTCACGCCAAGGACGGCAACGTCCACTTCATGCTCAACGAGAACT
>ERZ773060.386-NODE-386-length-16236-cov-4.59854_pt1 | contig 16236 bp, 9 predicted proteins | sample MGYA00580628_ERZ773060 | MGnify/ENA primary metagenome ERZ773060 (study PRJEB29015, sample SAMEA2738019) | human oral metagenome | biome: human oral; feature: human-associated habitat; material: dental | place: China | collected 2045 ... | reverse complement strand
AAGCGTTAAACACCGACTCTTGCTCGTCTATTGTGCTTTTGAGCTCCGCCAGCACCACAGGAATGCCGTTGACAAACAGCAACACATCGGGAATGCGCTCGCGGCTGCCCACCACGTGAAACTGGTTTACCGCCCGAAAGATATTGTTTTCAACACAATCAAAATCGAGCAGATAAAGATGCGCCGCAGGCAGGGCGGTATTGTCCCGTTGCAGGGTCAACCCCTCGGTCAGCAGCCTGAAAACCTGTTTGCTGCCCGCATAAAGCGGCGTGACAGGAATATGGGCGAGCTGGGCGGTGATGCGGGCGATTTCAGACGGCGTAAGGTTCAAATCGGCATAACGGCGGCGCAAAAAAGCGTGCAAATCCGCTTCCAGCAGCACCTGGCGGTGGTCGGTGCGAGGCAAATCGGCGGCAGGCGTGTAATCCCAGCCCGATTCTTCCAGCAGCGCAATCACGGCTTCTTCCAACTGGCTTTCATAAAACGGCAACATAGCTTGCTCCTTTGGATTTTGTTTGTTCAGACGGCATCGGCTTTGGGTTTTACCAACTATTTTGCCCCGCCCCTTTTTCCTTATTTTAGGGCTTTGGGACTACCTGAAAATTTTTAAAAAACATACCGCGCTTTTGGGCGGCTTTGGGCTTTTCAGACTGTCTCTTCTACTGCACACCGTACCAGTATTGGGCAAATTTGGTTAGTTTGCTGTTTTATGCGTTCATATGCACGCAAGTTTGCCAACATAGCTTGATACATTGCGGTATATTTACGCTGTATATCAATGGGCGGCAGTGTAAGGCGGATATTGCAAAAATCGTCCCACGCCAAGCCGTCTCGCACAGAGCTATCAGTAAACAGCCAAAAAAAGCGGTCTTTTTCATCAGATTTAAGCCACATAAAAAAGAACTCGCCCAACAGCACGCTTTCGTCTTTAATTTTGAACACGGTGTAAGCCGGGCTGACGATTTTGTTTTCGTCGGTGGTGTTCAATGAAATCGGCAACACAATGTCCCGCCCGACGTGCATCAAATTACAGGCAAAATGTTTGGGTGGTACGATTTTGTATTTACTGGTGTCTGTGCCGACCTGTTTGGCTGGCGAGAAAAATTCTTTATCACGGTTAATACCCGACACGTCGTCAGCAGTCAAATTTTTTATATTGCAGGCTTCAATATGCTGCTCAATCCAATCACCCAATCTAATTTCTACTTTCTGCTGCTGGCTTTGGGCGAAATTAAAATTCGCAAACGCCATTTCCAACATTGCCTGCGTACGTTTTTCTTCTGCCAGCACTTCGCCCATTTCGGCTTGAATGCGCGCCATTTCGGCTTGGTAGTCTATGCCCAAATCCCTGTCCACAAATTCAATATACTGGCTGGGCGCGAGCGAGTAGTTTTTGTCTTTGATGTCGTCCAGCGTGGCGGATTGGCAAAATTCGGGAATGTCGGCGTAGCCTTCGCCTGTCTGCCAGTTGAAATAAGTTTCGCGCACACGGGCGATGCCGTCTGAATCGAGTTTGACGTATTTTTTCTCGTAAAGGTTTTGATTGAGCGTGCGCAAATCCATAAACAAGACTTCATTTTTGCGGCTGCGCAGTTGCCGTCCGTTGAGCTCGCGCGCGCCTTTGTTGTTGGCGACAATCCACAGGGTTACCGAAATATCGGTGGAGTAAAACATTTCGCGCGGCAAGACGATGATGGCTTCGATTTTGTCGTTTTGCAAAAGCTGTTTGCGCACGGCGTATTCGGGGTCGGTGTCGGGGCTGTCGCCGCCGGCGTTGAGTGCGCCGTTTGCCAGCAGAAAGCCTGCGATGCCTCGGGTTTCGTCGAGCTTGTTGAGCATATGCAGTATCCAAGCGTAGTTGGCGTTGGATTTGGGCGGCACGGCGTAGCCTTCCCAGCGTGCGTCGTCGGTAAGCTGGTCGGCTTCACGCCAGTTTTTCAGGTTGAACGGCGGGTTTGCCATAATGAAATCCACTTTGCGGTCGGGGTGTTGGTCGTGCAAAAAGGTGGATTCGCTGCTTTCGCCCAAATCGTGGGCGATGCCGCGCAGGGCGAGATTCATTTTTGCCAGCCGCCAGGTGTCGGGGTTGCTTTCCTGCCCGATGATGGAGATGTTTTTGCGGTTGCCTTGGTGGTTTTCTACAAATTTCATTGATTGCACAAACATGCCGCCTGTGCCGCAGCAGGGGTCATAGACCGTGCCGCTGTATGGCTCGATCAGCTCGGCGATGAGTTCCACAATGCTGCTCGGGGTGTAAAACTCGCCTTTTTCCGCGCCTACGCCCGAATCGATGGCGAACACTTGCAAAAAGTATTCCTGCACCCGCCCAATCAGGTCGGGTTCGTGGAAACGCTGGTTGTCGAGCTTGCTGATTTCGTCGATGAGGCTTTTGATTTCTTTGTTTTTCAGCCCCAAGCCACTGTAAAAATTCTGCGGCAGCGCGCCTTTGAGCGGCGGATTGCGCTCTTCGATTTCTTTCATCGCCGCATCGATTTTCACGGCAATATCGTCGGCAGAGGCGTTTTCCACCAAATACTGCCAGCGCGAATGCTCGGGCAGGTAAAACACGTTTTCGCTGCGATAAAACGCTTCGTTTTCCAAAAATTCAGGGTGCGCCTCCACCATCTCACCATGCTGCGCCATAATCTCGGCTCGCCGCGCGGCGAATTTGTCGCCGACAAATTTTAAAAACACCAAGCCCATCACGGTATCTCGGTTTTTCTCGTTGCCACCCACTTTGCCGCGCAGGGCGTTGCGGCAGTTCATCATCACGCTTTCCAGCGAAATGTCGTCAATTTTGCTTTTTTTCGGGGATTTAGCCATGTTGTACTTTGGATTGTTTGTGTTAAAAACTGCAATAATGATAGCAGCCTACGGGTTACTCCACCTATATGCCGCATATGCAAGGCAGTCTGAACCCACAAAATGCCGTCTGAAAAGATGTCTTTCAGACGGCATTTCATACGACAAATCCAGTTTTCAGGCCACCTTGACCAACCTGTTCACCATTTCCCGCCCCATGTCTTCTGCGCGCACGGGTTTGAATTTGGCGGAGAACAGCTCAAAACCTTTTAACAGCGGCACAAAGCGCTATATGTTGTCACTATGACCATTGCCGTACACCAGCGTGGTCAACACAGTTACGGTGCGGATATCACTGTCGGCAAGTATTTTATCTGGCAACGTCTTGCAGTCGGTAGCGTCTTTCAGGCCGAGCGTGCCGCCAACAACGCCCGTCACTTTCACGCCTTCTGTCCGCGCCGCCAGCAACATAACTTGTTGCGGGCAGGTCGGATTGGGCAGTGCTTGTTTCACCACCGACAACCCATCACCGCACATACGAAACCGCGCGGCGCCGCTTCCCGTCGTGCGGTTTTTGTTTGCCTGCATCGGCTATCGTCAGCGCTTATTGTTGCGTGGGGTTATGAGATAGCTCGATGTTATCAAACGGTTTTTTTGACGCGCTTTTTCGCCACCCGTGCGGGGAAAGGGCGGGCGTGCTACAATTCGCGCCGCTTCTGCGCCCCGTTGCGCATGGTTAATTTTGAATTTTTTGGAGGCAACTAAGAGATGAACAAAGATATTGACCCGCAAGAAACCCGCGAATGGCTGGCAGCGCTTGCCAGCGTGCTGCGCGAGGAAGGCGAGGAACGCGCGCATTTCATTCTGGAAACGCTGCTCGACCAGGCCGCGCGCGACGGTCTCGGCTTTGAAAGCGGCTTCACCACGCCGTATTACAACACTATCCCGGTGGAGCGCCAGCCGTCGTATCCCGGCAATCTGGAGCTGGAGAAACGCATTGAGGCTTATGTGCGCTGGAATGCGCTGGCGATGGTCATCCGCGCCGGCAAGCACACCAATGTTGGCGGCCACATCGCCAGTTTTGCATCCTCTGCGGTGATGTATGAAGTCGGGCAGAACCACTTCTGGCACGGTCAGGACGGCGAGCAGGGCGGCGATTTGGTCTTCTTCCAGGGGCACTGCGCGCCGGGGATGTACGCCCGCGCCTTCCTTGAAGGCCGCTTGACCGAGGAGCAGCTCGATAATTATCGTCAGGAAGTGGGCGGCAATGGCTTGTCGTCTTACCCGCACCCGTGGCTGATGCCGCATTTTTGGCAGTTCCCGACGGTTTCGATGGGTCTCGGCCCGATGATGGCGCTCTATCAGGCGCGCTTCATGCGTTATCTGGAAAGCCGTGGCCTGATCAAGAACACCGGGCGCAAGGTCTGGGCATTCCTCGGCGACGGCGAGATGGACGAACCGGAGTCCCGTGGGCAAATCGGCCTCGCCGCACGCGAGCATCTGAACAATCTGGTGTTCGTCGTCAACTGCAACCTGCAACGCCTCGACGGCCCGGTTCGCGGCAGCGGCAAGATTGTGCAGGAGCTGGAAGGCGAGTTCCGTGGCGCCGGCTGGAATGTTATTAAAGTCATGTGGGACAGCAAGTGGGACAAGCTCTTTGCCCGCGATGTCGATGGCGTGCTGCGCAAGCGGATGATGGAGGTCAACGACGGCGATTATCAGACGTACAAATCCAAGAACGGTGCCTATATCCGCGATCATTTCTTCAATTCGCTGGAGCTGAAGGCGCTGGTTGCCGACATGACCGACGAGGAAATCTGGGATTTGCAACGCGGCGGCCACGACCCGCTCAAGGTCTTCGCCGCTTACAAGGCCGCGCAGGAAAGCAGCGTGCCGACGCTGATTCTGATGCACACCGTCAAGGGCTGGGCGATGGGCGGTTCTGCCGAATCGCAAAACGTCGCGCACCAATCCAAAAAGATGGATTTGCAACAGTTACTCGCCTTCCGCGACCGCTTCAACCTGCCGCTGACGCATGAACAGGTGGAAAAGGTGGAATATTTGAAATTCCCCGAAGGTTCGCCGGAGCAGAATTATCTGCTGGAACGCCGCGAGAAGCTGCAAGGCTTCCTGCCGGAGCGCCACGACCGCGCCGCCTCATTGCCCGCGCCGTCGCTGGAATCCTTCGCCTCCATCACCGCCGCCACCAAGGAAGGCCGCGAAATCTCCACCACGATGGCGTTCGTCCGCGTCCTCGGCGCCCTGATGAAAGACAAGGCGCTCGGCAAGCACATCGTGCCGATTGTGCCGGACGAATTCCGCACCTTCGGCATGGAAGGGATGTTCCGCCAGTACGGCATCTGGAACCCGCTCGGCCAGCAATATACGCCGTCTGACGCCGACCAATTGATGTTTTACAAGGAAGCCGCCGACGGGCAAATCCTGCAGGAAGGCATCAACGAAGCAGGCGCAATGTGCGACTGGATCGCCGCCGCCACCTCCTACAGCGTCAACGGCGTGGCGATGATTCCTTTCCTCATCTACTACTCCATGTTCGGCTTCCAGCGCTTCGGCGATTTTGCCTGGGCAGCAGGCGACCAGCGCGCACGCGGCTTCCTCCTCGGCGGTACCGCAGGCCGCACCACGCTGAACGGCGAAGGCCTGCAACACGAAGACGGCCACAGCCATATGCAGGCGGCGCTGATTCCGAACTGCATCCCCTACGACCCGACCTTTGCCTATGAAGTCGCGGTCATCGTGCGCGAAGGCATCCGCCGGATGTACACCGAGCACGAAGACGTGTACTACTACATGACGCTGCTCAACGAAAACTACGCCCACCCGGAAATGCCGGAAGGCAGCGAACACGGCATCCTCAAAGGGCTGCACCAAATCGGCGAACACAAGGGCAGCAAAGGCCATGTCCAGCTGATGGGCTCCGGTTCCATCCTGCAGGAAGTCATCGCCGGCGCAAAACTGCTCGCCGACGAATGGGGCATCGGTTCCGACGTTTGGAGCGCGACCTCCTTCACCCTGCTCGCCCGCGAAGCGGCAGACGTCGAGCGTTACAACCGCCTGCACCCCACCGGCAAGCCGCGCACCGCCTACCTGAACGAAGTGCTTGCAGGCAAGGAAGGCCCGATTGTCGTCTCCACCGACTACATCCGCGCCTACCCCGACCAAATCCGCGCCTACCTGCCGAAAGAGCGCGATATGCTCGTCCTCGGCACCGACGGCTTTGGCCGCTCCGACACGCGCGAAGCGCTGCGCCGCCACTTTGAAGTGAACCGCTATCACGTCGTCGTCGCCGCCCTGAAATCACTCGCCGACCAAGGCAAGGCCAGCGCCGCTGACGTACAAAAAGCGATTGAAAAATACGGCATTGATACCGAAGGCAAGTACCCGCTGTACCGCTAAGCCACACGTCTAACACATTCAAAAACAGGATACTGAATAATGAGCAATGAAATCCGCGTACCCGACATTGGTGATTTTGATGCAGTTGATGTCATCGAAGTCCTGATCAAACCGGGCGACAGCGTCGAAAACGGCCAGTCTGTGATCGTGCTGGAATCCGACAAAGCCTCCATGGAAGTCCCGGCAGAAATCGCCGGGACGGTTGCCAGCGTCGCCATCAAGGTCGGCGACAAAGTCAAACAGGGCGACCTCATCGCTACCCTGAGCGGTGCCGCTGCCGCCCCTGCCGCCGCGCCCGCAGCTGTGGCAGAAGTCCCGAAAGCAGCGGCTGCCGCCCCCGCCGCAGGCGCTGCCAAAACCGACCTCCGCGTCCCCGACATTGGCGATTTCGATGCGGTGGACGTCATCGAAGTCCTCATCAAGGCGGGCGACAGCGTCGAAAATGGCCAGTCCGTCATCGTGCTTGAATCCGACAAAGCCTCGATGGAAGTCCCGGCAGAAGCCGCCGGTACCGTTGACAGCGTCGCCATCAAAGTCGGCGACAAGGTCAAACAAGGCGACCTCATCGCCACCCTGAGCAGTGCCGCTGGCGCAGCGCCCGCTACTGTTGCCGCCCCTGCCCCGGTTGCCGAAGCACCGAAAGCCGCCCCGGCGCCAGCACCAGCACCTGCTGCTGCGCCCGCAGCGGTTGCCGCCATACCGGCACCCGTCGCCAACCCGCAAATTGACGAAGCGGGCTTCGCCACCGCCCACGCCAGCCCGTCCATCCGCCGCATCGCGCGCGAAATGGGCATTGACCTCGGCAAAGTACCGGGCAGTGGCCGCCTTGGCCGCGTCCTCGAAAGCGACCTGCGCGCCTTCGTCAAAACCCTGCTCACCAGCGGCGGCGTTGCCGCGGTTGCAGGCGGCAAGGGTGGCATTAGCAGCGGCGTGGCACCGCAAGGCATGGGCGGTATCCCGCCGATTCCGGCGGTGGACTTCAGCCAGTTTGGCGAAATCGAAGAACAGCCGCTGTCACGCATCAACGTCTTGACCGGCGTGGCAATGACCCGCTGCTGGCTCAACATCCCGCACGTCACCCAACACGACTACGCTGACATCACCGACCTCGAAGCCTTCCGCGTCTCGCTCAAGACAGAGGCGGAAAAACGCGGCGTGCGCGTCACCATGCTGGCATTCCTGATGAAAGCGCTAACCAGCGCGCTGAAAGAGCTGCCGCGCTTCAACTCCTCGCTCTCACCGGACGGCAAGGCGCTGATTCTGAAGAAGTACTACAACATCGGCATCGCGGTTGATACCCCGAACGGCCTCGTCGTCCCGGTCATCCGCGACGTGGACCAAAAAGGCATCTACGACCTCTCCGCCGACCTCGCCGCTATTAGCAAAAAAGCGCGCGAAGGTAAACTGTCTCCGAAAGATATGTCAGGTGCGTCAATGACCATCTCCAGCCTCGGCGGCATTGGTGGAACATTCTTCACTCCGATCGTCAATGCCCCTGAAGTTGCTATACTTGGCGTCTCGCGCTCGGCGATGCAACCCGTGTGGAACGGCAAAGATTTCGCCCCGCGCTTGATGTTGCCCATGTCCCTGTCATATGATCATCGTGTAATAGATGGAGCCTTGGGTGCCAGAATGACCACATTGCTGGCGCAAATCCTCGGCGACATGAAACGGACTTTACTTTGATGACTTGACAGGAACCTCATGAAACGGCTACTCCGTACCGCTACCGTCACGATTTTCGTGGCGGTAGCTTCTTTAATCCAGGCAAGCGGCAGGGACCTGCCGCAAATACTGCGTGCCGCAGTTGAGCACGACCCGCAAATCGTCGAAGCGCAAGCGAACCAGCGCGTCGCACAAAGTACCCTGGAACAAACGGAGGCCAGTCGTTGGCCGACGCTGAAGGCGGGCGTTAACCAGCCCGTCCTGAACAGCGACGGCAAATACAAATTCACCCCCGGCCTCGAAGCCGACTGGAAGCTCTACGACTTCGGCGCCACCGGCGCGAGCATCGAACGCGACCGCATCAAAACCCAGTACTACAAAAACAAAACCAGCGAAACCGCCGACGAACTGGCGTTCAAAATCGCCTCCGACTATCTCGAAGCGCTGAAATCACGCGAATCGCTGAAAGTGGCGAAAGAAAACCTCGCCCGTCACGAACACATCGTCAAACAATTGCGCATCATCCTTGAATACGACCCCGGCCGCCGCTCCGAATTTACCCAGGCCGACGCGCGCCGTATCCAGGTGCAAGAATCCATCATCAGTTACGAACGCGCCCTTGGCCTCGCCCTGCGCCGCCTCGCGCGTTACGTCGATCCACCCGTGACCGAATCCGAGCTGAAAGACCCGTTCGCCAATATACCAATTACCGACCTGCTCAACAAATACAGCGTCAGCGAAGAAGACGCGCGGGCGCACCCCAGCTACCGCGCCCAGGCGCGTGAACTGGAAAGCATCCAGGCGGCGCTGAAAGTGGCAGAGCGCTCGCGTTACCCGGTCGTCGGACTCAAAGCGCAGGCGAACACCGACGATTCCGCCGTGTACCTCACCATGAGCGCCGACGTCTTTAACAAGGCGACCGCGCCCGGCATCGAACTGCAAAAACACCAGGCCGCCGCAGCGCAGGCCAAACTGGACCAAATTTACGACAGCCTCGTCCAGCGCGCCGAAGTTGCCGCCCTGCAAATGCGTGAAGACCAGTCGCGCATTGAAATCAGCGAAGCGCAGGCAAAAGCGCTGGAACAAGTAGTCGTGGACTACGAAGACCAGTTCAAAATCGCCACCCGCACCCTGCTCGACGTGGTCAACGCCTACAGCGAGCTGGCGAGCGTCAAACAACTGCGCGTACAGGCACAATACGACCTGATGCAGGCAAAACTTGATTACCTCTCCGCCACCGGCGGCCTGACCCAATGGGCAAAAATCCCCGACGTCAGCGACCCGAACGCCAAATCCGGCGGACGGAAAAAAGGCGACGCCTCGCCCGATGCCAAAGAACAAAAAGGCAAAAAACAGGGCAAGGGCGAACCGCCACCGCCGCTCACCCTCACCTCGGTGGATGGCAATGGCGCCCCGGAAATGAGCGAGGAAGACTACGGCGAAGCTTACACCGGCCCGGAAAAAGTCTTCGTCCGCGTCAGCGACAGCGGCGAACTGGTGCTGGAAAGCGAAGGACACCCGCTGGAAAACATCAAGAGCGAAAGCCGCAGCGTCGCCAAAACCAGGACCACGGGCAAAAACAGCGCCGCACGCAAGACCGCAGCGGGCAAAACCCGCAAAAAATAACCGCATCAACGAAGGAAAGGGCATTCCATGAACAGCTTGCTTGAACACATCAGTCTGCTAACCCGCCTGCTCGGCAGTCCCGTTTCCAGCGTCACCCTGGCCGCCTCCGTGCCGCGCGACGACGCCGGCGACTTTAACCAAAAAGCCCTCGGCGAAGAGCTCAAACACCAGGGTTTTGAAAACAACCTGCAAAAACGCACCCTGCGCAAAATCCCGCAACTGGCATTACCCGCCGTGATACTGCTGCGCGACGGCGAAGCGGCGGTGCTGAAAAAACTTGACGGCAACGAAGCCGTCATCGAATTTGCCGGCATTGGCGAACAGCGCCTGGCCACGGCAGAGCTGGAAGCGCAATACCTCGGCTACGCCTGGTTCATCAAACCAAAAGCGGCAAAAGACGTCCGTTCCGAACTGCCCGAATACGAACTGCCCAAAGGCTGGTTCTGGCGGGTTATCTGGCGCTTCCGCCGCTACTACTACCAGGTCATCATCGCCACCTTCCTCATCAACTTCCTTGCACTGGTGAGCTCGCTCTATGTGATGAACGTCTATGACCGCGTCATCCCGAACAAATCCATGGAAACCCTGTGGGTGCTGAGCATCGGTGTCTCGCTCGCCATCTTCTTTGAATTTCTCGCCAAACTCATTCGTGGGCACCTGACCGACATCGCGGGCAAAAAAGCTGACCTCATCATCTCCGCCGCGCTGTTCCGCCGGGTGATGCAACTGCGTATGTCGGACAAACCCGCCTCCTCCGGCTCCTACGCCAACAACCTGCGCGACTTTGAATCCGTGCGCGACTTCATGACCAGCGCCAGCCTGCTCGCCTTCGTCGATATGCCGTTCTTCCTGCTGTTCATCACCGTGATGCACATGGTCGCCGGACAACTCGCGGTGGTGCCGCTCACCATCATCCCGGTGGTCATCATCGCCGGCATCCTCGCCCAGTTCCCGCTGGCGCGCTCCATCAACGAATCCATGCGCGAATCCTCGCAGCGGCAAGGACTGGCTGTCGAAGCCATCGAAGGCGTGGAAACCCTGAAAGTAAACAACGCCTTCAGCTGGGCGCAGCGCCGCTGGGATGCCTACACCGCCAAAACCGCCGCTTCCAGCATCAAAACACGCGACATCAGCAACTTCGTCACCAGCTTCTCCGCCGCCATCCAGCAGCTCAACACCGTCATCCTCGTCGTCTATGGCACCTACCTCATCCACGCCGAAAACGTGCATGAGCGCATCACCATGGGCGCACTCATCGCCTGCGTCATCCTCTCCGGCCGTGCCCTCGGCCCGGTCGCGCAAATCGCCGGCCTCGCGGTACGCTTCCAGCAGGCGCGCCTCGCCCTGCAAGGGGTGAACAACATCACCCGCCGCCCGGTCGAACGCCACACCGACCGCCAATACATCACCCTTGACCACCCGCAGGGCAAAATCGGCTTTGAAAACGTCTCCTTCACCTACGGCAAAGAAGGCAAAGGCAAGCGGGTACTGGACAACCTCACGCTCAACGTCAGGGCAGGCGAAAAAATCGCCATCCTTGGCCGTATCGGCAGCGGCAAATCCACCCTGCTCAAACTCGCCGCCGGACTGTACGAACCGCAGCAGGGCATGGTCAGCATGGACGACGTGGACGAAAGGCAAATTGACCCGTACTTCCTGCGCAGCGAAGTGGCGCTGCTTGCCCAGTCGCCACGCCTCTTCCTCGGTACCCTGCGCGAAAATCTTGACCTTGCCCGCTCCGACGGCTTCTACAGCGACGAAATCCTTTTGAACGCGCTCAAGCGCTTCGGCCTCGAACGCCTGATACAGGGACACCCGCACGGACTGGATATGCAACTGGGCGAAAACGGCGCTGGCCTCTCCGGCGGCCAACAACAAATCGTCAGCCTGGCGCGCCTCACCCTGCGCAACCCGCGCGTGGTACTGCTGGATGAACCAACCAGCGGCCTTGACCAAAACACCGAACAACAAGTGCTGCGCGCACTCGCCGACTGGGTACGCGACCGCACCATGATCGTCGTCACCCACCGCCCGCAAATCCTGATGCTGGTTGACCGCATCATCGTGATGGAGCAGGGACAAATCGTCATGGACGGCCCCAAACAGGCGGTACTCGACCGCCTGAGCGGACGCCCGACCACCCCGCCCGTCGCCGTGGCAGGCAACCAGCCACCCGCTACCGGACACGGCAAACAGGAAACCATCTAAAGGACCTGCAGCATGGCATTTCACAAAAAACAAAAACTGTCGCAAAAAGACCTGAAACTCGTCAGCGACCTCAACGCCGCCCTGCAAGAAGAAAAACACCGCGGCCTGTGGTGGAGCATCTTCTTCCTCACCGCCTTCCTCACCGCCTTCGTCATCTGGGCGTATAACAGCGACCTCGAAGAAGTCACGCGCGGCCAGGGCTCCATCATCCCCAGCAGCCGTCTGCAAGTCATCCAGAGCCTTGACCCCGGCATCCTCGCCAAATTGCACGTCAAAGAAGGCGACCTGGTAGAGGCGGGCGACATCCTCGTCACCATTGACGACACCCGCAGCTCAGCCGTCTTGCGCGAAAGCGAGGCAAAAGTGGTGAACCTCGAAGCGATGCTGGCGCGCTACCGCAGCGAAGCCTACGACGAACCGCTCAAATTCCCCGCCAGCGTCTCCAAAGAGCTGCGCGACCGCGAAACCAGTGCCTACAAGGCACGCCGCCGCGCACTGGACGAAGCCGTCACCGGGTTGCAACAAAGCAAACGCATCCTTGACGAACAAATCCGTCGCACCGCGGCGATGGTCAAGCGCGGCGTGTCGTCTGAAATCGAACTGCTGCGAATGCAGCGCGAATCCGCCGATTTGGCGCTACAAATCAGCGAGCGCCGCAACCAGTACAAAACCGAGGCGAACAACGAACTGGTACGCACCGAAGCCGAACTGGCACAGGCACGGGAAAACCTCGCCATGCACGCCGACCCGGTAGAACGCTCCAACATCCGCTCACCGGTGCGCGGCGTGGTCAACAACATCAAAATCACCACCGTCGGCGGCGTTATCAACGCCGGACAGGACATCATGGAAGTCGTCCCCATTGACGACACCCTGCTGGTACAAGCCTACATTCGCCCGCAAGACGTCGCCTTCGTTCACCCCGGACTGCACGCCACGGTCAAACTTTCTGCCTACGACTATGCCATCTATGGCGGTCTTGACGGCACGGTGACTCTCATTAGTCCGGACACACTCAGCGACGAACGCCGCCGTAGCGAACTGAACCTCGATGCCAACCAGTCCTACTACCGCGTGCTGGTCGAAACCCAAGGCAGCAAACTGACCGACAAAAACGGCAAGGAACTGCGCATTCTGCCCGGCATGGTCGCTACCGTTGATATTCAGACTGGCAAAAAATCCGTCTTCCAGTACCTGATCAAGCCCATCACCCGGATGAAACAGGCGCTGCACGAGCGCTAAACCATCCGCCACAACGCCCGCACCATGCGGGCGTTTTTCATTGGAAAAGCATGAAGGAAAGTTTGACAGAAATTAACCCTATGCTAGTATTGCCTGTCCGGGGCGAAAGCACCGCGAACCGCCGCCTTACGGCAGGAAACACACCATGCCCTGCCGCAAACCGGCTTTAACACCATCTGACAGAGAGGTAACACATGGGAACAACGGAAATCACGACTTGGACGATCAACAGCTACTACACGCTGATTATCGCCAGCATCGTCCTGCTCTTTGGCCGCTATCTGGTACGCAAATACCGCTTCTTGCAGGATTTCAACATCCCCGAGCCGGTTGCAGGCGGCCTCGTCGCCGCAGTCATTATCTACGCACTCTACGTCTTCAACCACGTCAGCTTCGCCTTCGACAAATCCTTGCGCGACGCCTTCATGCTGGTTTTCTTCTCCTCCATCGGCCTCAGCGCCGACTTCTCTCGCCTGAAAGCGGGCGGACTGCCGCTGATTATCTTCGCCGTGGTCGTCGGCATCTTCATCATCATCCAGAATGCCGTTGGTGTTGGCCTTGCCGTTGCGCTTGACCAGAACCCGCTGCTCGGACTCGTCGCCGGCTCCATCACCATGACCGGCGGTCACGGTACCGCCGCCGGTTGGGGGCCGGATTTGGAGAAAATCGGCCTTGCCAACGCGACCGGTCTCGGTATTGCCTGTGCTACTTTCGGCCTTGTTGCCGGTGGCCTTATCGGTGGCCCGGTTGCCCGCCGCCTCATCAACAAAATGAAGCGCCAACCGCTGGAAAAACTCGATGACGGCAGCAGCGACAACAGCGACGATACCAATGACATGTTTGAAAAACCGGAGCGCAAACGCCTGATTACCGCCAATTCCGCCATCGACACCCTGGCCATGTTTGCCGCCTGTCTGGCGTTTGCCGAAATCATGGACGGCATCGACAAAGTCTATTTCAAGCCGGTGCTGGCCATTCTTGACCTGCCGAAATTCGTCTGGGCGCTGGCCTTTGGCGTCATCCTGCGCAACGTACTGACCAACGTCTTCAAATTCAATATGTTTGACCGCGCCATTGACGTCTTCGGCAATGCCTCGCTCTCGCTCTTCCTCGCGATGGCACTGCTTGACCTGAAACTGTGGGAACTGACCGCGTTGGCACTGCCAGTGACCGTCATCCTCTTCGTTCAGGTCGTCGTCATGGCACTTTATGCGACCTTCGTCACCTACATCGTCATGGGGCGCGACTACGACGCTGCCGTCCTCGCCGCCGGCCACTGCGGCTTCGGTCTCGGCGCGACGCCGACGGCGGTTGCCAATATGCAATCTGTCACCGAACGCTTCGGCCCGTCGCACAAGGCCTTCCTCATCGTACCGATGGTTGGTGCCTTCCTCGTTGACCTCATCAACGCCGGACTGCTGCAAACCTTCGTCAAATTTATCCAGGGTTCATAACCACCGCGCCTTTCACACAAAAGAAACCACCGCTTGCGGTGGTTTTTTGAGAAAGGCGTTCGCCTTTCTCAAGGGAGCCCCGTCCCTCCCCGCTGTGGGCTTTACCCTGCTGGGGAGGGTGATTCGAATACAAAATCTGCAAACTACTACGCGACGCCACTGTCGGCATCAAAATGAAAGCCCGGGGTGGGGTTAGCCTGCAAACCGCCCGCCGGCTCCCAACCCAACAACCTTCTCACGACATCCATTCACCCTAAAAAAAGGAAAAACCATGAAACAAAAAACCCTCGCTCTCCTCCTCGCCGCGCCCATCGCCGCATTTGCGCTGGACGGCATTGACTTTGAACAGGGCGACTGGCAAATCGTCTGTGACAACAGCGGCACCTGCCGCGCCGCTGGCTACCAAAGCGACGAAGGCGACGACCCGCCCGTCTCCGTCCAGTTCACCCGCAAAGCCGGCGAAAAAGAAAGCGTGCAAGGCGCCATAAGCCTTCTTGACGCCAACTCTGAAAGCGCCCCGGCACAAGTAGAAATGCAAATAGACGGCAAAAGCGTCGCCAACATTACCCTGAAAGACGACGGCAGCGCCAGCCTCGACCAGGCACAAACCGGGGCGCTGCTTGCCGCCGTACAGAAAAAAAACAGCAAAATCACCTTCCGCGAAAACGCCAAAAAAACACAATGGCGACTCTCCACCGTTGGCGCCAACGCCGTCCTGCTGAAAATGGACGACTTCCAGGAGCGCGTGGATACCGCCTCCGCCCTCATCAAACGCGGCAACAACGAAAACGCCGTCCTCTCCCCTGACGCGCTGCCCGTCATCAAAGCCGTCACCCCGCCGCAAGACGCCCCGCGCGAACTGAAAAAAAGCGATGCCGACTTTGCAACCATGAAAAAACTGCTCGCCGCGCACTACATCAGCGAAGACGAATACCTCAACCTCAGCGAAAAAGACGACCACTTCGACCGTTGCCCGCATGATGCAGAGCGCGGCATTGACAGCGAAAACGCCGTCATCACCCTCTACCCGCTGGACGACAAACACTACCTGAGCGAAAGCCCGTGCTGGTTTAGCGCCTACAACGTAGGCCTCCTCTACACCCTCGTCAGCCGCGACCTGAAAACCATCGAAAAAACCTACGACAACCGCCTGAACAGCTACGACGAAAAAACCGGCGTCCTGCATGGCAGCCAAAAAACCCGTGGAATTGGCGACTGCTGGAGCATCATTACCTACCAATGGGACGGCAAAGACTTCGTCAAAAGCTATTTGGAACCCAGTAGCCTGTGCAAAGGCTTCGCCGGTGGCGCCTGGGAACAGCCGCAATACCTCACCACCATCGAAAGCGAAAAAGGCACAATACGCAGCGATGAGCTCCTGAAAACAGACGGGAGCGAATAACCCCAAGGCGGTCAAGCCGAAAAGCCGACCGCCTTTCTTACAACAGCGCCGGAGACAGCCATGATCCCCAAACCATTGGCACTTGCCCTCACCCTCGCCAGCGACAACGCCCATGCCGCCGCGAGCCACTTGCCTGCATCGGTAAAGATACCAGCGCCACCCACCGTCAAACCCCGGTACTATAGCCATCCACCGCAAGTTGCAGACAAGGCGCGTCGCTGAAGACAGTACAACCAGTACGACGCGGGTTTCCCTAAAAAATGGCTTTGCTATTTTTTAGGATGCCCGGCGAAGCGGCGCAACACCGTATGAGGCTTTCGGTGGATGGTTTATACATACAGGGTAGCGACTGAGAACCTGTTCAAAATCCTGGTTATCCACACAAATTTGAATTGCTACGCCGAATATCCCCCCCTCCCC
>ERZ773060.385-NODE-385-length-16245-cov-4.38332_pt1 | contig 16245 bp, 18 predicted proteins | sample MGYA00580628_ERZ773060 | MGnify/ENA primary metagenome ERZ773060 (study PRJEB29015, sample SAMEA2738019) | human oral metagenome | biome: human oral; feature: human-associated habitat; material: dental | place: China | collected 2045 ... | reverse complement strand
TTGCCTAATGGCATGTTTGGCTACAAAAAAACGGCAGCCGCTTATACGGCAAATGACTATACGAATTTTGTTGCCCAAAATGAATTTGGCGCGAAATATATTCGCTTAGCCGTTAAAGATGCAGGCAGAACAGTTTCCCCTGTTAGATATGCGTTGGTTACACCAACAGGCAATGCAGCGACATGCAGTCCATCAGCTGCTGCAAAAGATGCTCTATCAGGTGATTTAGTTAGATTTTGTACTAAATAAATTTTAATTTTTCTTCTTGGATTTAGACCATGATTTCAAAAAAAATGCGTATTCCTACTTTTGCACAAAAGCAAAATATTCAGGGTTCAACACTTATTGAAGTGATTGTTTCTGTTATCTTGCTAACTTTAGGTTTGCTGGCGCTTATGGCAACTCAGCTACGCTCCGTTTCTGGCTTAACCGAAGCTGAAAACAAAAGCCTTGTTTCACAAAGTACAGAAGCTCTAGCAGAATCTATGTTGATGAATGCCACTTTAACCAAAACAACTGGCAGAGATTATTCGCATAACTACGCATCTTATATTACTAACCCAAAACGAATTAGAGGAGCTATTCAGTTCTTGCCAGCAGCAGGTACTGAATATACAAAATCTTCAATAGCTTTTATATATAAACAACAATTCGAATATGAGTTGTACAACAATCTTATTAAACCAGAATCTTCTACTGTCTCTTCTGTTAGCTATACTATTTGTTTGGATAAGGAAGAGCCTGAGCAACCCACTTTGGATACTTCGGGAAGAATGAATGCTAACTGCAAATCTGGTGGTACTTACACAGCCATTAAAGTAGCATGGCGTTCCGAAAGTACAAAGAATCGCTTTAATGATTACAGCTATGTATTACGAGTAGCAAACTAAGCAATGAGTAAAGGTTTTAATATGAAAACAATGCAAAATCGTTCATTCCTGTCTTCTCGTAAAAATTCAGGTTTTACTTTAATGGAGTTTTTGGTTGCTAGTGCATTAGCAATGATTGTAATTAGTGCTGCTGGTAGTACCTATTTCATCACTCGCAAACTTAATAACAACGCACAAAAACGCCTAGATATACAACAAAATTTGCGTAACGCAGCTTCAAGCATTACGCGAGATGCGCGCAATACTGGTTCGTTTGGCTGTTATAGTTCTGCAAGCCTCGGCAAAACTAATAAATTTGAATTTAATGACTTCGCCGAAGCTGAAAAAAGACTTATTGCGATTGCAGATAGTGCTGATGGCAGCGGTCAATACAGCGGATTTGGCATAAAAGTTTTAGAAGCAGGCACAGATTTTGCTGCTTCAGGCATTAATACAACAGGTTTATCCAATATAAGAGGTGGCGTTCTTTTTGTTTACGGTAAAGATTCTGCTGGGCTTGCTATTGATGATACAACCGGTAGTGCAGAAATTGTTGGCAAACAACAACTGCCTGATTTAAACCAAGCCATTGCTGCAGACGCAACAAGAGCAAAAAATACACTTGTAATAAGTAGCTGTTCTTATGCATTTGCAACACATGCAATAAACCAAAATGCGACAACAGGCATGTTTAAATTACAAAATTTAAATACCAAGGGCACCAATTTAGGTGCAAACAAAGGGGAATTTACATTAAATAAACTATATGCTGCCGCATATATTGTTGCAACCATCAATAATATACCAAGTTTATTGCGTTATGATTTAGACCCAGAAGGAAAATGGCAGGGCCCTCAATTATTAGCCCAAAATGTAACAGATATTAAATCGCAATTTATCTATACGAAAGACTGTAAAAATAATTCCAATGATACAGGCGATCACAACAAAGAGAAGTTTGTTTTTACAGATAATAAACTAACAACAGATAGTAATCTAAAAGGTTTGCCCGCTGGTTTAAGACTAACGCTTAACTATAGATATCCTGGTACAACAACCGATACCCCATACATTATTAATGCAACTATTCGTGCAGGTAACGTATGCTCTACAACTTTCCCTGCATAAAATTAGTTTAGGAGTAAACATGAAGAGTAAATATAATCAAGGTGGTTTTTCCTTGTTCATTGTCATGGTAATTATGTTGGTTATCGCGTTGCTGGTTATTGCAACAAGCCAATCATCAAATACTGAAATGCGGATGAGTACAAACGAAGCAGACAGAAAATATGCTCTTTCTCTTGCTGAACAGGGCTTACGAGATGCAGAATCCATCATTAAAGGCTGGGCAAACTCATCTAGCAAAACAGCAGCAAAATCTACTACAATTACTTTTAGAGCAGATTGCAGTAATGGTTTGTGTGCTCCGGCAAAAGATACTTATCAAGTAAACAGTCGAGATTTGCTATTTAAATATGACCCAAGTGATACGCCATCTGCAATTCCTGCTTGGGAACGCTGCCAGTCAAATGTGAAAGCCCGATGCGAAATCAACAAAGCCTCTGTATTAGATAAGGGATGCGAAGGTAAAACTTGCAAAGCAGTATCTAGTACTGAGACACGCTATATTATTGAATACTTGGGTAGTAAAACGGATGCCAAATTGGGTTATGTAGATTTCTTCCGCGTAACATCGCGTGCTCATGGTAATAACAAAGATACGGTTGTTACGCTACAAACCTATCTTGAATTATTAAATAAAAAATAGAAAGTAGCTTCAAATGAATAAAAGTAAAATTTCTGGCTATTCTCTGCTTGAATTACTTATTGTAATTGGCATTATGGCGGTAATCGCTGCTTTTGTCATACCGGCATACCAAAATTACATAGAAAGAGCAAACTTGGCAGAAGCCAAGCAGCAAATGCTTTCATTTCGCCAAGCAGTAGAAGCGCAAAAGCTGGTTAATCCTCGTGCAAGTTTGGCAGATATTCTTAGAGACACAACAAATGTTCCAGCATTAAATAGCACGCAAAAATATACTTTTTCTCGTATGGTTGAGAATAAAAAAATGTATTTGCAAGCAGTTCCCAAAATCAGTGGACACAAATACGGAATTTGGATTGACAGCGATAGCTCTGTTTACCGTTGCAAAGGCTTAACAGGCAGCGCAACGGCAACCAAACCAAGCAACTGCGAAGCATTTTAATCATTCAATCAACAAGCTGATAGGCAAACTATCAGCTTGTTTTATTTTGCGCCCTCAGCCGAAAACCTTGTTTTCTGCTAAAATTGCGCGATTATTGAATTAGGAAAATGATGTATGTCTATTGCTAACAATCGCAAAGCATTTCACGATTATTTTATTGAAGAACAGATTGAAGCGGGTTTGGTGTTAGAGGGCTGGGAAGTAAAAGCCATTCGCGCGGGGCGTGTGCAACTGAAAGAAAGTTATATCTACTGGAAGCGCGATGCGTTTTACTTGGTTGGCTGCCACATTACTCCGCTGCCAACCGCTTCTACACACGTTAAACCTGATCCTGTTCGTCCGCGAAAATTGTTGTTGAATCAGCGAGAAATCAACAAGCTAATCGGCAAAACCGAGCGGGCGGGCTACACCATCGTGCCACTTAATTTACATTTTCTGCGCGGGCGCATCAAAGCGGAAATTGGTTTGGCAAAAGGCAAAAAACTGCACGACAAACGCGAATCATCCAAAGAAGCGGATTGGAAGCGCGAGAAACAACGTTTAATGAAACAGAGTCGCTGATGAATACCGCTGTTATCGCCTTTGGCAGTAATTTAGAAAATCCCATTGCGCAGGTACAAAATGCGCTGGCTGCGGTGGCGGCATTGCCACAAATAGGCAGCCTGAAAACCTCTTCGCTGTATTGCACCACGCCTGTTGGTTATGCCGATCAGCCCGATTTTATTAACGCGGTTGCGCTTGTGGAAACAAGTTATTCTGCGATGGAACTTTTGCAGCAGTTGCAGCAAATTGAGCAGCAGTTCGGGCGGCAGCGTAGTTTTCGCAATGCGCCGCGCACGTTGGATTTGGACATTATTGACTATACGCAAACCATCAGCAATGCGCCTGAATTGCAGCTTCCGCATCCCCGTGCGCACGAGCGCGGTTTTGTGATGCTGCCCTTGGCAGAAATCGCGCCCGATTATCCAATTGCCCATTTTGGCACGGCGCAACAGCTTGCCGCAAAATTGGGCAGCGCGGGCATTGAAAAGATTGCCTAATCCATTTTAGCTTCGCAGAAGCTCGTAAACTCGCTTTCAGGCTGCCTGAAAACACAATAAGCGCGTATAATTCGCGCTTTTTTCTACCTCACACGCCATGAATAATCCCTTTGCCCAAGCCTTTTCCAACGCTTTAAGCTATGCCATCGTGAGCAAGCAAGTTAGTCAACAGCATGAAATAATTGGCTTTTTGTATCGCGAAGCGGCTGCGTTTGAACACGACAGCGGCTGGCGTTTTTTCAGCGGCGCGGAAGATGACGCTTATGCCAACGATTCGGCGAACTACGAAACCTTGCCATTGAGCCAAATTCTAACCGCGCATCCTGAAATTGCGCCGCTGATGCAACAAAACGCGGGCGCGTGGGAATGGGATGATGCCAGCGAAAGCTACACCCCCGTTACCGATTGGCAGCCGCAAGCATGATTTTCAGGCTGCCTATTTTGACTAAGAAGGAAAACACATGAAAACAATCGCTCCTAATCTGAATGGACAAGGTCTCAAAATTGGCATCGTGCAAGCGCGTTTCAGCAATGAAGTGGGCAGCGCGATGGTGGAAGCGGCATGCAAAAAGCTGTTGGAACTGGGCGTGGCGGATGATGACATCACGCTGGCGACCGTGCCCGGCGCGCTGGAAGTGCCGCTGGTGCTGCAAAACATGGCGGCAAGCGAATCGTATGACGCGCTGATTGCCATCGGTGCGGTTATTCGCGGCGAAACGTATCATTTTGAACTGGTTGCCAACGAATCGGGCGCGGGCGTGTCGCGCGTGGGCTTGGATTTTAATGTGCCGATTGCCAACGCGATTTTGACCACAGAAAACGACGAGCAAGCGCACGCGCGCATTCAAGAAAAAGCCGGCGACGCGGCGATTGTGGCGGTGGAATTGGCCAATTTGTTAAACGATTTGGATGAAGAATAATTTTCAGGCAGCCTGAAAGCGAGTTTACGAGCTTCTGCGAAGCTAAAACGGAAAGGAAGATTATGCGAGTTTCTCCCCGTCGCCGCGCGCGCGAATTTGCCGTGCAAGCCCTGTATCAAGTGGCGTTGAACAAAATCCCCGCGCCCGAGGTGGCGCAACATATCCGCGAAAGCAACGATTACCGCCATGCGGACGGCGAATTGTTTACCGCGATTTTTTTTGGCGCGCACAACAATCAGCGCGAATATATGCAAATCATCCGCCCCTTGCTGGATCGCGATGAGAATTTAATTAACCCGATTGAGCGCAGCGTGCTGCTGGTGGCGGTGCATGAACTAAAAGCCATGCCCGAAACGCCCTACCCCGTGATTATCAACGAGGCGATTGAAGTAACCAAAACCTTTGGCGGCACAGATAGCCATAAATTTATTAACGGTATTTTGGATAAATTGGTGGCGCAGCTTCGCCCCAACGACCCGAAACGGCGTGAGGCAGCCTGAAACGCCGTTCGGCGTAGCTAGCGGGCAAGGCTCACGGCATCCGAAAAATCATTTTCAGGCTGCCTTATCCGGCAGAAAGGAATGTCTATGAAACAATCATCGCTTGCGCTGCCGCTGTTTTTGATTATCGCGGGCGCGTTGTGGCTGCTCAAAAGCATGGATTTATTTCCCAGCACGGCGAACATCGTCGCCTTTGCGCTGTTTGCATCGGGCGTGTTGGTGTTCGCGTTGGACGGGTTTAACAAGCAGACTGTTGTGTCTGCGCCGTTGCTGATGTATATCGGCGGCGTGTTGTATTTGGTGAACGAATACGAATACGCGACTGCGCCGTTTATCGCGCTGGGCATGGTGTTTTCAGGCTGCCTGATGCTGCTGGCGCGCAGTAATGCCGTTCCGCATAAACGCTCGGCAGGCTCTGGGCAAAACCATCAACCATAATGCGGTTAAACCCGTTTCAGGCTGCCTGAAACGGGTTTTGTTTTGCGGATAATGCCATGCAACCGCATGCCATCGCCCCCTGCTCTGCCCGATATAAAAAGGCAGCCTGAAACGCCTATTCCCGTTTTCAGACTGCCTTGAAGTTTAGAAAAATCAATCGGCGCTTTTTTTTTTCAAGCTCGCCGCGTATGCCGCCAAATCGGCAATCGGACGTGCCGCCACGCCGCTTTCGGCCGCCGCTTTGGCAACCGCAGGCGCGATGCGCGAAATCAGGCGCGGGTCAAACGGCGTGGGAATCAGGTATTCCGCACCGAAGGTGAAATCGCGGTTTTCGTATGCCGTGCGCACCGCTTCGGGCACGGGTTCGTGCGCCAAATCGGCAATCGCATACACCGCTGCTTTTTTCATCTCTTCGTTGATTTCGCTTGCGCCGCAATCCAACGCGCCGCGGAACAAAAACGGGAAGCACAACACATTGTTGATTTGGTTCGGATAATCGGAGCGCCCCGTGCCGATAACCACATCCGCGCGCGCTTCTTTGGCAACGGGCGGTTTGATTTCGGGGTTGGGGTTCGCCATCGCAAACACCAAAGGCTTGTCTGCCATTGTTTTCAGCATTTCAGGCGTGAGCAAATCTGCGCCCGATAGCCCCAAGAAAATATCCTTGCCCACCACCGCATCCGCCAGCGTGCGCTGTCCGTTGTCGGCAATCGCGTAATGCACTTTGGTGGCATCCATGCGTTCGCGGTCTTCGCGCGTTTGGTAAATCACGCCTTTGCTGTCGCACAGGGTAACGTTTTCGCGTTTCAGCCCCAATTCCACCAGCAAATTGGTGCAGGCAATTGCCGCCGCGCCCGCGCCCGAAACCACAAGGCTCACGTCTTCCAGTTTCTTACCCACCACGCGCAAGCCGTTGATGGCGGCGGCGGCGGTGATAATCGCCGTGCCGTGTTGGTCGTCGTGGAACACGGGGATGTGGCAGCGCTCTTTCAATTTTTGCTCAATATAAAAGCATTCGGGCGCTTTGATGTCTTCCAAATTGATGCCGCCGAAGGTGGGTTCCAGCGCGGCAATAATGTCCACCAGCTTGTCGGGGTCTTGCTCGTTGATTTCAATGTCAAACACATCAATGCCTGCAAATTTTTTGAACAACACGCCTTTGCCTTCCATCACGGGCTTGCTCGCTTGCGCGCCGATGTTGCCCAAGCCCAGCACCGCTGTGCCGTTGGAAATCACCGCCACCAAATTGCCTTTGGCGGTGTATTTGTAGGCATCGGCAGGGTTGGCGTGGATTTCCATGCACGGCGCGGCAACGCCGGGGGAATACGCCAACGCCAAATCCTGCTGCGTTGCCAATGATTTGGTTGGCGTTACGCTCACTTTGCCGGGAACGGGAAATTGGTGAAACGCCAATGCGGCTTGTTTCAATTTTTCATCTATTTTCATGATGTGTGCCTTTGCAGACGGTTAGAAAAATCTGTTTGGTTTACATTTGCCTAACAGAACATGGGGAAAAATTTACGGTATCATAACAGCTTTTCAGGCAGCCTGAAAACCGCAACGGCATCCCGCCTCACCGCGCCTTTTCAGGCTGCCTCAACGCGCCAAACAAGGAAACACCGCATGAACCTCACCATCCGACTCAAAATCCTCAATCCCAAAATCGCCGAACACCTGCCGCAATACGCCACGCCGGGCAGCGCGGGGCTAGACCTGCGCGCCTGCATCGACGCGCCGCAAACCATTCGCGCAGGCGAAACCGCGCTCATCCCCACCGGCATCGCCATCCACATCGCCAACCCCAACCTCGCCGCCACCATCCTGCCGCGCTCGGGGCTGGGGCACAAACACGGCATCGTGCTGGGCAACCTTGTCGGCTTAATCGATTCCGACTACCAAGGCGAGCTGATGGTGTCGCTGTGGAACAGAAGCCAAGCCGATTTCACCATCGCCCCGCTAGACCGCATCGCGCAGATGGTGATTGTGCCCATCGTGCAAGCGCAGTTTGAGATTGTGGACAACTTCGCCGGCAGCGAGCGCGGTGCAGGCGGCTTTGGCAGCACAGGGCGCGGCTGATGAACACCCTATTTCAGCAGCCTGAAAACCTATCGCCCCAAGCCAGCAAGCGCGACATCCGCCGCACCCTGCGCCTAGCTCGCCAAAGGCAGCCTGAAAACCAACGCCGCGCCGCCGAACGCCGCATCAACAACGAGCTCAAACGCTTCATCAAACGCGGCAAACGCATCGCCGTATATTGGGCAATCGGCAGCGAGCTGCGGCTGGACGACTTTGCCCGCGCTGCTCAACAACGCGGCGCGCAAGTCTATCTGCCCTACATCGCCCCACGCAGCCTGGAACTCTGGTTCACGCCCCATCCTGTTATGCGATTAGGCAGCCTGAAAACGAAGAAAACCGTCCGCCCCGAACGCCCCCGCCGCCGCAGCCAAATCCAAGTGCCCCAGTTTCGCGGCGACAAAATCCGCGCCAAATCGTTGCACATCATGGTGCTACCCATCGTCGGCATCGATGCGCGCGGCTACCGCCTTGGGCAAGGCGGCGGCTACTACGACTGCACGCTGGCCGCCTGCCCACGCAGCCTGCGCCCGCAAACCATCGCCGCAGGCTTCGCCTGCCAAAGCCTGCCCCAACTGCCCACGCAAAACCACGATATTCGCGTGCGCCATTTTGTGAGCGAACGCGGCGTAGCGCGGTTTAAGGCAGCCTGAAAACCGAGCAAAGGCGTTTTCAGGCTGCCTATCTTGCCCTGCAACCATCCGCCAAACGCCGCCGCACAACAAATAAAACTAATTTGCATTACCGCCTTGCACTTCTGCTATAATCTGCGCGCTTTTTAACCAACCTTAACAAATCCAATCATGAAATTAAACAAAATCACACTCGCCCTGCTCGGCTTGGGTTTCGCCCAATTCGCCATCGCCGACAACGGCGACAACAGCGCCATGCAGCCTGAAACCGCCGCGCAGTCCGAAGCCGGCGCAGCGCAAACGCAAACCCTGCAAAACGTAACCGTTAAAGCCGACCGCAAAACGGTGCACGCTGCGCGCTCGTATTCCATCGCCAGCGACGGCGATATGCGCGACCGCGTGAACCTGAGCCTACTCGGCCGCGCCAACGCCTTCACCGCGCCCATCACCGTAGTCAATTACGATGAAAAACGCATCAACAACAAACAAGCCCGCACGCTCACCGATGCCATTGCCAGCACCGATGCTTCCGTGATGGCGTTTGGCGGCGAAAGCAACACGCTCACAGGCTTGTATTTTCGCGGCTTCCAGCTAGACGCACGCCAATTTAGCGTCAATGGCTTGGCAGGCATGTATGGCACGCAAGGCACAGCAGATGTGCACGTTGGCTCGGCGCAGTTGATTAAAGGCGCGTCCACCGCCGTAACAGGCATGGACCCCGAAGGCGCAGTATCAGGCGCATTAAACATTAGAAACCAAAAAAGCCAGCGATGAAGGCAATCGCAAAGTCGGCTTGGCATGGTTTAGCGACAGCCGCGTGCAAACCACCGCCGACATCGGACAGCGCTTTGGCGAGAGCAAACAATTTGGTATCCGCGCCAACGCCAAACTGCGCCACGGCGACACCCCGCGCGATGGTTATAAAGAAGACGACAAAGAATTCGCCCTGAACGCCGATTACCGCGGCGAAAAATTGCGCGTTGCATTTGACAGCGTGTACGCCAAACGCAAAACCAACGGCGGCCGCGCCCGTATGCAAGACATTCAAAACGCCGCAGGCAAGCTGTATGGCGCGCCCGATGGCAAAACCAACCTGCTGCCCGCTTGGAACTGGCAAAACACCGTGGGTCAAACCAATATGCTCACGTTTGAATACGACACCGACCACAGCTTCCAAATCACAGGTGGCATCGGCTACAACAAAGCGCGTTACTACGGCACGCTGATTTCCCCCACCATTTGCCGCACTGCCACCGCCACGTGCAACACCGCCAACCAATACACCACCGGCACCGCTCGCCTAACCGACCAATATTTCCGCACATTGAGTATGAATTTATCGGCGCGTGGCGAGTTTTACACCGGCCCTGTTTCGCACAATTGGAGCACCGCGTTTGACCGCATCATCCGCCAACGCGCCACCTATCGCGGCACCGCAGCGGGTAGAAGCACCGCCACCATTTACCCCGAGCGTGGCAATATCGCAGGGCAATTAGAAGCGTTTAAACCCGATTACCCCAATACTTGGGAAAATTCTGCCAACTTAGACGCACGAATTAAAGTGAACAGCTTGGCGTTGTCCGACACGCTGGGCTTTTTGGATAATTCGCTGCGCTTGACTGTGGGCGGACGTTTGCAACACGTTGAATACACAGATAAAAAAGCCAATGAAACAGGCAAATCGCACCGCATCAGCCCCATGCTGATGGCGGCATGGCTGCCCTCACCCGATTTGGTGGTGTATGGCAACTATATGCAAGACCTTGAACCCGCCGACATCAAAACCGGTGACGACGGCAACACCACCATGGCAAAACCGCGCGTAAGCCGCCAATTTGAATTTGGCGTACGCAAAAACTGGGGCGACGTGGTAACCACATTGAGCGCGTTCCAAATCAAACGCCCTGGCTATTGGCGCGGTCAAGTTAATGACAATACAGGTAAATTGGTCTATGGCAATAATTCCGATTTTGCCAAATACAAAGCCAAAGGCGGCGCGGCAGGCGATGAGCAAGGCACAGAGCGCAATCGCGGCATTGAATTTAACGTGTATGGCAATCTGTTGAACAAAACCTTGCGCCCCAGCTTTGGTTTGATGTATTTGCGTGCCGATTTGAAAAACTATCCCAACTCGCGCGACATGCTGATTAACGGCGTGCAAGTCGCCAGCCCGCGCGTGATTGCCAAGGCGGGCATCGAATGGGATACGCCGTTTGTGCAAGGGCTCACGCTGAACGCCAACGTGCAGTATTACGGCAAATCGTACCAAGACACGCAGAAAAAATACGCTTTCCCAAGCTACACGCTGGTGGATGTTGGCGCGCGCTATGCCAAAAAATTCGGCGAGCGCAACACGCTCACCGTGAGCGGCGCGGTGGAAAACGTGTTCAACAAAAACTACTGGCAAGTGCAGCGCGGGCAATACGACCGCAGCTTCGCCGTGGTCGGCATGCCGCGCACGTTCTGGTTGAAAGCGGATTATTCGTTCTGATGACGGCGTTACGCGCATAAATAGGCAGCCTGAAAATCGTTTCTGGCTGCCTTTCGGTATCTTTATTTACAGCTTACAGCAGCCTGAAACGCTTTTTCAGGCTGCCTCACTCCCCCATCCCACCATGTCCACCCAACTCCCCAAATGGCAGCAAGAACTGTTTGCCACCCCCATCTGGCTGCTGCAAACCTTTATCAGCGTTGCCGTTATCCTGATGATTGTTGTCTGGCTGCTGCAATACACGCGCTTCGGGCGCGAATTTTGGCACGTCCTGCGCCCCTGTTTAGACAAAAAAACTGCACAACGCGCCCTGCTGATGATTTCCGCCATGATTGTGCTGCTGCTCACCGAAGTGCGCCTCAACGTGTTCAGCACCTTTATGACCAGCGGGCTGTACACCTCCATGCAAGAAATGAACGCCAGCGCGTTTTGGCTGTTTGCCGCCATGAATGCCAGCGTGGTGCTGCTGCGGGCGTTTAACGGCGCGGTAAACGATTTTTTTGACCAAGCCATCGCCATCAAATGGAGCGAGCGGCTCAACGCGGTGCTGATTGAACGCTGGCTCAGCGACAAAAACTACTACCGCCTGCAAAGCAAACGCCACACCCCCGACAACATCGACCAACGTATCCAGCAAGACGCGCAAGATTTCATCGTTTCCACCATTGAATTTGTGCGCGGCATGCTCAATTCCGTGCTTACCTCGCTAGAATTTGCCATTGTGCTGTGGGGCTTGGCAGGCGTGCTCACCGTGTTTGGCATCAATATTCCGCATGGCATTGTTTATTTTGTGTTTATTTTCGTGATTCTCGCCACCTTCGTTGCCATGTGGATAGGCAAACCGTTGATTCACCACAATTATGAAAATGAAAAGCTCAACGGCGATTACCGCTATTCGCTTATCCGCATCCGCGACCACGCCGAATCCGTTGCCTTTTACGGCGGCGAAGCGCAAGAAAAACAATCGCTCAATCAACGCTTTGCCGCCATCATCCGCAACAAATGGCGCATCGCCCGCCAAAGCGTGTTTTTAAGCGGCTTCAACGACATGTTTTCCAGCGGCATCAAACTCTTTCCCATCCTGTTGCAAGCCCCGCGCCTGTTTGCAGGGCAAATCAAACTCGGCGACATCCAACAAACCGTGCAAGCCTTTGCCCGCTTGCAACAAGCGCTGTCATTTTTCCGCCTGTTCTACGGACGCTTCACCGTGTATCGCGCCCGCTTGGAGCGACTATACGGCTTTATGACCAGCATGGAAGAGCCGCACCACAGCCAGCAGCCGCAACGCCAAACCAGCTTAGGCAGCCTGAAAATCCAAAACGTAACCGTGTACCGCGCCGATGGCGAAGTTCTGCTCAACAACCTCAATTTTCAGGCTGCCGCAGGGCAAAGCCTGCTAATCAAAGGCCCATCAGGCTGCGGCAAAACCACCACCCTGCGCATGCTCGCAGGCTTGTGGGCGTTTGGCAGCAGCGGCAACGTGTGGCAGCCTGAAAAACAACACATCCTCTTTATCCCACAACGCGCCTATGTGCCCCAAGGCAGCCTGAAACACGTCTTGTGCTACCCCAACATCCAAGCCAGCAACGAAACCCTAATTGCCACACTCACCGACTGCCTGCTGCCCCAGCTCGCCGAGCGGCTAGACGAAGAACAAGACTGGCAACACATCCTTTCCCCCGGTGAGCTACAACGCATCAGCTTTGCCCGCGTGCTGCTGTCGCAACCCCAGCTTATCCTACTGGACGAAGCCACCTCCGCGCTCGACGAACCCACCGAAGCCCACCTCTACACCCTAATCCGCCAACGCCTGCCCCAAAGCATCATCATCAGCATCGGACACCGCGGCACGCTGGATGCCTTCCACGATACCAGCATAGAAATTGCCGCACCGATGGATTGCGGGTAAAGCGCGATGGCGGGTAAAGCCGCAAACAAAAGGCAGCCTGAAAGCAAGAAAATAGTTTTCAGGCTGCCTCACTATCTCCAACCATAGAACAGGCAACTCATTGCCCACCACTATTACCACCCCACAAAGGCAGCCTGAAAAGCCCCCCAGCCCCATTTTCAGGCTGCCTTTATGCTAAAATTTGCCCCCAATCCACAACCAGAAAGCACATCATGGCAGGCAACACCTTCGGACAACTCTTCACCGTAACCACCTTTGGCGAAAGCCACGGCGCAGGCATCGGCTGCATCATCGACGGCTGCCCGCCCAATCTTGCGCTCACCGAAGCCGACATCCAGCCCGACCTAGACCGCCGCAAACCTGGCACCAGCCGCCACGTTACCCAACGCCGCGAAGCCGACCAAGTGGAAATCCTATCCGGCGTGTTCGACGGCAAGACCACAGGCACGCCCATCGCCCTGCTCATCCGCAACACCGACCAACGCAGCAAAGACTACGGCGCCATCGCCCAACAATTCCGCCCCGGCCACGCCGACTACGCCTATTGGCACAAATACGGCACGCGCGACTATCGCGGCGGCGGCAGAAGCTCCGCCCGCGAAACCGCCGCCCGCGTCGCCGCAGGCGCAATCGCAAAAAAATGGCTGCACCAACAATTTGGCACCCACATCATCTGCTGGGTAACGCAAGTGGGCGAACATGAAATCGCCTTTGAAAACGAAGCCTACATCGCGCAAAACCCCTTTTTTGCCGCCAACCAATCACAAATCGCCGCGCTGGAAGCCTATATGGACAGCGTGCGCAAATCACTAGACAGCGTAGGCGCAAAACTGCACATAGAAGCCCGCAACGTGCCCGTCGGCTTGGGCGAACCCGTGTTTGACCGCCTAGATGCCGACATCGCCCACGCGCTGATGTCCATCAACGCCGTCAAAGGCGTGGAAATCGGCGACGGCTTCGGCGTAGTCGCCCAACGCGGCAGCTACCACGGCGACGAACTCACCCCGCAAGGCTTTGCCAGCAACCACGCAGGCGGTATCGTCGGCGGCATCGCCACAGGACAAACCATCACCGCCAACTTCGCCATCAAACCCACTAGCTCCATCGCCACCCCGCGCCAATCCATTGATATTTACGGCAATCCCGTAGAAATCGCCACCCACGGGCGGCACGACCCCTGCGTTGGGCTACGCGCCGCCCCCATTGCCGAAGCCATGCTCGCGCTGGTGCTGATGGACCACGCGCTGCGGCATCGGGCGCAAAACGCCGACGTGCACGTGGACACGCCCGATATTGCACGCGGATAGATTTCAGGCTGCCTTTGCGTGATGCAGAGGCAGCCTGAAAAACAAGCGAAGCAGTAAAGCCGAAAATACGCAACTCTTGGGACACATCTGCCCGCTAGCAAAAACCGTTTTATCCAACGCGCCATTCCATTTCGGTTTCAGGCTGCCTACCGCATACAGCAGAGGCAGCCTGAAAACACAAAACAAAAATCAAACCAGCCGGCAAGCGATAAGCCGCCAACCGGCGCACCACCAATTTAAACCCGCCACGCAAAGATTTCAGACTGCCTCTGCACCGCGTAACGGCAGCCTGAAAAAAGGAAACCGACATGGCAGACCTGTTGTTCCTGATTATCGACGCCCTCGCCCTGCTGATTGAATGGACTTTGCGCTGATTTTCTGGCTCGGGCGCAAACTCGGCCGGATACAGCGAACCGCGCCCAAACCCACGCGCAAGCAGACCATTATCGGCGGGTTGGCGTTGCTGATTGTTTTGGTGGCGGTTGGTTTGTGGTGCGGTAAATATGCCAACCGATGCCTCACGCACACCAAAGGCAGCCTGAAAACCTACTCTCGTTTTCAGGCTGCCTTTTATTGCCACCGCTTCACGACTGATGCCGTTTCTTCACGCTCACCTGCCGTTTTTTCACTTTCCCGCCGCTGTTGCGCACTTTCTCGTCTTTGCGATTTTCCCGCTTGGCAATGCGGTTGCTCAGTGTTGCGCGGCGCAACGGTTTGTTTTTGGTTTGCGCGGCGGTTTCTTCGTAGGGGTTTTCGCCCACGTTGTATTGAATCCGCAGCGGTGTGCCTTGCAGGTTAAACGCCTTGCGGAAGGTTTGCGTTAAATAGCGCGTGTAGCTGTCGGAAATTGCGCCGAGCGAGTTGCCGTGTATCACGATAACGGGCGGGTTCATGCCGCCTTGGTGGGCGTAGCGCATTTTCGGGCGCACCAAGCCTGCGCGGGGCGGAGCTTGGCGTTCCACCGCGCTTTGCAGCACGCGCGTGATTTTGGGCGTGGGCATATTGATAAACGCGGCGTTGTAGGCAGCCTGAATGCTGTCAAACAAGCCGTCTATGCCGCGTTCTTTCAGCGCGGAAATATAGTGAAACTTTGCAAAATCAAGGAAATACAGCTTGCGGGCGATATCGCGCTTGATGTCGTTGCGCCGCTCTTCGCTGATGCCGTCCCATTTGTTTACGGCAACCACCAGCGCGCGCCCTGCTTCCAGCGCAAAGCCTGCAATGGTGGCATCTTGGTCGGCGATGTCTTGCTGCGCGTCCAGCACCAACACGGCAACGTTCGCCGCTTCAATCGCTTGCATCGCTTTAATCACGGAGAATTTTTCCACCGCTTCGTCCACTTTGCCGCGACGGCGCACGCCGGCGGTGTCGATGATGGTGAACGGCTTGCCCTCGCGCTCAAAATCAATGTGGATGCTGTCGCGCGTGGTGCCCGCCATGTCAAACGCAATCACGCGCTCTTCGCCCAAAATGGCGTTCACCAGCGTGGATTTGCCTACGTTGGGTCGCCCGATGACGGCAAACACGGGATGTTTGTTTTCAGGCTGCGTTTCGTCTACATCGGGGAAATGCTCCAAAATCTCTTCAATCAGATAATAAACGCCGTCGCCATGCGCGCCTGAAATAACGTGTGGTTCGCCGAGTGCCAGCTCGTAAAACTCTGCCGCCAGCACGGCGTGATTGCCGCCCTCGCCTTTGTTTACCGCCAAATACACGGGGCGCGGCGATTGGCGCAGGCGGTCGGCGATGATTTTGTCTTGCGGCGTTAAGCCTGTGCGGGCATCCACAAGGAACACGACGGCATCGGCTTCATCCACGGCTTGCAGGGTTTGCTTTGCCATTTCGTGCAAAATGCCGCT
>ERZ773060.383-NODE-383-length-16278-cov-5.78376_pt1 | contig 16278 bp, 17 predicted proteins | sample MGYA00580628_ERZ773060 | MGnify/ENA primary metagenome ERZ773060 (study PRJEB29015, sample SAMEA2738019) | human oral metagenome | biome: human oral; feature: human-associated habitat; material: dental | place: China | collected 2045 ... | reverse complement strand
TCCAGCCTGCGCAGGCTGGAACCCCGGCGTTTTTGTTCCACGCGTTCCGCGTCCCAGCACGCCATCACGAAACGTGATCGCCCCTTTCTCCAATAGATCCACAGCAGCCCGATTCCCCTTGAGACTCATGCATATCCATCCTCAACCACGCCTTGAGCAGGGGTTTTATCACCAAACACGCTGCCTGCGAATACGTCTCAATGTCGCGATCCCACGATGCAGTTGATTCATTGGCCCTGCTCCACCTCCGGGCTACAGACCCCGGTAAACCATTCCGCAGCCCACGATCGAACCCATTCGGAATTCAACCGTCTGCCCCATCACCTTCAACTCCTCAGATGCGGACCTCACGTTCTCGGTAACGGTGTTCTCACTCCTGCACGGAAACTCCTCCGGCATCTCCCACGTCCTTCAGCTCCGTCGATGGACACCACCCAACAGCCCCACGGCGGCGCTCTTCATCGTGAACTTCACCGCAAAAGACCGCTTCCCGGAAACACTTCCTCACGCAGGAAAAATCAGTTTCTCTGCCTCATACCTGTTGCACCCTCATTTCACAAACACTCTTGAATCATCAAATACAAGCCTCGCGTCGTTTATTACATACTAAACATCTCCGACAAGCAGCGACGCTTCGTTGATCCATACACCTTGGAGAAATCAAGTCATCCAAAAGGATGACAACCCATGATAACCGCGATCAATCCTGCATAAAACTCGATAAATCCCGGTATACGCGACTCGCCGAAGGTCGTGATTGACTGGCCCGAACAACCACAACCGCGGGAGAGGAGGGTCAGCCACATGACGGGAAACGGCCCAGCCTTCGCCGACACCCCGGCCAGGACATGGCAGCTCATCATTTCCTCAGTCCTGGACTTCGTCGTCATCGCCTTGATCGTCACGGCCATCACCCTGTGGGCATCTGCCGGCGATCTACCCAGGACATTGACGATGTCGTTGGGTACCCTCACCACGATCGTTGTGACGATCACATGGTGGCGGTTTCGCACGCGCCTGGGCACAAGCCCCGGTCATCTTCTCCTGGGACTGCGCGCAGTCGATCCGGTCACTGGGCTGCCCGGTAAACTGCCCGGTTTCCGCGCGGTCGACATCAGGCGCGGCCAGGACCCATTGCGCCCGCGCCCCCGCTCCATTGCCCTGGACACCACGGTCCCCAAACGCCCACCCGTCGACGTGACATTGGTCGCTTCCCTCGACGACGGATCCCACTATCGCCTCGACATGCCGTGCGTGATCGGACGCGACCCTCGGGTGGCTCCTCCATATCACTGTTTGGCCGTCACCGACATCAGTCGGACCATTTCACGTACCCACCTGATGCTGTGGAGCGAATCAGGTTTGCTGTCACTCAGCGACATGGGTAGCCGAGGTGGTACCGCCATTGTCACTCCCCGAGGAGATCATCCGCTGCCCGCGGACCAGACCGTCAGCCTTCCCATGGCCCCGGGCCTCTTGGCGCATCTCCGCCTGGGACGGCGTGAGCTCCGAATCGAAGCCATCCCCAACCTGCCAGGAACGCGATGAACGAATTCGACCGCACCCTGATCGAGACCACCAAAACTCACAGGGAACGCCTCACCTCCGCATTCATCCATGGAAGACTCACGGAACGCCACAAGGTCAACACGAATCTGGGCCGACTCCTCGGCTCGGTGATTCTTGCAGCGGTGGTGGGATTCGCCTGTCTGGGAACCGGCTTCGTGCTGGGCCTCCTGGAACGCCAGCACCACGAGCAAGCGGTCAATGCTTTCATGGCCGCGATGAAAGCCAACCCCATCAAACCGGGCAATGGGTACGTCGAGGACGAGAAAACCGGTTTGTTGTTCAACTCAGAAACGGGCCTGTACATCGATCCCCGAACCGGTTTCCGTGTCGACCCCGACACCATGCTGGCCACCGATCCACAGGGCCGCACCATCGACATCAGGCTCGGCTGGTACTACGACCCGGAAACCAAGACCTACACGGATCCGGCGTCGGGACTCACCATCGACCCCGAGACCCTCACGGTCGTCAAGAAGGAGCAGTGATGACCTACACACGGCTCACCGTGATCGGCAGCAAACGCAAGGCCGATCTGGTGCTTCCCGATGATGAGCCCGTCGGGGCGCTGCTGCCGCAGCTGCTGGAGGTGCTGGACGAGCGCGTCCCCGGAGGACGCGAGATCGCGCTGTCCACACTCACGGGGGTGCGCGTCGAACTCGATGAGACACTCGGGGCACAGAGGGTCGACCACGGCACAATGCTGCGCCTGCTTCCCCTCGACGACGCCCCACAGCCACCCGAGATCGTCGACATCACGGATGCCGTGGCCGTCGCCGCAGGACGTCGTGGCGATCACTGGAACGAAAGAGCGGGCATCGCATCGGTCGCGACGCTTTCCGCGGTCGTCGCAGGGATCGCATCGACCAGCGCGCAGGCCCACATCGGGGGGCTGACCGGCCAGCACGGTTATTGGTTTCCTGCGGCATCCTTCTTCCTGATCGCTCTGGCGACGATCTTCGCCCACCGATCCCGCACCGGGGCTGCCGCCGCCTTCGGGGCCGCAGCCCTCGGCATCATCGTTCCTGCGCTCGCCCTGACCCCTCAGCCCTGGTCCCTGGGCACTCGCATCATCGTCCTAGCTGGCGCCACCTGGCTGGCACTCGGAGCAATTGTCGGAATCGGATCGAAACAGCGACCGGTCCTGCTGTGCAGCGGAATCGGTGTGCTGGCCGCCGTTCTGACCGCGGTGGGGGATCTTCTGGCATGGCCCCAGCTTCTGGTCGCGGTGGTGACCGCACTGACCGGGATGATGCTGACAGGTCTGGTGCCGGGAGTGGCCCTGGCGCTGAGTGGCCTGACGAGATACGACGACCGCTCGATGCGCGGGGAACGATCCGGTCGTCAGGACGTCGATCGCGCCATCGAGGAGGGGTTCGCCACCCTGACCTGGGCGGTCATCGCGATCGGCCTGCCCACCGGACTTGCGCTGTTCTCCCTGGCCGGGCAGGAAAGCCCGTGGACCACGGGTCTGACTCCCGCAATCTGCCTGGTTCTTCTGCTGCGGGCCCGTGTGCTGCCGCTCATACCGCAACGCATCGCACTGCTGATCACCGGATTGACGCCGCTGCTGGCGATGCTCGTGGGGAGTCCACAGCTCAGCTCCATGCCTCGGATGATCATCGCGGCTGTTGTGTTGATCGTGTTGCTGGGTATCGCGTTGATCCGTCCCAGCGCTGTTTTCGGTGCCAAACTGCGACGTGCCGCCGAGGTCGTCGAACTCCTGCTCATGATCACCACCATCCCCCTGGCGCTCGGCGCGCTCGGCATCTACGCAGACCTGTTGGAGACCTTCCGATGATCAGCGCGTGGTTTCGTGCCTCGGGAGGTGCCCGCGCCCGGGACCTGGAGCAGCTGGCACGCAGGATCAACACCCCACTCCCGGTGCGACGGCGGATCGGGGTCGCATCGATTGGGCGCCGCAGCGGCACCACGACCATCGCCTCCGAGCTGACGCTGATGTTGGCGCTGCTGCGCCCGGATCGTCTGCTCATGATCACGACCGACGATCCCGAACGATCGCGTTTCGCGCAGTTGAGGAGCCCACACACCGTTCGCCACTTGACCCCCGACCACTGGAGCGATCCGCTGTCCTTCTGGGGCGAAGTCGTTGGCGAGGCCCAGCGCGATCACGACCTGACGATCACGGACTGGGGGGCTGCTCCCCTTCCTCAGCTGAGCCTGATAGCCACCGATTCCCATGCGTTGTGTCTGGTCACCGCAGCCGACAGGGGGATGATCCAATCGACCCTTGACGTCGCGACGGCTCTGAGCGAACGTCTTCCCGTGCTGTTGGCGGTTGCCGATGTGCGGGGCGAGGTCGGTCCGTCGATCCGCGCACTGGTCCGCGGACTTCCCCTGACATCGATCCTGCAACGCCACGACCGTCGCCGGAACACACGAAAAAAACTCAGGGAACCGGATGCCTTCGAGATGTATCGCCTGGCCGCGAGTCTGATCGGGGTGCTCACCCGTCCGGCGAAGGGACGCACCTCATGACGGATGACATCGCCCTCCCCGAGAACCAGGAGCTGCAGCCCTCCCCGGCATACAAGCGCCTCCAGCGCCCCACCCGCACCACGACACCACTCGAACGCCCGGATCCGATCGAGATCCCGTCACCGCCCACGCTCGGTGCCGAGATCAGTCCGACCCCGTTCCAGTTCCTGCTTCCCGTGGTCGGGGCTCTCACGTCCGTGGTGATGATGGTGGTGATGCGCAATGGCCAGCCGTTGTTCATGCTGATCGCCGCCGTGGTCTTCACCGTGGCCCTCGTCAGCGGGCTCGGTTTTGCCATTTCCAGTCGGGGACGCGCGGGCAAACAGTTGCGTCTTCACCGCAGCCGCTATCTCGATTACCTGGAACGCACCCGCGACAAGCTGCGGGAACAGGCCGAGGAAGCGCGCAACACTGCCCTGGCGCTGCATCCGAGCCCGGCTGGGATCGTCAGTTTCATCCACGATCCGGAGAGATTGTGGGAGCGGCGACGTTCCGATGCCGACCATCTCCAGGCCCGCATCGGAATCGCGACCGTGCCGTGGTTCACGTTGAACGTCCCTACCTCCGAATCCCCCGTGGAACCGATCGACCCGATCCTGTTGCGTGAGGCCGAGATGCTCACCAGTTCCCATTCCTCCATTGAGGCGATGCCCGCCACCGCCGACCTGGTGGATGCGGCTGTGGTGGCGGTGATCGGGCCTCGTGAAAGCACCGTTGCCATGACCCGCGCGTTGATCATGCAGTTGTCCGCCCACCAGCTGCCCGAGGACCTTGAACTGGCGGCGGTTTTCCCGAGCGAACACGCAAGCGACTGGCGGGGGTTCGACCTGTTGCCGCACGTCCACGACCCGGACCTGTTCGACGGCCCCGTGCCGGCCCGTCGCATCGCTCCCACCCTCGATGCGTTGAGCGACATCCTCGCCGGCGAGATGGCCACACGATCCGCTGCGGCGACGGCGGCCAGACGCAGGGGAGGAAAAGCCGAGGAGCTGTCCCGGTTGGTTGTGGTCGTCGACGATCACGGTCATCCGGCATCACGCCTGCGCCATCCCGACCAGACCCTGCACCTCCGCGACCTGGAGGTGACCGTCATCCACCTCCTGGACGACCGCCTCGACGAACCCGACGACGTCGACATCCGCATCGACCTGCGTGACGAGGCGACCATCACCCACGGGGCACGCGGCACCGATCCTCACACCACTCATTTCATCCCGGAGGGTGCGCAGTCCTGGCAGTTGGAAACCGTTGCCCGCGACCTCGCGGCACGTCGCACCTTCACGGCCCTCCATCAGGAAGTGGTCGAGGGCGAGCAAGCAGACATCGAGGACATGCTCGGCATCGATCTGCACCAACCCATCGACCTGGCACGGCTGTGGCGCCCCCGCACCCCGGCCGATTTCCTGCGTGTCGCGTTCGGCGTCGACGACAACGGTCGCACCGTGCACCTGGACCTGAAGGAAAGCGCTCAGCAGGGAATGGGACCGCACGGCATCTGCATCGGCGCGACCGGCTCCGGCAAATCGGAGATGCTGCGGACTCTCATCCTGTCGCTCGCGACGGCGCACTCACCGGAGGATCTGTCCATGATCCTCATCGACTACAAGGGCGGGGCCGCCTTCTCCCCGTTCGTGCCGCTCCCCCATCTTGCGGGTCTGATCGACAACCTCGCCGACGATCCGCAGCTGACCGTGCGCGCCCGCGCATCGTTGCAGGGCGAGGTCGTGCGTCGCCAGCAGCAGCTCAAGGACGCCGATTCCTCGCCGTCGATCACCCACTACCGGGAATTGCGCCGGGAACGTCCCGGCCTGCCCCCGATGCCGCATCTGTTCGTGGTCATCGACGAATTCGGGGAGCTACTCACCGCGGAACCGGATTTCATCGACCTGTTCCTGCAGATCGGGCGCATCGGCCGTTCCATCGGGGTCCATTTGTTGCTCTCCAGCCAACGGATCGAGGGTGGGAAACTGCGTGGCCTGGACACCTATCTGTCCTATCGGCTCGGTTTGCGGACCTTCAGTGAGGCGGAATCCCAGGTGGTGCTCGGCTCTACCGATGCCTTCCATCTGCCTCCCATGCCGGGGTACGGATACCTGAAGGTCGACACCTCGGTGTATCAGCGATTCCGCGCAGGCTACGTCTCCGGACCGGTGCCGAGCGGGGTCCGTCAGGAAACAGCGGCCTCGGGTCCGCGCATCTACGAACTCCCGGTCTACAACGGCATCGAGGTCGATGAACGTGATCCGTCGGTTCCCCTGCTGCGTCACCCAGACACGGGGCGCACGCTCGTCGAGGAGGTCGTCGCAGGGTTGCGGGCCGACGACACCGCCGTCGCCCCGATCTGGTTGCCTCCGCTGCCCAGTCATCTGACGCTCGGGCAGGTGAGGGAGCAGTCGGACGGCGATCCGTTGAAAGTGGTCGTCGGGCTGGAAGACGATCCGGCGCATCAGCGTCAACTTCCCTGGACGCTGGATCTGACCCGCAGTGGCGGCCATGTCGCGATCATCGGCGGGCCACAAACCGGGCGCACCACGCTGCTGCGCACGATCGCGACCTCCCTCGCCCTGCACGCCACTCCCCAGCAGGTGGCCATCTATGGCATGGACCTGACCGGTGGTGGTCTCCGACGCATCGAGGGTTTCCCGCACGTCGGCGGGGTGGCGACGCGGGGAGACACCGACCGGATGCGACGGCTGGTGGAGGAACTCAGCCTCATGCTGCGTTCCCGGGAACAGTTGTTCAAGACCCGTGGCATCGATTCGATGTCGCAGCTGCGCGCCATGCACGCCGCTGGCCGGTTGCCGCAGCTTGCCAGCGCCGACATCGTGTTGCTGGTGGATGGTTACGGCCTGCTTCGCAGCGATTTTGAGCCACTCGACGATTCCTTCACCCGGCTCATGCTTCAGGCCGCCAGTTACGGCCTTCACCTGGTGATTTCGATGGGCCGGTGGGGGGAGCTTCGGATGGCGCACCAGACCTTGTTCGGTACCCGTGTCGAGCTGCGCCTCAACGACCCCTCCGATTCGATCATCGATCGCAAACTGGCCCCGACCATTCCGGCGGGGTCCCCGGGCAGGGCGCTGACCGACAACAAGACCCTGGCGCAGGTGGCGCTTCCGAGCCTGGAGATCGCGGGTTCCGAGGATGTCGGGGAAGCCCTCGAACGTCTCGCCCAGCAGGTCTCGGAGTCGTGGTCCGGTCCGGCCGCCGCACCGATCCGGTTGCTGCCCGAGCATCTACCTCCCGAGTCGTTGCCCGATGCCGCCGAGGAGTCCTCCGTGCCGCTGGGAATCCGACAAGACACCATGGAATCCGCCTTGTGGGACCTCGACGACGGAGACCAGCATCTGCTCGTGTTGGGTGATGCGAAGTGTGGCAAATCCACCACGCTGCGCACCATCGCTCGCGGACTCATCGCACGCTACAGCCCAGATGAGCTGGCGATCGCCGTCGTTGATCCGCGCGGGCACGTTCCCGGTGTCATCCCTGATGCCTACCTCGCGGCCCACGCGAGTTCTCTCCAGCAGGCGACGGGACTTGCGGGGTCGATAGCCAGCGAATTGGAGGCACGCCCCACCCGCAGCCCCGAGGAAAGGCTGCGCTCCCCGCAGATCGTGCTTCTCATCGACGATCACGACATCATCTCCGCCGGTGGTTCCGAGCCCCTCGCGCCGCTGATCTCCCACCTGCCTGCGGCGCGGGACCTGGGATTGCACGTGGTGGTCACCCGGCCCGTCGCAGGCGCCACGAGAGCGCTTTACAGCTCATTCCTGCAGAGCGTCCGCGACACCGGCGGGGCGGTGCTGTTGATGTCCGGCGACCGCTCGGAGGGTCAGATCCTGCCCCGAATCACCCCGGAACACATGCCGCCCGGTCGGGGACGTTACATCCGCCGCGGGGAGCAGCCCTACATCGTTCAGGTGGCCGACACACCGCGACATTCACCTCAGCCCTGAGCAGAAGGTGACAATGACCGTCACGCTGGTTCGCGAGGACTTGCAGGACTCCGAAAGGATGAGACATGCAGCTGCTGGGATCGACTTTCTTCTGCGAGGTGCCTGACGGCTGGGCCGAGGTACGAGAACCGGGCTGTGTGATAGCGACGGCGCCGGCTTCCGTGCTGGGTTTCACGCCCAACGCGGTTCTCAGGGAATCCCGGGTCGAGGGGCGCCCCGACACGTTAGCGGCCATCAGCCAGGCGAATCTTCGTGCGTTCGGGAAGGAGGCGCCGGGCACGCTGGTGATGCGGGTCGAGGCGGTGCGATGCCGCGGGGTGGAGCATCGCCGGATCTGGACGCTCTCCCCGGTCACGAACGAGGAGATTCACGGCAACATCCTCTGTCTTCTGAGCATTCAGGAACTCACCGTCGTCGACGGCGTGGTCGCTGAGCTGACTGTGACGTTGCCTCTTGTCGGATGGTCGCCGGGCGATCAGCACGAGACGATCGCGGAATCGCTGGCGGCCATGCCGGTCGCGGAGCGCACCGCACCGCCCACGGAATCGAACGTGCCCCCGGTCGTGTTGGACGGGTGGGCGACGACATATGACGGGGCACCCCGGGAGGATCTCAGCGTGATCAAGCCTCCCGTTCTCGTGTTGCAGGCCGAGCCGATTGTGCTCAGCGATGAGGCGAGCACGATCTTCCTGAACAGCGCCAGGACGCGGGTGTTTCCTCCGGTCACGGGCGAGGTGAGGAAGGAACTGGCTGCCGCGGAGCTGGTGGACGACGACGGAAATCTTTCCAGCGCCGGTTTCTGGTATGTCGACCACGTTCTGAGCGGCGAGGCCTGGAAGATTCGGGTGGCAGCTCCCAAGGCCACCGAGTTCAGGTTCTGGATAACGGATTCCACGACGATGTTCGTGGTCCCACACCCCGAGCTCGAGGGTCGGAAATTCTTGGGATACTGCCCCTCGAACGACCTGTTCCGTCTCCTCCTGGCCTGGGTGGAGGCGTTCCCGTCGTGGCCGTTCGACATGCACCTGGAGCTGAGCCGCAAAGAGCTACAGGCCAAACTCGAGCAGAACGTGACGCCCGGGCTCCATGTGGGCGGTGTGGGCGAGTTCGTGGAGCAGCGGTGGACCTACATGTCCTTGAGCGACGGCTTTGATGAGCCGGTCCTCAACTGGGTTCACACGCACACACGAGGCGACGCGGTGAGCTGGGTCAATCCTTCCCTGCGCAACATCCGACGTCTCATTTCCATTCAGCAGGATCACGACGATCCGTTCTGGCTGCGTCTGGTCGGGACCATCGCGGGTCTCGACCCGGCAACGGGAAACAGGAGGAATACATGACCTACTACAAAGTGAACGCCCCGGTCTGCAACAGCATCTTCTCGAAGGTCGAGGGGGAGTGTTCGAATGCGTCGACGGCTCACACATCGGTGTCGGGCGACATCGACACGCTCGGTTCCCTGTGCACAGGGAAGAGTGCGAAGCTGGCGGCACGTTTGAATGCCGTCTACAACCGGGTTTTGACGGCAGGGATGACCGGGGCCGAGCAGCAGATCACCGATGCCGTGGCTGGGGGACGCTCAGCCGTTGCGGCCATTCAGGCGGGGGACCATGAGATGGCGGATCGGACCGAGCGAGCTGCCAACATCGTGGACGAGGTCCGCATCACGGATGGGAAGAAAGTATGAGCATCATCGACACGAGCGGCCTTGAGGACTGGCCGGATCCAGCCTCGTTGTTCAGCGCGGCTTCCAGCCTCATGGAGCACGGCGCCAGCTTCGCGGAGCACGTGGAGGGAGCACACAGCACGTGGAAGGGCCTCGGTGCTTGCTACGAGACTCCCCACCAGGATCTCTTGTACTCGGCGCTGGACCCGGCCCTGCAGTCCAGCCAGCACGCTTCGGACGGGTGCGTCAGCGTCAAAGCGGCCATGACGCTGTTCGCCGATGAGATCTCCGCCCTCAAACCGGAGCGCGATGAGTTGGTGAAAGAAGCCGCCAGCTTCGATGCCAAACCCACCCCGGAAGACGACGATGGCCTCAGAAGCTACGCGAAAGAAGGCATGGCGCTCCAAGGAAAGGTCGATGACCTCGTCCGAAAATATGAAACCGCGATCAACACCTGCTTCGAACAGCTGGCGGCGATCGGGGACGACGGCCTGCCGACACCGAATGTCCCTGCATGGTCCGGAGTGCCGAGGGACACCATGATAGCTGCTCTGGGCGCTATGGGTGAGAGCAGGAAAGTGGACGTCGAACGCGTCATCAGACGCGTCGTCGTCCGCGTTTTCGGGCACGATTTCAAAATGCCCTACTGGATGAGCCACGCCAAATCCCGGTATTGGGACTGGAAGTCGTGGTTTTTCCGGCCCAATCAGCCGGGAAGCATCCTGAGCCGCTTTCGCAGTGCACTGACCGAAACATTTTTAGGTCCTCCACCGGGACGATACGGCCCGGCAACCGTGATCCGTCCTCCCAACATCACGGGGTCGTGGGGGCTCGGAAGGGAACACAGTTTGCAGACCCGCACCGGCACGTCCGCTCTCGGGCGCGTGGCAGGACGCGGCCTCTTTGTTCTCGGGGTCGGCTTGACCTACAGCAGTGAACTCGAGAAAGCCGACAAACGATACCGTGAACAAAACCCGGAACTTTCCGCAACCGAGCGGCAATCACGAGTGCAGGAAACCGCCGCGGTCCGGACAGGCTCGCAGGTGGCGGCAGCCGCAGGAGCAGGAGCTCTGGTTGGCTCAATCCTCCCTGTAGGAGGAACCGCCGTCGGCCTAGCAGTGGGCGCCGGGGTTGGGTTCGTAATGAGCATCGAAACCGGCGAAGGCAAGACTGTCGGGGACCACATCGCGGACTTCGGCGAGGGAGTTTGGAATTTCCTCAAAAACCCGTTTGGCGGATGAGAGGTGGAATAATGTCGCTAGAAATCATTGCCCCCGGAGCAATATTCACTGCGATCGGGCTCATTATTTTGGGCCTCCTCTCACTCTGGAGAGGATGGGTAATTTACAGTGAACCCACACCTCGATTTGTCATGGGCTACAGAGGGTGGTCATCAACACCTCTCGCGCTCCCTTACGGAGGCGGATTCATGCTATGCTTGGGAATAGCCGGCCTGAAGCCAATTCTTCCCCGAGCTATAATGTTCGTAGTCAGCGTGACATGTTTCATCTGTTTCATCATCTTCATGCTGGGATTTTTGATCTGGTTTCCCCGATTCCTTCTTCCCCGCTGGTACCGCCGAGCCGTGAAAGCCGGCGTCCCACGCAACGACCCCAACGCCATGGGAGCCTTCAAAGCCCTCCCCCTAGAACAACAACGCGAAGCAGCCCAACGAGGAAAACAACGATGACACCCCCTCGACGCCACCACATGACAGCCCTTGAGACGAAGACACAACCAGCAGACCCACACCGACACATCGACCCTCGGACGCGCGGCAGGACGCGGCCTATCCGTCCTCGGGGTCGACTTAACCTACAGCAGTGAGCACGAGAAAGCCGACAAACGATACCGCGAACAAAACCCAGAACTCACCGCCAGCGAACGGCAATCACGCGTCACCGAGAGCGCTACCGTGCGAACAGGATCACAGGTACTCGCGTCAGCGGCTGCAGGTGCTGCAGTTGGCTCCATGATTCCGGTGGGAGGAACCACAGTCGGCCTCGCAGTGGGCGTCGGGGTTGGACTTGTAATGAGCATCGATACCGGCGACGGCAAAAGCTTGGGTGACCGCATTGCCGATGTTGGCGAAGGATTCTGGAATTGGTGCAAAGGAACATTCAGCAGATGATAGGTCACACAATTCTCATGGAAGGTCTCGCCCCCGGCGACATCTTCACCGCAATCTTTCTTCTTATCATCGGCGTCCTCTGCCTCTGGCAAGGCTGGGTCGCCTACACGGAACCTGTTCCCCGCTTCGTCATTAACTATCACGGCTGGAGCTGCCCACCCCTCGCCATGTTCTACGGGGGCGTGGCCATGCTGCTCATGTCCTTGGGAGCACTCAAACCACCCCTGTCCCGCATCCCAGGAGGAGTGATCGGACTGACATGGCTATTCTGCGGGCTGACCTCTCTACTTGGCCTCTTCTTCTGGTTTCCCCGATTTCTTCTTCCCCGCTGGTACCGCCGAGCCATAAAGGCCGGCGTCCCACGCAACGACCCCAACGCCATGGGCGCCTTCAAAGCCCTCCCCATGGAACAACAACGCGAAGCAGCCCAACGAGGAAAACAACGATGACACCCCCTCGACGCCACCACATGACAGCCCTTGAGACGAAGACACAACCAGCAGACCCGCACCGACACATCAGCTCTCGGACGCGCGGCAGGACGCGGCCTCTTCGTCCTCGGGGTCGGCTTGACCTATAGCAGTGAGCACGAGAAAGCCAACAAACGATACCGCGAACAAAACCCGGAACTCACCGCCAGCGAACGGCAATCACGAGTGAGGGAAACCGCCGCGGTCCGGACAGGCTCGCAGGCGGCGGTCGCAGGAGCAGGAGCTCTGGTTGGCTCCATCCTCCCTGTAGGAGGAACCGCCGTCGGACTGGCAGTGGGCGTCAGGGTTGGGGTCGTAATGAGCATCGACACCGGTGAGGGCAAAAGTCTCGGGGATCGCTTTGCCGATCTTGGTGAAAACGTATGGAACGGGCTTAAGGGGTTATTCAGCTGATGATGACTCTTGTAACTCTCTTAGAAGGCATCATTCCCGGCGAAATCTTTGCCGCAATCATGCTCATCCTGATCGGTTCGCTCTCACTCCGGCAAGGCTGGGTAGCCTATACAGAGCCTATCCCTCGCTTCGTCATCAACTACCGCGGCTGGACCTGCCCACCCCTCGCCATGTTCCACGGGGGTGTGGCCATGCTGCTCATGTCAGTACCGGCATTCAAACTCCCCCTCCCCAAGATCGTAGCAGGAGTAATCGGGCTGACATGGCTATTCTGCGGACTAACCTCCCTGCTTGGCCTCTTTTTCTGGTTTCCCCGATTTCTTCTTCCCCACTGGTATCGCCGAGCCGTAAAGGCCGGCGTCCCACGCAACGACCCCAACGCCATGGGAGCCTTCAAAGCCCTCCCCCTAGAACAACAACGCGAAGCAGCCCAACGAGGAAACCAACGGTAAGGCGCTGAACCAGACACGGGCCGCCCAGCGTCCACATGGCAAACGCCCGTAGGCTGAGGATCGTGTACGACGTCTCGATGGTGTTGTTCGAGGGTTTCGAACTGCTCGACGTGTTCGGGCCGGTCGAGCTCCTCGCCCGGCTGCCCGAGGAGTACCGGATCATCTACGTGGCACCCGACACAGGGCCGGTTCGCAGCAGTCAGGGAGCAGAAGTCGTGGTTCCCGTGTCCTTGAAAGACGCAGCACACTCCGACATCGTGTTCATGCCGGGCGGCCCCGGCACCCGCTGCCTGGTCCGCGACCAACAATTCCTCCAGATGCTCAGCCATGTGGCAGCCCCCGCTTCGATCGTCGTCTCGGTGTGCACCGGTTCAGCGGTTCTGGCGGCCGCTGGTTTGTTGAATGGATACCGGGCCACCTCCAACAAACGAGCCTTCGACTGGGCGTCAGGACACGGAGACAAGGTCACATGGGTACGCAGGGCGCGGTGGATACACGACCGGAACCGTTGGACCTCCTCCGGAGTGGCAGCCGGCATGGACATGACAGCCGCGTTGATCGGTCACCTCACGGGCCCGGAAGCCGCGACGACGGCCGCCCGTGAAATCGAGTTGGAGATTCACCCCGACCCCACACGGGATCCCTTCGCAGACCCCGGTGACGATCCCGAAACATCATCCGCGCCGCTACGATGTTGACACGTTCACGACCCCGCGGACCGAGGTATCGTGCGGCCCTCACGCAGAGGCTTTCCGCTGCAGATACAGGACACCGTCACGCGGGCCGTCGACAGTCGAAGGAGACCTGATGAATCAACCGCACCCCGAGCAGATCAGCTGGCTGGACAGCATGGAGCATCGCAGCTGGCTCGCACGGCACCGGGACGCATTGCTGGACTTCTTCCAACCCGAGGTGATGTTGCCCGGCGCGGGCTACGCCTACCTCGATTCGCAGGGTCACGCCCTGCCCCGGCTGGGATCACAGCTGTGGCTGGGTGCACGCATGCTGCACTGCTTCTCCATAGCGGCCATGCAGGGACGTCCCGGAGCCGAGGACGTGGCCCAGCACGGCATCGGTTTCTACCTGAACGGCGCCAGTCGCGACACCGAGCACGGCGGATGGTTCCCGACCGTCGGGGGCGATTCCCCCAGCTTCCGCAAGGAACTCTACGGGCAGGCCCACATCCTGCTCGGCGCCAGTTCCGCAGCCACCGCTGGGATTCCCGGGGGCGAGGAGCTGCTGGCAGCGGCCCTGGAGGTCATCGAGAAGTTCTGGGTGGAGGCCGATGGTGCGGGCATCGATGTCTTCGACCGCGAATTCCACCAGGCCGAGCCATACCGCGGCCAGAACGCCAACATGCATCTGACAGAGGCCTATCTGGCGGCCTACGAGACGACCGGCGACGAACGGCTCCTGGAACGGGCCACGAGAATCGCGCACCGCATCGCGGGCCGGGCCGCAGACGCCACGGAAGGGGCCTGGCGGCTCCCGGAGCACTTCGACGCCACCTGGCGGGAACTCCCCGACCACAACCGCGACGAGCCCCGGCATCCGTTCCGACCCTACGGTTCCCAACCCGGGCACTGGCTCGAATGGTCGAAGTTGCTGCTCCAGCTCCGTGGCCTCGGCGTTCGGGAGACCTGGTTGCTGGACGCCTCCCGGCACCTCTTCGATGGCGCATTCCACGACGCCTGGGCGGACAACGGCGGTTTCTGCTACACCGTCGACTGGGACGGGAAACCGGTGGTTCCGGAGCGGTTCTTCTGGGAGATCGCCGAGGGCATCGGCGCAGCCGCAGGACTGTTCCGCGCCACCGGTGAGCAGCGCTATGAAGACGCCTACCGCACCCTCTGGGCCTACGCCGATGAGCACGTCATCGACCACGTGGACGGCTCCTGGTGGCAAGAACTCGACGTGCAGAACCGTCCCGTCACCCACACGTGGGAGGGTAAACCTGACCTCTACCACGCCTATCAGGCCACCTTCTACGCCCTGCTGCCAGAGAACCGAGGAATAGCATCTTGGGTGCGCGACCAGCACCGAGGCGACATCACAGCGATCTGAACCGAGCAGCGAGCCGCCGTGGATGGTTTTGACCCGGACCGCTCGTTCCTCAGGACCCAGCTCAACCGACGCGTCCCAAAAAAACTTCGCGGACAACGAAACGGGGAGGCATCCTAGGCCAGGATGCCTCCCCGTTGTTTCAGACTCAGTCCTCGTCCTCGGACTTCTTCTTCACCGGGTCGGTAACGAATTCCAGGACCGCCAGAGGCGCGGAATCACCCTTGCGGATGCCGATCTTGGTGATGCGGGTGCAGCCACCATCACGGCCCTGAAGGGTGGGGGCGATCTCCTCGAACAGTTTCGCCACCACGTCCCTGTCGGTCACTGATTTCAGCACCAGGCGACGGGCGTGAAGGTCACCGCGCTTGGCCTTGGTGACGAGCTTCTCGACCAGCGGCTGGACGCGGCGGGCCTTGGTCTCGGTGGTGGTGATACGGCCGTGCTCGATGAGCTGGGTGGCCAGGTTGCGCAGGATGAGGCGCTCATGGGTGGGGCTACCACCCAGGCGGGGGCCCTTGGTCGGCTTAGGCATGTCTCAATTCTTTCGGTCTGGTCCCGAGCAGCGCTCGGTATGGGTTCTCAGTACTGCTCGGTCTCGGCGTAGTCTTCGTCCGCTTCGGTGTCGATGTCATCCTCGCCTTCGTGCTCCTGGTCGTAGCGTTCGATGGCCTGGATCGGGTCGAACCCCGGGGCGGCGTCACGCAACGAAAGTCCCAGGTTGTGCAGGGTGACCTTAACCTCGAGGATTGACTTGGAGCCGAAATTACGGATGTCGAGGAGGTCCTCCTCAGAGCGGGCAACGAGCTCACCGACGGTGTGGATGCCTTCACGCTTGAGGCAGTTGTAGGAACGAACCGACAGGTTCAGGTCCTCGACGGGCAGGTTCAGCGACTCGGCGATCTGCTCATCCACGGGCGAGGGCCCCATCTCGATGCCCTCTGCGTTGACGTTGAGTTCACGAGCCAGGCCGAAGAGTTCCACCAGGGTCCGTCCAGCGGATGCGACGGCGTCGCGGGGCGCCATGGAGGGCTTGGTCTCGACGTCAATGATGAGACGGTCG
>ERZ773060.378-NODE-378-length-16505-cov-3.84365_pt1 | contig 16505 bp, 16 predicted proteins | sample MGYA00580628_ERZ773060 | MGnify/ENA primary metagenome ERZ773060 (study PRJEB29015, sample SAMEA2738019) | human oral metagenome | biome: human oral; feature: human-associated habitat; material: dental | place: China | collected 2045 ... | reverse complement strand
CACGCGGCCGTCGACGGCTTGGCCACCGAGCCGGGACGGGTTCAGCTCAAATGGCCCAACGACGTGCTCATCGATGGACGCAAGGTATGCGGGATCCTGAGCGAACGCGTTGAACACCCGGACGGGCCCCGCGCCGTGATCGGGATCGGCATAAACGTTTCGATCAGGGAGGACCAGCTTCCCGTCCCGGCCGCCACCTCCCTCAGGATCGCAGGACTTCGCGAGGATCCGAAACAGCTCCTGGGATCGGTCCTGGACCATTTCCAGCCGCTCTATGAGCACTGGCAGGGCGCGGGGGAGGTTCGTGACGAGTACCAGCGGCGCTGTGCATCCATCGGGACCCCGCTTCGTATCGTCGTCGATGAGCGACGAACCGTGGAGGGAATCGGGCACGGGGTGGACAAGCACGGGCGGCTCCGGGTGGCGACCGCATCCGGGATTGAGACCTTCGCGGTCGGTGACGTCATCCATGCACGGCTTGCCCGGTGAACGTGAGAGACTTGTGTCATGGCGCTTAGGAAGGACATGCTGGCCCCCGACGAGCAGGTGGTTCTGCACCTGCGTACCCACCTCAAATCGCTCGTGGGGGCGATCCTGATCCTGTTCTTGGCCAGCGCGTTGCTGACCATCGCTCTGGTGTGGCTTCCCGAACAGGCCAAACCGTGGGGCATCTGGGTTCTGGTCATCATCTTCGCAGCCGTGATCGTGTGGTTGGTCATCAAGCCCTGGCTGTTGTGGCTGACCTCCACCTACACCGTCACGAACCGCCGGATCATCACCCGCAAGGGAATCCTCAACAAGACGGGCCACGACTTCCCGCTGCGCAGCATCAACAACGTCAACACCGAGAGCTCCCTGATGGACCGGATGTTCGGTTGCGGCACCCTGATCCTCGAAACGGCCGCGGAGAAGCCCCTCACCCTGACGGACGTCCCGAACGTGGAGAAGGTCCACGTGGTGATCGCTGATCTGATCTTCGACGGGGAACCCGAGGTCGAATAGTAGGCTGCTGCCCCGTGGATCGTCGTTATCGGGTCGGAATCATCGGGGGTGGGCAGCTGGCCCGGATGATGCAGCAGGCATCCATCGGGCTGGGCATCGAAACCCACCTGCTGGCGGAGGAGCCCGACTCCTCCGCGGCGCAGGTGGTTCCGCTGACCGCGGTCGGCGACTACACGGACCTTGAGACGCTCACCGCGTTCGCGCAGGAGTGTGACGTCATTACCTTCGATCACGAACACGTTCCCACCAGGCACCTGCGCGCTCTCGAGGACCGAGTCGCCGTGAAACCCGGGCCGGATGCTCTCGAACACGCCCAGGACAAGGCCCGGATGCGGGAACGGCTGTCAGGATTGGGCGTGCCGTGCCCGCGTTTCACGATGTGCCGGACGGTTCAGGAACTCGTCGACTTCGGGCAGGAACAGGGCTGGCCGATCATCGCCAAGACCTCCCGCGGAGGCTACGACGGGAAAGGCGTGTGGAAACTCCACGGGCCATCGGAGGCCGCGGCCCCCTTTGAGACCAAACCCGACGTCTCGGCAGGCGAGGAAGTGGTGATCGTGGCCGAGGAGTTCATCGATTTCGAACGCGAACTCTCCGTGATCGCAGTTCGTTCGAGCTGCCAGGCCGTGGTCTATCCCGTCTCCGAGACCACCCAGCGCGACGGGGTGTGCGTGGAGACGATCACCCCGGCACCGGGGCTTCCCGGAACCGACGCGGCGGCGTTGCAGGAGCTGGCGCTGCGCATCGCGGGCGAAATGGGGGTCATCGGTGTACTCGCCGTTGAACTCATGCAGGCCCGCGACGGCCGCATCGTCGTCAACGAACTGGCCATGCGCCCCCACAACACCGGTCACTGGAGCATCGACGGGGCCCGGACCAGTCAGTTCGTAAACCACATCCGTGCGGTCCTGGACCTTCCGCTCGGCAGCCCGGAGATGACCACCCCGGTTGCCGTGATGACCAACGTGCTGGGGGGAACTGAGAAGGACCTCACTGAGGCTCTCAGGCACGTGTTCGCCAGGGACCGGGAACTGGCAGTTCATCTGTACGGGAAGCAGGTGCGTCCCGGCCGCAAGGTGGGTCACGTCACCGCCTGCGACACCGACCTCGAAGCGGCATTGCGACGTGCTCGGCATGCCGCTCGCTACCTGATGGGAGAAACCGATGAGTGATGTCGCGATCCTGATGGGCTCCGACTCGGACTGGCCGACGATGCAGACCGCTGCGGAGGCCCTCGAGGAGTTCGGGGTCAGCTATAGGGCGGATGTGGTGAGCGCCCACCGGATGCCCGAGGAGATGGTGGCATTCGGGCGGTCTGCCCACGAGCAGGGTTTCAAGGTGATCGTCGCCGGTGCCGGGGGCGCTGCGCACCTGCCCGGGATGTTGGCGGCCCTGACACCGCTGCCGGTGATCGGGGTGCCCGTGGCGCTCAAGCACTTGGACGGCATGGACTCGCTGCTGTCGATCGTTCAGATGCCCGCCGGTGTTCCCGTTGCCACGGTCGCCGTCGGCAACGCCCGCAACGCCGGTTTGCTGGCCGTCCGCATCCTCGCCGCCGGTGACGAGAAACTGCGGGCGCAGATGGTGCAGTTCCAGGCAAACCTGCGTGACAACGCACGTGCCAAGGGTGAGGTGGTGCGCAAGGCCGGTTCGGGAAACTGAGGACGATGAACGAGCGAGGGGGCCCCGGTGGATGTTCACCGGGGCACCCTCGTTTCAGGAGTGGTGGATCGTCTCAGGAGTGGTGGATCACTTGGTTCCGACCCGGACCCAGGAATCGAAGTAGTGGTCATCGATCTGGCCCGCGACCATTCCGATGCCGCTGATCGGCCCCAGGTTCTCCTTGAGCTGCGTTGGCAGCCCATTGCGGCTGCTCTTTTCCATGACATCCAGGACCTGCGGAACGTTCACCCATGCCGAGGACTGTGGGTTGTCGATTCCCTTGGTCAGTTTCTCGTGCTCGCTGTTCCCGCTGAGCCGGTCGCTGGGGTTCGAGAAAGAATCATTGCTGTCGGCGTTGAAGGTGGTGATGACGGTGTCGCCTTCAACGGTGGTCTTGGCATCCTGCAGGGTCCCGCTCCTGGTGATCTTCTCCACGATGTTCTTGTGCTTTTCCGGGTCCTTGGTGTGCACTTTGATGCCGACCTGGAGCTGCTTGGAATCACCCGTGACGGCGAAGGAGAACTGGGTGCCGAGGAGCGCCCGCAGATCATCGGCCGAGGAGATCCCGAAGTCTTTCAGCTGGCGTTGGCTTGAGGCAGGCAGGGACTCGAGACTCTCCCAAGCCTTGTTCACGAGGTCGGGTGACGGGGAGAAGGCGAGGGAACCAAGCCAGTCAGCGGGCATGCTGCCAGCGAGGTCCTTGACATTCTCGCCACGGTCCTTGATCTCGTCCTTCTGCCAAGTGATGGTTCGCAAGGCGATGGCCCCGTCCTGCACCTTGAGGCCTGCCGCAAAGCGTGATTCGAGAATACCGGCGGTGTTGATTTCTTGGGAACCGAACTGCTTGATGAAATCCGAGGAAATCCATGCAGTGGCGAGGAAACCGTCTCCCAGTTTGCCCATGTCCGCCTTGTAGGATTCGACGGAGGTGATGTTGTCCTTCAGGGAGGACTCGCTGATGTCGCTCTTCTCGTCGTTTGTGATCACCATCAGGTCGTCGACGAAGATCTTTTTACCCTTGATGTGCTTGTCGGCGAAGGCCTTGGCGGAGTCCTTGTTAGTGACTTGGACGGAGAAGACGTACGAGCTGGATCCGGAGCTGCTTCCGGAATCCTTCCCGGGCAGGGCCGCGATGGCAGCGGAGTCACCAAGCCACGGTTTCACCTCGGATTCGTAGTCCGGGGCGCTCTTGGCGCTCTTGGCCAGCACGGACCAGAGAGCCTTCTTGTAGTCGTCCCCGGCGTCATTGGCCTCGTCCTTCAGGAAGGGGAATTTTGCTGCGAGTTCCTTGACCGCCAACTTGTCGCCCGCGGACGGGTTCAGGTTCACCTCGAACACCGCCAAGGCGTTGGACGGGATGCCCTTGGCCGCGGCGGGCGCAGCCCCTCGCAGCAACGACCAGACGAGGAAACCGCCTCCGGCGAGCAGGGCGAGGGCGAGGACGCCTGCGATGATCGCCGTCTTCTTGGACTTGCGCTTGGCCGGGGCGGGGACACCGCCCGGGGGCAGGAGAACTCCCTGCGGCGGCTGGGGTCCCTGCGGGTAATTTCCTTGCTGGGGAGGTCCTTGATAGTTCTGACTCATTGTTCTGTCCCTCCGAATCGGGAAACTAAAACTCTCACCAGAATAGCCAAGCCGTCAAGGCGGAGGTGCGCCTGGCCCGCTGAGGGTGCCGGCCGCCGGGATCAGTGGGAGTACTTGGCGAGTGGCTCGGGGTTGCCCCCGATCCCGGTTTTTTTGACCTCCTGGCTTGCCTCCTTGTCCCAGAGCATCACGCTCTGGCCGCCGCGGTTGGCGTTCGCGTCGGCGACGGGCACGCTGAGGGAATACCCGGATCCCGTGGCGGAGCTGAGGAACACCCCGACTCCTCCCAGCACCTCACCGAAGCCGGTCTCGGAGCCCCGCCCCAGGGTATGGGCTGCCGCCATGTTCAGTTTCCAGTAGGAGATGGGATTGATCAGGGTCAATGGATTCAGAGCCTTCTTCGCGACCTTCCCGATCACCTCGCGTTGGCGCATCATGCGGCCGATGTCGCCGGTCTGGTCGGACTTGCGCATCCGGACGTAGCCGAGGGCCGTCTTCCCGTTGATGTTCTGGCACCCCGCCTGCAGCTCCAGGTGGGCGTCCTTGTCGCTGATGGCCTTCTCCGGGCAGATCTCGATGCCGCCCACCGCATCCACGGCCTCGACCACCCCGAGGAAACCGACCTCGAGATAGCCGTCGATCCTGATCCCGGTGTTGGCTTCTATGGTCTGAATCAGCAGCGGCGCCCCGCCCCAGGCGTAGGCGGCGTTCAACTTCGCCTTGCCGTGTCCGGGAACATCGATCCAGGAGTCGCGGGGCAGCGAGATCATGGCGGACTTTCCGGAGGGGGGCTTGTACAGCAGCATCATGCTGTCCGTGCGCTGTCCCTCGGTGTCCCCGGTACCGAGTTCGCCACGCTGCTGTTCGGTGAGTTTTTCGCGCCCGTCCGAGCCGACCAACAGCACGGCGGTGCCGGGTTGTTCGGCGGGCCGGTCGCCCCCGGGGGTGGTCGGCACCACGGTGCCAATGGTCCAGGCGTAGATGGGGGTTCCGATCATGAACGCCACCCATGCGAGGACCAGGATGAGAACCAGACGCCTGATCGGATGCCGACGCCTCGGGCTGCGAACCTTGGGCGGGCGGGTAGGTGGTGGGGGCTGGGTGAATCCCTGCGAGAGCTGCTGCGGTGTTGCAGGCCGGGAAGGCATTGGCTGCCCGGCGTCCCGAGCTGCCGCGCCGGGGTAGGACGACGACTCCTGCCAGGGCGATGGCTGGCGGGGAGGGTAGGGCGGTGGCTCCTGCCTGGGCGACGGCTGGCGGGGAGGGTAGGGTGACGGTTCCGGCTGGGGCGACGACGGATACCCGCGAGTCCGGTCCGGTTCCTGGTCGCGGCGGTACAACCAGTCGAGATCGGAATCGTGTTTGTGGTCGCTCATGGTTTGCAAGGTTACCCTTCGGGTGGATTGACCAGTTCGGCGGCGTGCCTGCCAGTGAGGCGGCCACCAGCGGTTCACTCTTGTAAAAGGTCCCACGGACGGGGGCGCCCATGGCGCGAATGTCCGAGGCACACCGGCCGCGTCATTCCCGCCGGGCGCGCGATCTGGTGCAATCCTCGTCGTTCACCCCAGTTCGTGGCCGTGGTGGTTGCTGCGACGGCCTCATCCGCCCGTGGTGCCACTGAAGTCCCTGTCACCTGCCCATGGAGCCGCCATGACCGCCCCCGATGCCGCCGTACGGAACAGACGCGCCATCGGGCTCATCCTGCTGACGGTCTTCTTACCTGGAGCCGCCCAGTACGTGGCGGGAAACCGTGGGGTGGGGCGGGTGGCTCTGCGGATCTGGGTCGCGCTCGTCGCGTTCGCGCTGCTCACCGGGCTGGGATTGTTGTTCTGGCGGGGACCGACCGTCGGGTTCCTGCTCAACGGAATGGTCACCGTGGTCATGAGGATCCTGGTGTGGCTGGTGTTCCTGGGCTGGCTGGGATTGTTGTTCGATGCTTGGCGCCTGTCGAGGCCTCCGGACCTGAAACGTCGTGCCCGCCTGATCCTGACCGGGGCCTGTGTCACTCTGGCCGTGGCTGCTGGTCTGGGCACCAATCTGCTCGCCAGCGCCTTCACCGCCGCCGGGTATGTCTCCGACGTCTTCACGGGCGGTGGTGACACTCAGGCCAAGCGGGGCCGCTACAACATCCTGCTGCTCGGCGTGGATGCAGCAGCCGACCGGGAGGGGCTTCGACCCGACTCGATCAATGTCGCCTCCATCGACGCGGAATCGGGACGTACGGTCGTGTTCGGGCTGCCCCGGAACCTCGTCGGTGTCCCCTTCCCGTCATCGTCACCGCTGGCGAAGCTCTATCCCGACGGTTTCCGGTGCGGGGAGGAGTGCATGCTGAACGGCGTCTACGCCCTGGGGCAGGAACACGCCGACCTCTACCCGGGCAGGGAGGCTGGCCTGACCGCCATGAAAGAGGCGGTCTCGGAGACTTTGGGACTGGAACTCAACTACTACGCCATGGTGGACCTCGCCGGGTTCCAGAAACTCGTCGACGCCATGGGTGGGATCAACCTAGACATCGGGAAACGGGTGCCGGTCGGAGGGGTCGGGTCGGAGGTCTACGGCTGGATCGAGGCGGGGACAGACGTCCACCTCGACGGCTATCACGCGCTGTGGTTCGCCCGCTCCCGGGCCGATTCCGACGACTATGAGCGCATGGCGCGGCAGAAATGCGTGATGGCCGCCATGGCCAAACAGCTCGACCCGGGGACCGTCGCGGCCAGGTTCGTCGACCTCGCCGAGGCAGGCAGCGACATAGTGCGTACCGACGTCGGAACAGATCAACTGCCGGAGCTGGTGGGGCTGGCGATCAGGGGTAAGGCCCTGCCGATCGAATCCGTCAACTTCGCCCCGCCCTTGATCCGCACGTCCTCCCCGGACTTCAGCCTGATCCGCAGAACCGTGGCCGAGACCATCGAGGCGTCGGAGGCCAACGAGGCATCCGCCACCCCCACGAGCAGCAGCATTCCTTCCCCGACCAGCGCATCCCCGGCCCCTACGGGGAGAACTTCCTCCGCAGGTGCCGGGACCAGCAGCGGAACCAGCTCATCACCGAGCCCGACGTCAAGTTCCGAGACACCTGTTTGCCGGGTAAGTTGATCGCGTGATTCCCGAACCCGTCAGTGTCGTCATGCCCGTCCGCAACGAGGAGCCGCACCTGGAGGCCGCCGTGGGGCGGGTGCTGGCTCAGGGATATGGGGGCGAACTGGAGGTGGTGCTCGCGGTGGGGCCGAGCAGCGATCGCACCCGGGAGATCGCCGGCGCCTTGGCGGCGGCCGATGACCGTATCGTCGTGGTGGACAACCCGACGGGCTTCACCCCGGTCGGTCTCAACCGGGCCATCGACGCGGCCAGCCACGGGATCATCGTCCGTGTCGACGGTCACGCCGAGCTGTGTCCCGGCTACATCGCAACCGCGGTGGAAACCCTTCGGTCAACGGGGGCCGCGAATGTCGGTGGCCTGATGGATGCCCAGGGATCCTCACCCTTCGAACAGGCCGTCGCGGCAGCCTACAATTCGCGTCTGGGTCTTGGTGGTGGCGGGTTCCATCTGGCCACCACGCCCGCCGGGCCCGCGGACACCGTCTTCCTGGGTGTTTTCCGCCGCGATGTCCTGGAGGAGGTCGGTGGTTTCGATGAATCCCTGCACCGCGCCCAGGACTGGGAGCTCAACTACCGGCTTCGTCGCGCCGGCCACGTGGTGTGGTTCACCCCCGAGCTGAGGGTCGTCTACCGCCCCCGTTCCAGCCTGCGGGCCCTGGCGAGGCAGTTCCACCTGACGGGACGGTGGCGGCGGGAAGTCATCAGGCGACATCCTGACACCGCGAACCGTCGCTACCTCGCCCCGCCCGCTGCCGTCCTGGGCACGGGCGTCGGGTTGGGAGCCGGAATGACCGGGGTGTGGCTGCGGCGCCCCTGGTTGGCCGCCGTGCTCGTCTTCCCGGTGCTGTACCTGGGTTTCCTCGTCTTCGCGACCCTGACCATGCGCGACGTGCCGGCGGCGGCGCGGCTCCGGTTGCCCATGGTGCTGGCAACCATGCACCTGGCCTGGGGAACCGGGTTCCTCAGGGGGCTTCCCCGACGCGGGTGAGGAGGGCCTTCTCCTCGGCGGCGATCCGGGAGACGCGCTCGGGCAGGGCGCCTGTCACCACGACCGTCGAGCCGCCCCCCAGCACCGGGGAGACCAGCAACATCCGTACGCTCTCCCAGCCTGGGGGTGGATCCGTGAACAGGAGCCGCCGATCCGATCCCGGGAAGCGCTCCAGCCCCGCATGGGTGATGTCCGGCAGCCATGCTGGAGTGTCCGGGGAAACGGGTTCCTCCCAGTGTGTGTCCGGTTCCGCCAGCACCTCCGCGTAGTCCGTGCAGTCCGCAGGAAGATCCGGGAGGCCCAGCCCGAGGGGGTGCAGCGAACACATCACGGTGACGGGACCCCTGATCTCGCTCGCCGGACCGACCACCGCGAGTACCGCCTCGCCGCCATTCCGTTCCGCCACGGGGCAACCACGTTGCCAGATCGCGGCCACCCACACCGCAGTGACCCAGTGCCCTGGGGCGGTGTTCACCAGGTCCAGATGAACAGGTTCCCCGTTTTCCACGCCGAGTGCCTCCAACATGTTCACGGTCTTGTCCACCCAGTTGGAGAAGGTCGTCCCGGACAACTCCACCCGCGAACCAGCGGTTTCGTCGTAATGGGTGAACAGCGGCGCGGCCCCGGAGCGTCTGCGAAGTTTCTCGGTGAACATGGCCCGATGCTAGGTCCTGTTGAGGGAGTCGCGCCGCTCGCCTCCTTGGAACCATCCGGATTTCCTTCGTGCCCGGCGGACGATACCCTGCTCCACTAGAGTCTTGGCATGCGCTACGTGGTGATAATGGCGGGCGGCTCGGGCACGAGGTTGTGGCCCCTTTCGAGACAAGGAACGCCCAAGCAGCTTCTGGAGCTTTTCGACGGGCGGAGCCTGTTGCGGCTCGCCTACGAGCGGGTGGTGGGCATGATCCCGGACGACCGGATTCTCGTGTGTACATCCCGTGCTTATGTGGATGTCGTTGCCAGACAGCTTCCCGAGCTACCGGGGGAGAACTTGCTTGGGGAACCCGTAGGCCGTGATTCACTGAGTGCCGTGGCATGGTCTGCTGCGGTCCTCGAACGACGCGACCCGGAGGCCGTCGTCGCAATGCTCAGTGCTGATCACATCATCACCCCGGTCGAAGGATTCCGCACCACCTTGGAACGCGCCTTCGAAGTGGCGGAGACCCGGCCCCGGGCACTCGTGACGATGGGAGTTGTTCCGACCGAACCCCACACGGGATTCGGCTACCTGCACCGGGACGGGCGCGTTGACGAGAAGTTGGATGCCTGGCGGGTCTCGGAGTTCAAGGAAAAGCCGGACCTCCGGCTGGCCGAGCACTACGTGACGTCGGGGGAGTACTGGTGGAATGCGGGGATGTTCGTGTGGCGCGTGAAGACGTTACTGGACCAGTTGGAGGGGCTGGTGCCGGACACGGCCAAGAAAGTGCGCAGAATCGCTGCTCATAATGAGCTGCTGGATGAGCTGTTCCCCACCCTCCTGAAGACCTCCGTCGACTATGCGGTCATGCAGCCGGTTTCCTCCGGCAAGGGGAGCGCAGAGGTGCTTGCGGTCGCGCTGGACGTTTCCTGGGCAGATGTCGGCAGCTACCGGAACCTCGCTGAGCAGTTCTTGCTGGATGAGCACGGAAACCGGGTTGACGGACGCAACATGAGCTTGGACTCCTCGGGCTGCGTGATCATCAACACCGCTGGTGAAGGGCATGTTGTGGCCGCCTTGGGACTCCGGGACACGCTTGTCGTGCACACCGCCTCAGCGACCCTCGTTGCCCCTCTGTCGGATGCTGGGAGGGTACGTGAGCTGGTGGAGCTGGTAAGCGATCGTTTCGGTTCCGAATACGCCTGACGGTACGGCAGCGGTACGTCTGGGGGCTTGGGGAAGAATCGGGCACAACCGGCCCCAAGGAACGCGGGACGCGAGGGCTTGGCCAAACGGAGGACAGTGGGGGCCTCGGATCCGGATTGTTCGTTCTTCTGGCACGAGTAGGATTAGGCCATACCTTCAACCTTCAACTTAATCAGCTGCTGGGGATTTTCGGCTCCTCGGTGGTGATGCCCATCGAAGCGGGGGGACAGCTTGGCGAAACGGTCGGCAGCGGTCCTGACGGTAAGAACGGGCGGGCGGATTCTCCTTGGGGTCCTGTCCTCCCGGGGTGGCGAACGGTTGGGGAAACGAGCTGGATTTGTCCGCCCGGCCCCGGTGCAAACCGACTCGCCGGACGGGCTTGACGCGAAGGAACCGCACGTGTGTAATTTGGGCCAGAGAGGGGGCAAAATGGACGACATCTGGACGTTGGGGGTGAACGCCGAGGATGAATTCGCCTGGCACCAGCATGCATTGTGTGCACAGACGGATCCAGAGGCATTTTTCCCGGAGAAGGGGGGGTCAACTCGTGAGGCGAAGCGTGTGTGCTCAAGCTGCACAGTGCGCGCCGAGTGCCTGGAGTACGCGTTGGCCAATGATGAACGATTCGGGATTTGGGGTGGACTTTCGGAACGCGAGCGCCGGAAGTTGAAGCGCCAGGCCATTTGAACCAGCTGCCTGACTCGTCAAGTCGCCGGGTGGGCTATCGTCAGGGTTGTGTGTTCCCCCGGGTATCGGGGGCCTGCTGACAGGAGGAACCGGCTTGACGAGTCAGGCGATGACAGACGACCTCTGGGCCTGGATCGACGAAGAGCCGGAGCCCGAGCCACTCGAGACGATAGATTCCCGCATGGTGGCCGCGGTGATGGTGGTACACAACGCGGAGGAGTGGTTACCACGCCAGCTGAGGGCTCTGGCGGCGTTGAATCCCCGGCCGGCGATGCTTGTCGCGGTGGACAACGGATCAACAGATTCATCGCGACAACTGCTGGAGCAGGCCCGCGCGGCGGGAGTCATAAGCGGCGTGCTGGACGGTGGGAAAAACCTCGGTTTCGGAGAGGCGGTTGCTGCCGCACTGCCACCTGACGCGCCATGGATCTGGCTGTTGCACGATGATTCGGTTCCCCGGCCCGATACACTGGGCCAGCTGTTGCGGGGCGCGACCAGGACGGGGGCAGCAGTCCTGTACCCGAAATTGCTTCAGCCGCGCCGTCGCAACTATCCCGAGACACTCGCCGAGATCGGGCAGTCGATCACCCCGACGGGAAGACGTGTGGCCATTGTCGACAACGGGGACATCGATCAAGGACAGGAAGTCTCGGAACCGGTGTTGGGCGGATCGACCGCAGGAATGCTGATCCGCGGCGACGTCTGGCGCCAGCTCGGTGGCCTGGCCCCGGAGCTGCCGTTGCACCGTGACGGGGTGGATTTCGGGTGGCGCGCCAACGAGGCCGGACACAAGGTGGTCACCTGGCCGGAAGCGGCCCTGACGCATCGCCAGTCCGGCAGGACGGGGGAACGACGCAGTGCTTTCGCCCGGGAATCACACGAGATCGATCGTCTCGCCGCTCTCCGGGTGGCGGCCGCTCGCGGCACGAAACCGGTCTCGACCGCCCGGCTGGTGATCGGAAGCTGGTTCCGGGCCATCGGGTTCCTTCTGGCCAAGTCCCCCCGACTCGCGGGCGCCGAGCTACGGGCCATCCGCAGGTTCACATCCACCCGCAACCAGGTGAAGAGCCTGGCGGCTCGCTCGGTGGGCAACGTGGATGTCTCCCGCCTGCTGCCCAGACGTTACTGGTCCGTGCGCAATGCGCTGGACCGGCTGGGGGCGGACCTGGCCGACCGCTACCGGGACTTCACGAACCAGGAATCCGGGTTCAGCATTGACGAGATGACCGGGGATGATTTCGCCGGCGGGCCCTCGCAACGCCGGTTCCTGGCTCCCCTGGCGATCCTGACGTTGCTGCTGCTCGTGGCAGGGGGTGTGGCGCTGCGGAACCTGTTCGGGCTCGGGGACGTTTTCGGTGGTGGTCTGCTTCCGGCTCCCGACGGCATCGGTAAGGCGTGGGAGGCTGCGCTGAGCCCGACCACCGGTCTTGCGGGCTCCGATGCACCCTGGCTCCTGGTCGGGGCTCTGCTGTCCACCCTGTCATTCGGCAGCCCACAGTTGCTGATCTTCCTGGCCCTGGGGCTGTCGCCCCTACTGGCGGGCCTGTCAGCGCATGCTTTCCTGCGCCGTTTCGAGGTGCCCCGCACCACATCGGCGATCACTGCCGGGACCTGGGCCGGGGCGGTGATCCTGCTCGGCCTGGTGACTGCAGGCGACACGGCGGGCATGGTGCTCGCCATCGTCCTGCCACAACTCGCCTCCTCCATTCACCGGATTGCCATTGACGACAGCGTCGGGGCCGAACGACTCCGGGCGCCCGCCAGCGCCGCTGCGTGGCTGCTGGTCGGAGCCGCGGTATGGCCTGTGCTCCTGGTCCTGGCGGTGATCGGGGGGATTATCTGGGTGATCCGAGACCGCTTCGTCTGGTTGCCCGTGTTGATCGTGCTCGTTCTCCCAACCGCTTTCCTGGTCCCGTGGATCCCGTCGTTGATGACCCACCCGAGCCGTCTTCTCACCGGGCCCGACCCGCTGGCCTGGCCCGCGTGGCCGCCGGCCTCGCTGGCCACCCTGTTCGGCCGGATACTGCCCTCTGGGCTGCCGCTCTGGGCGAACATAGTTTTCTTCGCAGTTCTGGGACTGGTGGCGTACTACGCCATCTGCACGATCCGAAGCACACGAATCCGTCTGCTCTCGATCACCGGGATCGGGCTTCCGCTCATCGCGGGGGTGGTGCTCTCCCGAATCGCCTTGCCGGTGAGTGGCGGCGAAGCGCGGGCCCTGCTCTCGGGCTGGGCCCTGCTCACGGTGGCAGGCCTGCTCGCCCCGGTTGTCGCCATGAGGCTCCGGGGAGAGAAGGCCGGAGCGGATCTGCGCGTCCTGCTCGCCTGTCTTTCCGCGGTCTCGCTGCTGGCGGTCGGTGTCTGGGCCGTGATCGGTTTTGCAGGTCCCGTCTCCAACCACCCCTCCGAGCTCGGTTTCGCCCGTGGTGTGGTGGTCTCGGAGCGTCAGACCCGGGTCCTGATGATCGAGACCAAGCCCGACGGGGGACTGAGATGGAACGTGGTCGATTCCTCCCAGCCCAGCTGGGGCACGGCCGAACGCAACCCGGTGGGGGCCTTCCACGACGACTTTGCAATTCTCGTGCAGCTGCTCGGTGGTGGTGACGCGCCAGAGAACCTGGCTGACCGCCTTCAGGACCTCGGTGTCAGTCACGTGTGGATGAAAGGATTCAGCACCGAACAACTGGCGGCCGTCGGGAACGCGGCAGGCCTGACGCGTTCCCCAGTGGACGGAGACACCGTCATCTGGACGGTGGTGGAGCTTCCCTCCCGTGTGCACATCGTCGACGAAAACGGCAGCAAAGCCATCCTGGACGGGACCGTCACGGCCGCCGAGACCGAACGTCGCCTGGTGCTCGCCGAACCCCCGGATGACCGGTGGCGGGTCCGCATCGATGGACAGGAACTCGCGCAACTCTCCGAGAGTGGGAAGGCGACCTTCGTCGTTCCCGCGGGGCTCGCAGGAAGGGTGACCTGGGGCATGGCCCCGGCATGGTGGATGTTCGGCCTGCAGGCCGGTGTGGTCGTGTTGATTATCGGCCTGGCGGCCCCCACGATCGGAGGCTCCTCGGGGGCCCGGCGCGGACTGGAGGACTGAAGATGCGACGTGTGCTCGAGACGCTACTGGGTTTTGCGGTTCTGACCGGCGTGGTCGTCGGGATAACCGCCCTGACACCGGCCGAACTGCCCAGGGCCACTACGGTCGAGGCGGTTCGCTCCACGAAGGTGGTGTGCGTGCCCGCGGCCTCCGGCGCGACGGTGGTGGTGGACAACGCCACGACGGTTACCCCGCTGGGCGGCTCCGCCACCGAGACGAAACGCACGGTGCTCACGGGACAGGAAACCTCCGTGGTCGCTGAAGGCACGGAGGGGCCGGTGGGTGGGGCAATCTCCGGATCCGGTGCCGTGCGGACCCTCACCCAGTGCGTCAAGCCTGTCTCCCAGGGCGTGATTGCGCTCCCGGCCACGGCGGACACGCAGCTCAAGATCGTCAACCCGGACGCATCCGAAGCGGCGATCGACCTGACCCTGTACGGTGCGGAGGGAGAGATCCAGGCCCTTGGGGCCCGGGGAATCACGCTCGCCGCCTATCAGGAACGCACCATCGCCCTGTCCGTCCTGACCGAGAAGGCAACCCCGGTGGGGGTGTCCTTCCAGGCCAGCCGAGGCCGTGCCGCGGTGATGGCCATCACCCAGACCCAGAACAGCGGGACGGCGGCCGGGCCCTCGCAGCTGAGCACATCCCACCTCCTGCCCGGAATCCCGGCCGGGGCGACCAGCTCCGTCGTCGTGCTCGCCAACCCCAGCGAGACGCGGATCACCGCCAACCTGACGGCCTACGGAACCACACCCGCCTACCAGCCCCAGGGGGGCGGGAACATCAGCATCCCGCCGCACGCGAGCGTGTCGGTGTCACTGGAAAACGCCCTGCTCGGTGAGGCATCGGCCATTCAGGTCAATTCCGACGCCCCCGTGATGGCCGGCATGGCGTTCACCCTGGGAGACTCCGCCCAGGTGGCGCCTGTCGACGCGGGGACGTCCTTGGGTACCTTCACCTCACCCGGTGGCGTGCTGCAGCTGACGAACCCGGGGACGGCCGACGTGCAGGCCACGGTCACGGCCACCGGGGCCGGGGGAGCCGAGGAGGAGGCCACGGTCACGGTGGGCGCCGGACAGACCGTTGTGCACACACTCCCCGCGACCACCGAGCAGGGACAGCGGGTTACGGTCAGCTCCGGCCAGCCGCTGTTCGGAGCCGTCGTCTCCTCCGGCGAAGCAGGTTCCTGGGCGGCACCCCTGGAACCGATGACCGCGGGGGAGAGCCCACCGCTGGCTGCCGAGCTCGACCCCGAACTACACTGACCCAGGAAATAGAGTCCGACCTCCTGGTGATGCCCCGGCTGATGTCCTCGGGTCACTGCGTGCATTGAATGGTCTCTGGTGATCTTGCCAAATCACGATAGGAGGGCGGGGGTTGGACGACAACACCCCTGCGGTCGACAACCTGAGCTACACCATTGAGGGTGGTGAGGTGCTCGTGATCGCCGGTGCGAACGGCTCGGGCAAGACAACGGCCATGGAAATTCTGTGCGGGCTGGGTCTGTCCAACCTCGGACCGAGTGGAGTTGCTCGGACAGCCCGTCGTTCCGGGTGGGGCGCACAGAAACCGGATTGGGTGTCCAGCTGCAGGTCGGTGGGCTGTCCCAACGACTCCGGGTCCGCGAGGCCCTGAAAGCGGTCGAGTGCCTGTACCGGGATGACGGTGACGTCGATGTGATAGGCGATGCGCTCGGTCTGCGTTCAAGGATGTCCCAGATGGTCGGTCAGCTTTCCGGGGGATGGCAACGGCGCTGGAAGGACTTCCACAGATCCTGAGGGACGTGCTCGTGTGGAATCCCCTGAAGCAGTGGTTCGACGTGCTGATCGGGATGTACACGAATCAACCGGTGGCGGCGGACGCGTGATGGAAACTGACGCTGGCCATTCCTCTGGGTCTGGTGACAACGCTGCTCGGCCTTCGGATCTGGATGAGGAAATGAAGGAATCCGCGGATCGGTTTCCCGGCCCCGGTTGTGGCAGTCTCGAAGAGATACCCGTTCGTGGGATCCCAAAGGTTTCAGTCCTCCCAATCGGTTGGGTCGTATCCCAGTAGGTCGCTGACAGGGCGGCCCGTGAGGGCGCTCAGCTGTTCCACGATCGTGCGGTGGACCAAGGACTGCAGCGCAGACCGGCTGCTGGAGCGGTGCTCCAGCGGTCGTTCATAGATAACGATCTGGGCGGGGCGACCCTTCGACGGCTCCAGCGCGGCTGACATGGGTACCCGGTCCCCGGACCAGGCGGTTTTCAACAGAGGCACGTCCTCGACCCCGACGACCATGCCGTCGAGGGCGTGCGGGTCGACCTCGGCGATGGTGGCGAGCGCATGTTTCACGCACTGGTTGAAATACTCGACCCGGTTCGGAGGGCGCAGCGGAACGGTTTTGCGGTTGTTGGAATCCGGTAGGGCAACAGGTCCGTGCATTCCCCGGTCGTGACGGTCGCGGCTGCGTGGCATGCGGTAACTCTAGCCGCGGAAAGCGGTAGGCTTCGAAGGTGCGTCGTTGTTCCCGGACTGCCTGCGGCATGCCTGCCGTGGCCACACTC
>ERZ773060.376-NODE-376-length-16549-cov-5.75015_pt1 | contig 16549 bp, 13 predicted proteins | sample MGYA00580628_ERZ773060 | MGnify/ENA primary metagenome ERZ773060 (study PRJEB29015, sample SAMEA2738019) | human oral metagenome | biome: human oral; feature: human-associated habitat; material: dental | place: China | collected 2045 ... | reverse complement strand
ATGACAACAAACAGGAAGGTTAATTCGATGGCATATCGGGTATAGACATTCCATTCAACGCCCATATGGGGATAAATATGCTTCCAGAAAAAACGGAATGCAGCAGATAGCAAAAATCCGATCAGAAGACCGGTCAGCAGGGAAAATACGTCATTTTTCATTACTGTCTCCTTGAATCAAAATACGCTTGTCAGCGGACGGGAAGATTGGGGCAAATCCCATAGGTTTATCATTGATGGACGGCGTTAAAAAATGTTGGATGCAGGGCGCGCTTGCTCATCGTTAAAGCGGCGGTGATAGCGGGGCAGATGCTCACGCTGCGTTATTGGCTTTCTTCTGCCTGCCGTTTTTCTCTCTTTTTATAAAAGAGTGCCACAATAATAATGACAACAAACAGGAAGGTTAATTCGATGGCATATCGGGTATAGACATTCCATTCAACGCCCATTTTGGGATAAATATAATCCCAGAAAAAATCAAAAATGACCGATACGGAAAATCCGGCTAAAAAAGCGACCCAGTGGGGTGGTTTTTTATTTTTCATGACGTTCTCCTTGAAGCAGGACGCCCGCACCAGCGGACGTCTTTTATGATGCAGATCAGATTGCAGAACTGGTCTTGAGGCTGTTTACATTTCGTTTTGGATATAGTTGCTACGCGCTTTTCTACACCCCCTCCCCGACCCTTCCCCGCCTCGCAGGGGAGGGGGGATTCAAATTGCAAACAGTTTCTAATACTCCCTGCATATTGATCTTTATTATTTCGCAAACGCGGTTTTCAGTTCTTCCAGCGTTGCGCGCAAGGCGGTCGGGCCGCCAATGTCGATATAGACGTTTTTGGTTTGCGGATAAATCACCTGCCCTTTTTTCCAGGCAGTGGTGCCGTGGACGAGTTCGTTATCCAGCGTTTGTTTGGCGCTGGCGCCGTCTTCGCCAATGGCGACGAGGCGGTCAAGCGCGTAAATCCAGTCCGGATTTTCCTGCGCGATGTATTCAAAGGAAACGGGGTCGCCGTGGCGGCCGCTCATTTTTTCGTTATGCACCAGTTGCAGTCCCAACTCTTTTTGCAGCCAGCCCGCGCGCGAATCCGGGCCGTAGAGCGCGATTTTCGGGCCATTGACCAGAAGCGCCAGCACTTTGCCCTTGTCGGCAGATTCTGCTTTGACTGCGTCGCGCAAGGCGTTCAGCTCGTCGGCGTTTTTTTTCGCCTCGGCTTCTTTGCCAAAAACCGCGCCGAGACTTTCCAGCCGCGCCAGGCCTTCTTGATAGGCGTTGTCGCCCGGCACGCTCAAATCAACCGCCTGCGCGACGGCTTTGACTTCATCCAGTTTGCCCGCCGAGCGCGAGGCGACGATGATGAGGTCGGGCTTGGCGGCGTTCAACGCTTCCAAATCCGGCTCGAACAGGGTGCCGACTTCTTTCGCGTTCGGGGTGGCGAAATCGGCGGCGAATTTTTCGCCGGGGATGCCGACGATTTTGTCGCCGAGTCCGAGCGCCACCAGCGTGTCCAGAGCGCCGATGTCATAGACGGCGATGCGCTCCGGCACTTTGGCGATTTCGACGTCGCCCTGCGCGGTTTTCAGCGGCGTCGCCTGCGCGGCGAGAACGAGGGAAGCCACGGCGGTGGCCAGCAGTTTTTTCAACATGGGTTGCTCCTGTTGGTTGTGAAGGGAAACGCGAACCTAAACCGAACAGGTACGGTTGGCAAGCGACGGCTGCGCAATTTTTGTCCGTGGCTTTTTGTTAGACTGCGACAGTCGCTTGATTTGATGAAGGAGTGCGTCATGGTTCGTTGGCTGATCATTTTGCTGTGGGTATGTACTGCCGCGCGCGCGCAGGAGGCGGGGCAGGCGCTGGCGGTGGAGGTCGGTGTGGCGACGCGGGTCGCGCATGAGCGCTCGCTCGCCGCCGATGGTGTGGTTGCCGCGCGCGAGCTCGCGGCGGTCAATGCGCAGGTGGCGGGGGTGTCGCTCGCCAAGCTCAACGCCGATGTTGGCGACCGGGTGCAGGCAGGGCAGGTGCTGGCGCTGTTTGATACCGCCACGCTGAAGCAGGAATTGGCGCAGGCGCAGGCGCAGGAGGCGCGGGCGCAGGCGGCGCTTGCCCAGGCGAAGCGCAATGCGGCGCGGGCGGGCAAGCTGGTGCAGGAGCGCGCGGTCAGCGTTAGTGATTCGGAGCAGTCGGCATCGGCGCAGCGCGAGGCGCAGGCGGTGCTGGATGGCGCGGTGGCGGCGCGCAAGCTGGCGCAGTTGCGCCTCGGTTATGCAGAGGTGCGCGCGCCGGTCGCTGGGGTGATGGTCAGCCGTCCGGCGCAGGTCGGGATGACGGCGGGGATTGGTGCGCCGCTGTTTGTGTTGCAGGTCGATGGCGCACTGGAGTGGCAGGCGCAGGTGTCGCCGGAGGACGGGCAACGGCTGAAGGTTGGCACGCCCGCGCGGGTCACGGTCGGCACGGCGGAGGTCGGCGGCCGGGTGCGGCTGTTCGTGCCGGATGCGGACGCGCAGTCGCGGCGGGTGGTGGTGCGGGTCGCGCTCGACAGTCATCCGGATTTGCGCGCCAATTTGTTGTTGCGCGGGCGGTTTTTGTTGGGCAAGGAGGAGGTGTGGACGATTCCGGCGGCGGCGCTGGTGCGCGAGGATGGTCATGATTTTGTGGTGCTGGTGGAGGCGGATAACCGCGTGCGCAGGCAGGCGCTCACTCTCGGCGAACGGCTCGGCGACCGCGTCGTGGTGCTGGACGGGCTGCCGCAAGGCGCGCGGTTTGTGCTGCGCGGCGGCAGTTTTTTGCAGGACAGCGATGTGGTGCGGGTGGTGGATGGTGCGCCTGCGGCGGCGGGCGGCGGGTGATTTACATACACTTGAGCGCCCGGTGTGTATGTAAATGGTTCCGCCATAAACAGCGTGAGTGCCGCCAGTAACCCCACCCCAACTTTCTCGCACTACGCGCGAGCTGTTCCAGTCCCCCACCGGGGAGGGAGCTGTTTGGCGGTACTGCGGGCAGCGGTGGTTGGATGGGTTGTGGTTGTTGAACGATGTTGCATCGGTGCCGGAATCACTGGCGCTACCCCCACCCCGTCCCTCCCCCGCTGCGGGCTTCGCCCTGCGAGGGAGGGGGGTAGAACGGCGGGGCTTTGAGCGAGTGGCGACGGAATTATGTTTTGCTTTTGTCGCGCTGCGGGTCGCCTGCTGCCCCCACCCCAACCCTCCCCCACGGGGGAGGGGGAATGCCCGCCCCACCGCGTATTTTGTTGTCATTGTCAGAAGGAAGTTTCATGAACGTCTCAGCCTGGTCTATCCGCAATCCGCTGGTCGCGGTGTTGTTGTTCGCCCTGCTTGCCCTCGGTGGCTGGCACGGGTTTCGTGCGATGCGGGTGCAGCAGTTTCCCGATATGGATTTTCCGGTGGTGATTGTCTCGGTGTCGCTTTCCGGCGCTTCGCCGCAGCAGCTCGAATCGGATGTGGCGAAGAAGGTGGAGAGCCGCGTCGCGTCCATCGACGGGGTGAAGAAGATTCGCAGCGCCTTGCAGACCGGGCTGTCCACCACGGTGGTTGAGTTCCGGCTGGAGAAGGATTTGCAGGAGGCGCTCGATGAGGTGCGCTCCGCCGTCGGCGAGATTCGCAGTGATTTGCCCGCCGATGCGCTCGATCCGGTGATTTCCAAGGTGGGGACGAGCGGGATGCCGCTGCTCACGTTTTCGGTGTCGGCGCGCGGCATGGATACGCTGGCGCTGTCGTGGTTTGTCGATGACCGCCTGTCGCGCCGCCTGCTCGCCCTGCCCGGTGTCGGCAGTGTCAGCCGCATCGGCGGGCTGTCGCGCACGGTGGAGGTGTTGCCTGACCCGCTGCGGCTGAAGGCGCTCGGTTTGCCGATTGGTGCGGTGGCGGCGCAGGTGGCGGCGTTGCAGCGCGATGCGTCCGGCGGCGAGGCGCAGATTGGCGGCGGCAAGCAGTCGGTGCGCGCGCTGGGCGCGGAAACGCAGGCGGCGGCGCTCGCCGATTTGCGGATTCAGGCGGCGGGCGGGGCGCAGCGTCTCGGCGATTTCGCCGTTATCCGCGATGGCGCGGCGGAGGCGGATTCGCTGGCGCTGTTTGACGGCGAGACGGTGGTCGCTTTTGAGATTGTGCGCAGTCGCGGCGCGAGCGAGACGGCGGTGCGCGCGGCGGTGGAGGCGGAGCTGGCGCGGGTGCAGGCGGATTTTCCGCAATTCACCATCACCAAGGTGTATGACCGCGCCACCCCGGTCGAGGAGGATTATGAGAACTCGCTCGATATGCTGGTTGAGGGCGGCATTCTCGCGGTGGCGGTGGTGTTTGTCTTTCTGCGCAACTGGCGCGCGACGCTGCTTGCCGCCGTCGCCCTGCCGCTGTCGGTGATTCCGGCGTTTCTGGTGATGTGGCTGCTCGGCTTCAGCCTGAATATCATCTCGCTGTTGGCGCTGTCGCTGGTCATCGGCGTGCTGGTCGATGACGCGATTGTGGAGATTGAGAACATCATCCGCCACCTGCGCGGCGGCAAGTCGCCTTATGAGGCGGCGATGGAGGCGGCAGACGAGATTGGCCTCGCGGTCATCGCCACCACTTTCACCCTGATTGCCGTCTTCCTGCCGACCGCCTTCATGAGCGGCGTCATCGGCCAGTTTTTCCGTCAGTTTGGCTGGACGGCGGCCATCGCGGTCTTCTTCTCGCTCGCCGTCGCCCGTCTGGTGACGCCGATGATGGCGGCCTACACCCTCAAGGCGGAGACGCGCGAGACGGTACGCCGCGACAGCGCGCTGATGCGCGCCTACCTCGCCTTCGTCGGCCTCACCCTGCGCTGGCGCTGGACGACGCTCATCGTCACCATCGCCCTGTTCATCGCCTCGCTGGCGCTGGTCAGCCACCTGCCGAGCGGCTTCATGCCGGACGACGACATGGACCAGACCCGCATCAGCATTGAGCTCACCCCGGACGCAACCCTTGATGACACCCTTGCCGTCAGCGAAGCGGCGCGGCGGGCGATTGCCGACGTTCCCGGCGTCGCCCACGTCTTCAGCGCCGTGGGCCGCATCACCGGTGACATCGGCAACAACGGCGGCAAAAGCCGCCACCGCGCCAGCCTCGAAATCGTCCTCGCGCCGCGCGGCACCCGCCCCACAAAAAGCGCCATCGAACACGACATCGAAGCGCGGCTGCAAGGCGTCGCCGGCGCGCGCTTTACCGTGGGCTTGAGTAACGGCGGCACGCCGGGCTACATCCTCTCGCTCACCAGCGACAACCCGCAACTGCTGGACGACACCGCGCAGGCGCTGATGCGCGACATCCGCGCCCTGCCCAACGCCGGCAGCGTCACCAGCACCAAAAGCCTCGCCCGTGAAGAGCTGCGCCTCTACCCCGACCCGCTGAAAATGGCCGACCGGGGCATCACCACCCTGCAACTGGCGGACACCCTGCGCATCGCCACCCAAGGCGACTACGAACAGCGCCTCGCCAAACTCAACCTCGACAGCCGCCAACTGCCGATTATCGTCCGCCTGCCCGAAGCGGCGCGCGCCGATTTGGCGACGCTGGAAGATTTGACCGTCGGCAGCGGCGACACCCGTGTCGGCGACGTCGCCCGCCTCGCCTTCAGCGGCGGCCCGGCACAAATCACCCGCTTTGACCGCGCCCGCGAAATCCGCATCACCACCCAAGTCGGCCACGGCGCGCTGGGCGAACTGGTCGATGCCATCCAGAACACCCCAACCATGCAACACCTGCCGCCAGCGGTGCGCGCCAGCGACATCGGCCAGGCAGAAATGATGAAAGAACTGTTCGGCGGATTTGTGCTGGCGATGGGCGTCGGCATCTTCTGCATCTACGCCATCCTCGTCCTGCTCTTCCACCGCGTACTGCAACCCTTCACCATCCTCATGGCATTGCCGCTCTCCATCGGCGGCGCCTTCGCCGGGCTCATCATCCTCGGCGACGGCATCAACATGGCGTCGATGATCGGCTTCATCATGCTGATGGGCATCGCCAGCAAAAACTCCATCCTGTTGGTCGATTACGCCATCCTCGCCGAACGCCGCGACGGCATGAGCCGCTACGATGCGCTAATTGACGCCTGCCACAAACGCGCCCGCCCCATCATCATGACCAGCGTGGCGATGGGCGCGGGAATGACGCCGCTGCTGCTCGGCTGGGGACGGGGCGACCCGACCTTCCCGCAGCCGATGGCGGCAGCGGTGGTCAGCGGGCTTGTTACTTCCACCTTGTTGAGCCTCGTCGTCATCCCGGTGGTGTACACGCTGATGGACGATTTGGGGCGGTTGCTGCGGCGGCGGAAAGCGTAGGGGCCAACCTGAGCGGAGAAAAACATGGCATTCCGGGAAATCCCTGGCAACACACCCGCCGCACAACAAATTGCAAAGACATTCTGTCTGGATCAGGAAAGGGATCTTTTCTTTGAGGACAAGGCGCGCAATATCATTGCCTGTGTGAGAACGCCGCACGTCATGGAAATTGCCGAGGGCAGTTGCGCCCGCAGCGTATATCTGCAATTCCCGGCGATTACCGAAGATAATCGCTGCACATTCATAATAGAATTTGTCGATAGCAATTCCATGGACGGGCGGCAAATTCTTGAAGACGGCAGCTATCTGTACATATGGAAATTGCGCCATGCCGGGACAGGCAAAAATGTCCCGCGAGAAGACGCCATACAGGCGCTGAAAAAAGTCGTGACCCTGTATTCAGGCCATAAACAGAAGCACAAATACCGTGTCGAATGCCGTTTTGATGCGGACGCACTTCAAAACGCAGCCGCGTCACCCCACGGCAAAAAGGCGCCCAAACAAAATGAACCCCGGATAGCCGTAACAGCAGGCACGCTCGTTGCCCTCGTGTTCTTCGTCGCGGCGCTGGTTGGCATCGCGGAACGCATTGCAGGTTCGCAGGGCGGCGGTATCGAAGCGGAAGTGCGCGGTCACGGCACCGCCCGCCAGGTACAATGCGCGCGCGATGGCGTCGCGCTGTGGACGGGCTGGACGTGCCAGGCCGGAGAAATTATCTGGGAAAGCCCGCGGAAACTGCCGGAGCGCGTCATCCCGCAACAGGCGCCGTACACCGTGCTGGCGACCGGCGACTGGAGCGGGCGCGAATTTCCCGTCAGCAGCCATTTGCCGATGGACTGGCGAACGGCAGGCGGCCTGCATCAGGCGCCGCCCCGCGAAATTCTCCTCGCGCCTGGGCATCCGTCCGGCTCGCGTGGCTGGTGGACGGCACAGGTGTTCATCCCGCCGCTGCTTGCCGCCGCCCTCGTCGCGCTCCTTGCAGCCATCCTGATACGCCGCAACCGCTGACGCTACTGTCCGCTCCGACAGCTCATGCGCTATGGGGCAGTTACCGTGCATGAGGTTGCCCTTGCGCCGCGCTGCTTGTCGCAGCGATACTCACAACGCTCTGTACAAGGCGCACCCTATGGCGGATTCTGTGCGTAGGGCGCGTGGCGGCTCAGCCAACACGCACGCGGGAATTTTGCATCGGAAACCGCGTGCGTGCCTGTGGCATACACCCTACGATTCCATTTTTGTTTTATGTGCAGACCACGCAGGTTGGGTTAGGGTGTGTTTACAATACCGCCCGTCTTGTCCGCCGGACGGACGATTCCTGATGTCCGCCCGCCGGTACGCGCCATATAGCGATACTCACAAAGTTCTGTACAAGGCGCGCCGCCGAAGACAGTACGCTTTTGTACGGCGAGGCGGCGCAACGCCGTACAGGGCTTTGTGAGGATTGCTATAAATCCATTGCCACCCTTGAGAGATTCCCATGAACACGCCCCGCGCCATCTTTTTCGACATCGACCGCACCCTCTACGACCACCGCAGCGATTTCGTCCCGCCTTCCACCCTCGCCGCCATCGCCGCGCTGCGCACCCGCGGCATCGTCCCGGCGATTGCCACCGGGCGCGGTTATGCCGCCCTGCCGCCACGCATCGCGCAACTGGTGGCATCTGGCGAGATTGCGCTGGTCGTCTCCAGCAACGGCCAGTACAACCGCCTCGGCGACCGTGTCCTCTCCGCGCATCCCCTGCCCGTCGCCGATATTGAATCGCTCATCCGCGCTTTCCGCGCGCACGACTGGGAATACACCTTCGTCTCCGAGCGCCACATGGCGGCGGGGCGCTCGCGCGGCAGCAGTCATCGCGTCCTGCGCGGCTATCCCTGCTACATCGTCGCCCCCGACTATTTCCGCGAACACGCGGTGCATCAAATGATTGTGCTGGCGCCTGTTGAGGAGGAAGCGGCATTGCAGGCGATTCTCGCCGACCACGGCGGGCGTTACCGCAGCGTGCGCAGCCACGCCAGCGCGGTGGATTTGCTGCACGCGGACGGCAGCAAGGCGCGCGGCATTGCGGACGCCTGCGCCGCGCTCGGCTTTGCACCACAGGAGACGATGGCATTCGGCGACGGTCTGAATGATGTGGAGATGTTCGCCGCAGTCGGCTGCGCGGTGGCGATGGGCGATGCCTGCGACGCGCTGAAAGCGGTCGCGTCGCACATTACCGGCACGCTGGAGGAGGACGGTATCGCCCGCGCGTTGCTGGATTTGGGCGTGCTGACGGCGGGGGATTTGCGCGCGGCTGGGGCGAACTCGCTATAATGCGCGCCGTTTTTCATTCTTATATCAATCATGTCGCAACTACTGAAACACGTTTATATTGAAACGCATGGCTGCCAGATGAACGAGTACGACTCGTCCAAGATGCTCGCCGTACTCAAGGTTTCGCATGGCATCACCCCAGTCGATACGCCGGAGGAGGCCGATATTTTGCTGCTCAACACTTGCTCCATCCGCGAGAAGGCGCAGGAGAAGGTGTTTTCGCAGATTGGCCGCTGGAAGCCGCTCAAGGATGCCAAGCCGCACGTCATCATCGCCGTCGGCGGTTGTGTCGCCTCGCAGGAGGGCGAGGAGCTGCGCCGCCGCGCGCCGGCGGTCGATGTGGTCTTCGGCCCGCAGACGCTGCACCGCCTGCCCAATCTCATCAGCGAGGCGCAGGAGAAGCGCGACGGCGTGGTTGATGTGTCGTTCCCGGAAATCGAGAAGTTTGACCATCTGCCGGAGCCGCGCGCCGAAGGGCCGACCGCGTTCGTCTCGGTCATGGAAGGCTGCTCCAAGTATTGCACCTTCTGCGTCGTGCCTTATACGCGCGGCGAGGAGGTCAGCCGCCCGTTTGACGACGTCATCGCCGAATGCGCCTCGCTTGCCGCGCAGGGCGTGCGCGAAATCAACCTGCTCGGCCAGAACGTCAATGCCTATCGCGGCGCGCTGTTTGACGGCGGCACCGCCGATTTGGCGCTGCTGATTGAGTATGTCGCCGCCATTGACGGCATTGACCGCATCCGCTTTACCACGTCGCACCCGGTGGAGTTCACCGACAGCCTGATTGAGGTTTACCGCCGCGTGCCGCAGCTCGTCAGCCATCTGCATTTGCCGGTGCAGAGCGGTTCGGACAAGGTGCTGGCGCTGATGAAGCGCGGCCACAAGGCGGCGGCGTACAAGGAGAAGCTGGCGCGGCTGCGCGAAATCCGCCCCAATATCAGCTTTTCTTCGGATTTCATCGTCGGTTTCCCCGGCGAGGAAGACGCGGATTTTGAGGCGACGATGCAGTTGATTGAGGACGTGTTTTACGACACTTCCTTCAGCTTTATTTACAGCCCGCGCCCCGGTACCCCGGCGGCGGCGATGCCCGACCGCATTCCGATGGAGGTGAAGAAAGCGCGGCTTGCCCGCTTGCAGGCGCGCATCTTGCAGATGGCGGCGCAGATTTCTGCCGATATGGTCGGCAGCGAGCAGTGGGTGCTGGTTGATGGCATCTCGAAGAAGAATGCGAAAGAGGTTTGCGGCCGCACCGAGAACAACCGCGTCGTCAATTTCCAGGCGCCGCAGTCGCTCATCGGCCGCTTCGCCAAGGTGCAGATTACCGCTGCTTACAAGAATTCGCTGCGCGGCCGCCTGATTGAGGCGGAAGGGCAGCGCGCCCCGCAGCGTTACAGCGCTTGATGTTATGAGTGACAAGCATATTTTGGCGTTTCAGCTTGCGCCGCAAGACCAAACCCGCCTGGGCGAGCTGGTCGGGCAGTTGAACGCGCATTTGCGCCTGATTGAGGAACAGTTGCACGTGCAGATTGGCAACCGTGGCCATCTTTTTCAGGTGGAAGGCGACGAGGGGCGCTGCGCGCAGGCGCGTTTCGTCATCGAAAACCTTTACGCGCAGACCGGCAGCGGCGTGCTCAACGCCGATGATGTCCACCTCGCCCTGCGCGATGCGGGGGCGACGCTCGCCGGAGAAATTGCCGCGCGCGACGAGGGCAAGGACATCCGCATCGAAACGCGGCGCGGCACCATCAGCGGGCGTGGCTCGAACCAGCGCCGCTATCTGCGCCGCATCTTTGAGCATGCGGTCAATTTCGGCATCGGCCCGGCGGGGACGGGCAAGACCTATCTCGCTGTCGCCGCCGCCGTTTCCTATCTCGCCGAAGACAAAGTGCGCAAACTGGTGCTGGTGCGCCCGGCGGTGGAAGCGGGCGAACGCCTTGGCTTCCTTCCCGGCGACATGACGCAAAAAGTTGACCCCTACCTGCGCCCGCTCTACGACGCGCTGAACGATATGCTCGGCGGCGAGCGCGTCGCCAAGCTGATGGAGCGCGGCGTCATCGAAATCGCGCCGCTCGCCTTCATGCGCGGCCGTACCCTGAACGATGCCTTCATCATCCTTGATGAGGCGCAAAACACCACCGTTGAGCAGATGAAAATGTTTCTGACCCGCCTCGGCTTCGGCTCGACCGCCGTGATTACTGGAGACGCGACACAAATCGACCTGCCGAAAGGCGTGACCAGCGGCCTGAAACACGCCGCCCGCATCCTTGACGGCGTGGACGGCATCTCCTTCACCCGCTTTGCCGCGCAGGACGTGGTGCGCCACCCGCTGGTGCAGCGCATCGTCGAAGCCTACGCCGCCGCCGAACAACCCGACGAAAAACCGACACCATGAGCCTGACCATTGACTACCAAACCGAAGAACTCGGCAACGATGAACGCTTTCCCAGCGAAAAACGCCTGCAACGCTGGCTGGAAACCGCACGCGCAACGCTCGCCATTGAAGAAGCGCTGGAGCTGACCATCCGCCTCGTTGACAACGACGAAATGCAGGAGCTGAACCGCGACTATCGCGGCAAGGATTACCCGACCAACGTCCTCTCCTTCCCCTGCGACTGGGATTTGCCGGAAGAACCGCGCCTGTTGGGCGACGTGGTCATTGCCGCCGCCGTCGTCAACCGTGAAGCGAAAGAGCAGAAAAAAACGATGGAAGCGCATTGGGCGCACATCGTCATCCACGGATTTCTGCATCTTTTGGGTTACGACCACATCGAAGACGAAGAAGCGGAAAAAATGGAAAACACCGAACGCGAAATCCTCGCCAAACTCGGTTACGCCGACCCCTACGCGGAAACGCCCGCGCCGGTGGAGGGCTGACGATGGCGGGCGGATTCTTCGCGCTCTTGGACGACGTCGCCTCACTGCTCGATGACGTCGCGGCGATGACCAAAATCGCCACCAAAAAAACGGCGGGCGTACTCGGCGATGACCTCGCGCTCAACGCCAACCAGCTCACCGGTCTCCACGCCAGCCGTGAGTTGCCGATTATTTGGGCGGTGAGCAAAGGCTCGCTGCTCAACAAAGCCATCATCGTCCCCGCCGCCTTTCTCCTGAGCGCCTTTTTGCCTGCCGCCGTGCCGCTGGTGTTGATGATTGGCGGCGCCTACCTCTGCTACGAAGGCGTCGAAAAAATCCTGCACCGCCTGCTGCATCACGACGATGCCCACGCGGACACGCACGAAGACACGCGCGACCCGGCGCTGATCGAACAAGAAAAAATCCGCGCCGCCATCCGCACCGACTTCATCCTCTCGCTGGAAATCGTCGTCATCGCGCTGGCGAGTTTTGTCGGTCAGCCGCTTTGGACGCAAATCCTCGGCCTCTCCGCCGTCGCACTCATTCTCACCGCCGCCGTCTATGGCGTGGTCGCGCTGATTGTCAAAATCGACGACCTCGGCCTCTACTGGCGCGGAAAACCGTCCCGGCTGTTGCAAGCGGCGGGGCGGGCGCTGCTGTGGTTCGCGCCGAAACTGCTGAAAGCGCTGTCGGTCGCGGGAACGGCGGCAATGTTCATCGTCGGCGGCCACCTTTGGGTGGAAAACATCGCCGCGCTGCACCACCTCGCACAACACTGGACGGCGGGCATGGGCGGATTCGCTGCGTGGTGGGTGGATGCCGCCCTTTCCGTCGGCGTCGGCAGCGTGGTCGGCCTCGCGCTCTATGCCGCCACCGCCATCCTTGCCAAAATCCGACCCGCAAAAGGCTAAAGCGGACGCTGTCGCAGCCGCACAACAGCACATCGCCTGCGGGGCTAAAGTTCTTGCTTTTCGGTTACGATAATGTATGATTATCCACCTTAACGTAAGTTAATCCCTTTTAACCAACCCGCTATGGAGATACCTATGCAACGGAAAAAGATGAAACCGCAATGGATGCTGTCCATCCTCAGCGTCGCCTTGCTCAGCGCCTGTGGCAGCGACACCATCGCCGGACATGACAATCACATCGGCTTCCTCACCCCGCCCAAAGGCTCGGACGCTGATCAACAACAGAAACAGGGTACGCCGCCGAAACAGATTGACAGAAATGATCCGGCCATGAACAAATTCCTGACCGATGGCCAGGACGGTATCGGCCAACAACTGAGTCCGACCGTCGTTTCCGTCGATAACAACGGCAACGGCAAGATTGACAACACCGACCGCCTCGCCTATGACCAGCCGGGTATCGTTAGTGAAATCTGCGCGAAGAGCAAATGCAGCGGATTGGCGAAAGAAAATAACAAAAATAACCAAAACAACCAGAATCAGCAGCAAGATAATGGTCTGGATCCGGTGATGATGCAGGACATCAATGGCGTTTATCACTCCATTTTGGCTTCCGGCACCATTGACGGCAATGCCAACATTCCGAAAGATGCCGGTATCAGCAAGATTACCCGCAAACGTGTCAATGGCGAGCTGCAAGATTTCGGTGGTTCCATTGGTCGTGAATTCAACGAAGTACTCCTGTTTGCCAACCCGACACTGGTACAAAACAAACAACAATACCTGTCTTCCTATTTCCGCAGCCCTTCCGCTGCCGGCTGGAGTTATCAAACTTTTGGTAACTTCTTCGGTGGTGCCAACGGCAGCTACCTGAAAAACCGTCGTGACGTTATCCTCGGCTATCAAAGCATTGGTCGCCCGACCAAAGGCAGTGAAATGCCGACCGCTGATGGCGCGGATTACACCGGTATCACCCACGCCTATTACAACTCGGCACAAGTCACCGCGCACAACAAAATCCACGCTGATTTTGGTGCACGCAACCTGAGCTACGAAACGACTGATACCTCTGTCCTGCACGAATTTGGCGCCTTCGGTCACGTCATTGAAGACCGTCCCGACCTTAACCTGAACGGTTCAGCGTCATGGGCAGAAGGCACTGGCGACTTCAACGGCACGATGCGTGCTGCCAACGGTCTCTCCGGTGACATGAAAGGTCGCTTCTACGGCCCGGCTGCCGAAGAAATCGGCGGGGTTTACGGTCTGCACGGTCAGGATGCCAAAGGCGAAGCAGTCCACTACGTTGGCGGTTTTGGTGGCAGACGTTAATTGCCCCAACGCTTGCGTAAAAAAGGCGGGATTCCCCCGCCTTTTTTATTAACTTCCGCATTCAGTCTTTAGGCAAAACAATCTTGGCCTTTTCTTTATTGTGCCGGTAAAAAACGGCGGTATGACCAATCTTCTGCACAAATTCCGCCTGATGCGTTTCTGTAATATGGGCAATCATTTCCGCCTGAATGACGTCTTCAATATTGCCCAATTTCACTTTAATCAGCTCATGGCTGTCGAGCGCGCGGTCAATTTGCGCGTCTGCGCCTTCACTCACGCTATTGGCACCAATCAATACCACCGGGTGCAAATGATGCGCCTGCGCTTTCAAAAAACGGATTTGGTTTTTGCTTAACATTTTTATATCCTGTTGAATTTCCGCGTATGGTAAGACAATGGCACGCAGCAAAACAAGTCAGCGCTGGCTGAAAGAACATTTCAACGATATTTATGTACAAAAGGCGCAGCAGGAAGGCTACCGCTCGCGCGCGGTGTACAAACTGATGGAAATTCAGGAAAAAGACCGCCTCATCCGCCCCGGCATGGTGGTGGTGGAACTCGGCGCGGCACCGGGCGGCTGGTCGCAATATGTGGCGCAATGCTTGAATGGGCGCGGACGGATGATTGCGCTGGATATTTTGCCGATGGACGCCCTGGCCGATGTCACCTTCATCCAGGGCGATTTCCGCGAACAGGCGGTGCTGGACGCGCTCTATGCCGAACTCGGCGACAGCGCGGTCAACCTTGTGATTTCCGACATGGCCCCCAATACTAGCGGCGTGCGCAGCGTTGATCAGGCGAAAAGTATGTACCTGGTCGAGCTGGCGCTGGATTTCGCGCAGAGCCGCCTCGCACCGGGTGGAGATTTCTTAACAAAAATCTTCCACGGCCCCGGGTTTGATACACTACTGCGCTCTTTGAAAAGCCAATTTTTGACCGTGCAGACGCGCAAGCCCGAAGCCTCGCGCGCGCGCAGTCAGGAAACCTACCTGCTGGCACGCGGGTTTGGCCGCAAGTCTTGAATTGAGAGGATAAAATTTTGAACGATATGCGGAAATCATTACTGGTCTGGGGCGGCTTGATCCTGCTGTTCCTGCTGCTCGTCGGCGAGATGGGCAAATTCGGCACCTCCGGCAACACGCGCGAAGTCAGCTATTCGCAGTTCCTTGACCGCGTGGACAACGGCGAAGTGCAAAGCGCGGCGATTGACCTGCAAAACGCGCGCATCAGCTTCACCGACCGCAGTGGCGGGCGCTACACCACCAACAACCCCGAGGCGACCGATACCCGCGCCCTCATCGGCGATCTGCGCGCCAACAAGGTAAACATCAGCAGCGAACCGCTGGAAAAAGAAAGCCTCTTTACCCGCATCCTCGTCAATTTGCTGCCGATTTTGCTGCTCATCGGTCTCTTCATGTTCACTACCCGCCAGATTCAGGGCGGCGGCAAAGGCGGCGCGTTTTCCTTCGGCAAAAGCCGCGCCCGTCTGATCCCGGAAGACAAAATCAAGGTAACGTTTGCCGATGTCGCCGGCGCGGACGAAGCGAAAGCGGACGTTGTCGAGATGGTCGAATTCCTGCGCGATCCGAGCAAATTCAGCCGTTTGGGCGGACAAATCCCGCGCGGCCTGCTCATGGTCGGCCCGCCCGGCACCGGTAAAACCCTCCTCGCGCGTGCGATTGCCGGTGAGGCAAAAGTGCCGTTCTTCACCATCTCCGGCTCTGATTTCGTCGAAATGTTCGTTGGCGTTGGTGCCTCGCGCGTGCGCGATATGTTTGAAGAAGCGAAAAAACACGCGCCCTGCATCATCTTTATTGACGAAATTGACGCCGTTGGCCGCCAACGCGGCGCCGGTCTCGGCGGCGGACACGACGAACGCGAACAGACGCTGAACCAGCTCCTCGTGGAAATGGACGGCTTTGAAGGCAACGAAGGCGTCATCGTTATTGCCGCCACCAACCGCCCGGACGTCCTCGACCCCGCGCTGCTGCGCCCCGGTCGCTTTGACCGCCAAGTCGTCGTCGGCCTGCCCGACCTCAAAGGGCGCGAACAAATCCTCAAAGTGCATATGCGCAAAAAGCCGTTCGATGATGCCGTCAAACCGTTTGACATCGCGCGCGGCACGCCCGGCTTCTCTGGCGCCGATCTCGCCAACCTCACCAACGAAGCGGCGCTCTTTGCCGCACGGCGCAACCGGCAAAAAATCACCATGCAGGACATGGAAGACGCCAAGGACAAAATCATGATGGGCGCCGAACGCCGCTCGATGGTGATGAGCGACAAAGAAAAAGAAATGACCGCCTACCACGAAGCGGGACACTGCATCGTCGGTCGCATCGTGCCGGAGCATGACCCGGTGTATAAAGTCACCATCATCCCGCGTGGCCGCGCCCTCGGCGTCACCATGTTCCTGCCCGAACAGGACCGCTACAGCTACTCCAAACAACGCCTCGAAAGCCAGATTGCCACCCTCTACGGCGGCCGCATCGCCGAAGCGCTGATTTACGGCGAAGACCAGGTTTCCACCGGCGCCTCCAACGACATCGAACGCGCCACCGCCATCGCGCGCAGCATGGTCACCCGCTGGGGACTGTCGGAAAAACTGGGGCCGCTCGCCTACGGTGAAGAAGAAGGCGAAGTCTTCCTTGGCCGCTCGGTGACGCAGCACAAAAACGTCTCCGACGAAACCGCGCACAACATCGACACCGAAATCCGCGGCATCATCGAGCGCAACTACGCCCGTGCCGAAAAAATCCTGAAAGACAACATGGATATCCTGCACAGCATGACCGAAGCGCTGATCAAATACGAAACCATCGACGAAGGCCAGATTGAC
>ERZ773060.375-NODE-375-length-16558-cov-16.1275_pt1 | contig 16558 bp, 12 predicted proteins | sample MGYA00580628_ERZ773060 | MGnify/ENA primary metagenome ERZ773060 (study PRJEB29015, sample SAMEA2738019) | human oral metagenome | biome: human oral; feature: human-associated habitat; material: dental | place: China | collected 2045 ... | reverse complement strand
CCTCATTGCGGTGGGGGCGTTCACACGGCCCCAATCGGTAGATTTCATCAGGGAAAGGACTGGTCTGGAGGAGGCTGACGGCCCGGCCCGACTGGCCGAGGCTCTTGGGGATCTGCCTGTGGCCTTGGCCCAGGCCGCGGCGACCATCAAGCTCAATGGGTACGCGACGATCGACGAGTATCTGGCCGACCTGCGCAAGTACCGGCTTGAGGAGGTCGTCGACCGTGCAGACGGCGAGGCCTATCCTTCTGCTGTGCATGCGGCCCTGCGCATGGCCTGCACATCGGTTCTCGACCTGCTGGCAGAAGAAGACCACGCCAGAGGGGAGGAGGGTCCGGCTCGGGCAGGGGCGGGATTCACGCAGTTGGCGGCCTTGGCGCTTCTTGCCCCGTCGGGCGTGCCCCGGCCCTGGCTTCACCGGGTCGGCAACAGCGAGCCGATCGCCCGCCAGGCGGTGGGGGCGCTTGTGGCCCACTCCGTGTGCACACTTTCAGACGACGGACGTTACGTGCGCATTCACGGTCTCCAAGGGCGCGTTCTGCGCGAGGACTACATGAGGCAGCCTGAGGTCTTCGCCGATTTGGAGGGCGCGGTCGTCGACCTGCTCAAGGGCATCGACATGGACAAGGCGGACACCGACGACGTCCAACGGACCGACGCCCTCGACATGGCCGACCAGCTCCGAGCCATCGCAGAACAACATGGACAAGCACGCCATTCTCCCCACGAGGCCCGCATCGACCTGTCGAGCGTCGTTGACATTGTGAACGACGCAATCTGGGGTCTGTCCGGTATGGGGCGTCCGCAAACCGCCCTGACCCTCGAAGGCGCCGTCGACATGCTCGCCGACGCCCTCGGCCCCGACCACCCCGACACACTCACCACGCGCAACAACCTCGCCTACGCACACCTGGAGGCGGGGCACGTCTCCGCGGCCATCGACATGTACGAGGCCCTCCTGCCCGACCGCACTCGTGTCCTGGGCCCCGACCACCCTGACACACTCACTGCGCGGAGCAACCTCGCCCTCGCACACCTGGAGGCGGGGCACGTCTCCGCGGCCATCGACATGTTCGAGGCCCTCCTGCCCGACCGCACCCGCGTCCTCGGCCCCGACCACCCTGACACACTCACTGCACGAGGCAACCTCGCCGCCGCCTACCAGGAGGCGGGGCATCTCTCCGCGGCCATCGACATGTTCGAGGCCCTCCTGGCCGACTGCACCCGCGTCCTCGGCCCCGACCACCCCCACACACTCACCGCGCGCAGCAACCTCGCCCTCGCACACCTGGAGGCGGGGCATCTCTCCGCGGCCATCGACATGTACGAGGCCCTCCTGCCGGACATGACCCGTGTCCTCGGACCCGACCACCCCGACACCCTCGCCACACGCATCAACCTCGCCACCGTACACCGGCAGGCGGGGCACGTCTCCGCGGCCATCGACATGTTCGAGGCCCTCCTGGCCGACTGCACCCGCATTCTCGGCCCCGACCACCCCCACACACTCACCACGCGCAACAAACTCGCCTACGCACACCTGGAGGCGGGGCACGTCTCCGCGGCCATCGACATGTTCGAGGCCCTCCTGGCCGACTGCACCCGCGTCCTCGGCCCCGACCACCCCCACACACTCACCGCGCGCAGCAACCTCGCCCTCGCACACCTGGAGGCGGGGCATCTCTCCGCGGCCATCGACATGTTCGAGGCCCTCCTGCCCGACCAAACTCGTGTCCTCGGACCCGACCACCCCCACACACTCGGCACGCGCAACAAACTCGCCTACGCACACCTGGAGGCGGGGCATCTCTCCACGGCCATCGACATGTACGAGGCCCTCCTGCCCGACCAAACTCGCGCGCTCGGCCCCGACCACCCCGACACCCTCGCCACACGCATCAACCTCGCCACCGTACACCGGCAGGCGGGGCACGTCTCCGCGGCCATCGACATGCTCGAAGCCCTCCTGCCCGACTGCACCCGCATCCTCGGCCCCGACCACCCCCACACACTCACCGCACGAGGCAACCTCACTGCCGCACACCAAGACGCGGGAAACCTACCTAAAGTCATCGCTCTGCGCCACCAGGCCGCCCTGGCCAACAAAGCCCGTATTCTCGGATCCGACTATCCTAAAGAGGGCACTGTCTCCTCGGCACTCCCCAACCCGCAAAACAACAAATGGAGGCGAATAAACCGTAAGTCACGTTGATCCAGACCGCCGATCGGCTGTTTGGAACGAGCGATCGTCGGGGCCTTCCACGCGACATATACTTCGATCTCACACCTGCAGCTTTGCGCATGGCCTTGCAGGTCGACACTAGGCGCACTTGCGAAGGAACGACGAGTTCACCCAACCAGACACGCTCACCCTGCCGAACAGAAAACCCAACTCACAGAAAGACAGGAGAATTCATGAACGGCGTTGAAAAATACGAGGCCCTTCTAACCGAGCAGACCAAGAATCTCGGCCCCGACCACCCCGACACACTCACCACGCGCAGCAACCTTGCTGCCGCGCGAAAGAAAGCACAGTAAGCACCGTCGCCTCAGTCAGACGGGCCAAGATCAATCTTGAATTTTGCGGACGGAACTGGGGCGAGAAATTCAGATCGCTGTCGCGCGAAACTCAGAATCAACAGGAGGCGAGCCTGGCATCTACTTCGAGCAGCTCTTCAGAACCTGCCGCGCCTGCCATCAATGCAGGGCGATCCCAGATTTTGATTGACGCTTGGGCGGCAAACGGAGTTCGTACGGGTGGGTGTCGCTGTGATTCGGACGTGGCATCGGGCCGAGTTCGGTGGACGCTTACCACACACCTCTTGCTTGTCTGGTTCTATTTAGGGACAATGGAGGTGGCTAAACGGATGTGCTCCGTGTAGCCACCTGTGAGTCGTCACTTAAGCAGTGCTACTAGCAATGCTAAGGCGACGATGGCAAGGGCAAAAGCCTGGAGCTGCGCTAGCTTTACCAGTCCGCGCAGTATCCGGGCTTTTTCCTTGCCCGACGAGGATGTCTTCCTCATCGCCCTCACCTCCTTCCTGGACTCGAAACCTTGGCATTCCGGGAAACGTGAAAGGTTCGGTCCAGCTCGAAGGAGCCGTTGTCGATTCTACCCGCAATCAAAGATCCGTGGACGCGAATGAAAGATAGGCTTGCAGATGCCTTCCTTGGCTTTTTACATAGCTTCGCAGCGATCTTGCCTGTACATGCACCATCTTGGGAGATTATCGGAAGGCCATCGACATGCACCAGACGCTGCTGTCTGATCTTGCCCGCGTCCTCGGACCAGACCACCTCCACGCACTCGCCATTTCTCAATTTCTTTCCGGTTTACGCCGTCAAAGCGGCGAGGCAGAGAAGAACCAGCAGTAACGCCGGCTAGAACAACTGGTTGACCGGGGCACCGCGGAGGGACGCCGTCAAAGACGAAACGGCGTTTCAATGGGATAGTTTTCCGCTTTGCCAAACGAGGGCGGCAATCGGGCGCCGCGCTCTAAGACAGAGGGGTCAGCCTCGACAAGATGTGGAAATTTCCTTGCGGGTGCCGACGAGGGCCCAAGCGGAGCAAACCGGAGGGTAGGAGGCCAAAGCTTCTTTGCAGGCGTCGGCCGAGGGAAGCCTGAAGCAAGTGCAGGTTTCAGCAAATTCGCCGTGGACAGTCCCTGCGACTGGGGCTAGGATCGGTTTATGGCTCCGGGTGTTCTTGTATACGCATTTTTTTACTTTTCGATAAGACCGCAACAGTCGGCACGACGCCGCCGTCGGCTGACAATCCATCGACAGCCTTCCACGCGACATCTGCTTCGATCTCACGCTTGCGGCTTTGCGCATGACCTTGCAGGCCGACACTAGGCGCACTTGCCAAGGAACGACGAGCCCGCCCCGACCAGACGCGCTCACCCTGACGAACAGAAAACCCAACTCACAGAAAGACAGGAGAATTCATGAACGGCATTGAAAAATACGAGGCCCTTCTAACCGAGCAGACCAAGAATCTCGGCCCCGACCACCCCGACACACTCACGACGAAAAGCAACCTCGCCGACGAATACAGAGACGCAGGCAACCTAGAGAAAGCCTTGGAGGCGTACGAGGCCGTCCTAACCGACCGGGCCCGCGTCCTCGGCCCCGACCACCCCGACACGCTCACCACGCGCAACAAAATTGCCTACACATACAGCATTGCCGGAAACCCCCTGAAAGCTATAGACATGTACGAGGCCGTCCTGACCGACAGGATACGCGTCCTCGGCCCCGACCACCCCGACACACTTTCCTCGCGAAGCAACCTCGCGGAAGCATACTCGGATGCGGGAAAGTTCCAGGAATCCATCGACATGTACGAGACCGTGCTCCCCGATCTCACACGAGTCCTCGGCCCCGACCACCCCCGCACACTGGCTGCACGCGGCAATCTTGCCTACGCCTACAACACCTGGGGAAGCCCCCAGGAAGCCATCGGCATGTTCGAAACTCTCCTCGCAGACACAGCCCGCTCCCTCGGAGCCAACCACCGCCACACACTCGCCACGCGCGGCAATCTCGCCACCGCATACATGGACGCAGGAAAGCTCGAAGAAGCCCTCGACACACTCGAAACCCTACTTTCGGACATGGCTCGGACTTGCGGCCCCGACCACCCCAACACCTTCGCCACGCGAAGCAATCTCGCCACCGCATACGATCAAGCAGAGAAGCTCGAGGAAGCCATTGGCATATACGAAGCGCTTTTAGCCGACCAAAACCGCGTTCTCGGCCCCAAACATCCCGACACATTCACCACACGAGGAAAACTTGCCAACGCGTATGCAGAGGCAGAAGACCCCCAGAAAGCCATTGAAATCAACGAGGCGCTCCTGAACGACGAAATGAGCATCCTCGGCACCGACCACCCCGACACACTCGCCACACGAAGCAACCTCGCCATCGCCCACTACATTGCCGAAGATCTCCCGGAAGCCATTGAAATGAGCGAGGCTCTATTAACCGACCAAACTCGGGTGCTCGGACCCGACCACCCTGACACACTCGCCACACGAGGCAACCTCGCCGCCGCGTACGCAAAAGCTGGAAATCTCCACAAGGCCATCGTAATGAACGAGGCCCTGTTAGCCGACCAAACTCGGATTCTTGGCCCCGACCATGGCTACACACTGTCCACGCGCAACAACCTCGCTTACACGTACATGGAGGCGGGCGACTCCCGAAAGGCCGTCAAAATGTACGCGGACCTGTTAGCCGACCACACTCGCATCCTCGGCCTCGACCACCCTAAAACACGCGCCATTTCCGCTGAACTGACCTATTTAAAGAACGAGAAATGGAGACGAGAAAACCGCAAGTGACCTCGATCAAAGCCTCCGATTGGCTGGACCTCGGTGGACTGATGGATTTTCCCGTCGGTCAGCCGAAGCGCCGAAGCCAAGAGCGGGATGTCCGCCAGGAACTCGCTGGGCAAGTCCGGTCGATTGGCAGTCGGACGCGGCAGACCAGCGCCAAGGAGTCGGGGCGACGGCGCGAGGCCTGTATGACGAGCTCCTGTGCGTCGCCGCCGAGGAACTCGCCAAAGCCAATGCCTGCGGCGACGGGAAGCCTGGCGCAAACAGCGGCGACAAAGGCACCGGCACAAGCGGCAACGGGTGCGCCGACACGGGCGATGACAAGCGCTTCAATGCAAACGGTGAGGGAGGCCTAGGTGCAGACAGCGACGAGAGTTTCAACATGAGCAGCGAAAGAAGCTTTGACGCGAACCACGGCAACGAGAACACCGGCGTGAGCCGTCAAAACGGCCCTGACACCACGGGGAGGTTTATGCGGCCCCAGTCGGTCGCTTTCCTGATTGAGCACACCGGCGTGAACGACCCCGACGGCGCGGCCCGCGTGGCCGAAGCGCTCGGGGACCTGCCCGTCGCCTTGGAGCAGGCCGCAACCACGATCAGGCTGGTCGGGTACCCGAGGTTGGACGACTACCTCGCGAACCTGCGGGAGTTTGGGCTTGATGAGCCCGCCGACGGCCCGTCCAGCGGTGGCTACGGCCAGCCGATCTCCCAGCCCGCCGACGGCTACCCCGCCCTTGCACCCACGGCCCTGCTCATGGCCCGCCAAGCCGTGCAAGATCATCTGGCTGAGAAGGACAGCGCCAGCGGCGACCAAACGGCAGCCCACGCCAGCGCGGCATTCTTGCAGCTGGCGGCTCTGGCCCTGCTGGCGCCGTCGGGCGTGCCCCGGCACTGGCTGTATCAGACAGGCGCGAGCGAACAGATTGCGCGCGAAACGCTCGAGGAGCTCGTCTCCCTCTCGGCCTGCACGCCCTCCGCCGACGGCCGCTATATCAGCATCCATGAGCTTCAAGGGCGCGCCTTTCGGGAAGACCTTGCGACAGATCCGTCGTTGTTCGACGCCGTCAAGCGCGCCGTCGTCAGGATGCTGGAGATCACCGACATGAAGGAGGCGGCCGCCGACGAAGCCCCGCGCGCCAACGTTCTCGACATGGTCATCCAGCTCAACGCCGTCGCCGAACGAAACGAGGGGGGCGCGCTCCACTCTCCCCGCGAATCCTGCATCGATCTCCCAAGCGTTTTCGGACTCGTGAACAACACGATATATTGCCTCAACATGATTGACAGCCCGCAAATCGCGATCACTTTTGAAGACACCGTCAGAAAACTCGTCAGCTCGTATGGAGCCGACCATCCGGACACGTTCGCCATACGCACCAACCTCGCCTTGGCCCACAGAGAAACAGGAGAAACCATGAAAGCCATCGACGCCTACGAAGCCCTTTTTGCCGAGCGGCTCAGGGCTCTCGGCCCCGACCACCCCGACACCCTCGACACGCTAGCCAATCTCGCCGAAGCGCACATGGAGACGGGAGACTTCGAGGGCACCGTCGGCATCCTCGAAGCCCTTGCGGCCGACCAAACTCGAGTCCTCGGCCCCGACGACGCCGGCACGCTCGGCACACGCGGCAACCTTGCCGAATCCTATCTTCAGACGGGACGCACTCAGCAAGCGATCGACCTGCTCAAGGGCTTCGTCCGCGACGTCGACCGCGCCCTCGGCCCCGACCATCCTTACACTCTCACGACGCGCAACAGGCTCGCCAGGGCGTACATGGACGCGGGCAAGTTCAAGAAGGCCCGCAAAGAGCTCAACGCCCTGCTTCCCGACAGAATCCGGGTCCTCGGCCCAGACCACCCCGACACGCTGGCCGTCCGCAGCAATCTGGCCTACATCTGCAACGCCGTCGGAGACTACGGGCAGGCTATCGAGATTCTCGGGGAGCTGATCGCCGACGAAGCCCGGGTCCTCGGCCCAGACCATTACTTGACGCTGACCGCGCGCAGCAATCTTGCGCGCGCCCACACCGTCTCGGGAAACCCCCAGAAAGCCATTGAGATACTCGAGGCCGTCTTGGACAGCCAGTTCCGCTCCCTGGGCGTTGATCACCCTGACGCTCTGGACACGCGCGGCGATCTTGCCTGCGCCTACAGCGTTTTGGGGGATTATCAGAAAGCCATCGCCATGTTTCAGTCTCTTCTGGACGACCAGACCAGGATCCTCGGGCCCGACCATCCCGACACCCTTCTCACGCGGGAGAGCCTCGCCGAAGCCCTCTCAGAGGCGCAAGAGTAACGGCCGCTTTCAGGAAAGCCGGACGACGGCAACAGCCGTTTCGAAGGGTTTGGCCTCCGTTCGCAATAAAGGCGGCAGAAGCCAGCTCAGTGCATTCCCTCGATAACCCCGTCGACCACGTCGATGTCGCAGGCCGAGGGGCGCTTGGGCAGGCCCGGCATCGTCATGATCGAGCCTGAGATGAGCACGACGAAGCCCGCCCCTGCCGAGAGGCGCACTTCGCGGATCGGCACGGTGAAGCCCTCGGGGGCACCAAGCGCTTTCGGGTCGGTCGAAAACGAGTATTGGGTTTTGGCCATGCACACGGGCAGCTCGCCCCAGCCGGACTCCTCGAGCCGCCAGAGCTCGCGCGCCGCGGCGGGTTCGAAGACCACGTCGGTCCCGCGGTAGACCCTGGTGACGATAGCCCGCGCCTTGTCTTCCAGGGAATCCGCCAAACTGTATGCGCTCTTGGCGATGCTCGGCTTGGCCAGCGACTTCACGACGGCGTCGGCGAAATCGAGCGCCCCCTCTCCCCCGCGGCCGAAGTGGTCGGTGAGGACGACGTCAATGCCGAGGTCGGCCACAGACTCGCGGACAGCCGCGATCTCGGCCTCCGTATCCGCGACAAACCGGTTGACCGCCACGAGCACGGGCTGGGCGAAAACCTCCGTGAGATTCTCGCAGTGCCGGCGCAGGTTGACCGCGCCCGCGCGAACCGCGGCGACGTTCTCCTCCTCCAGGTCCGCGAGCGCCACGCCCCCGTGATACTTGAGCGCGCGCACGGTTGCGACGACCACGGTGAGGTCGGGGGCGATCCCGGCGGTCTGCCCGATGATGTCGAAGAATTTCTCCGCGCCCAGGTCGGCGCCGAACCCGGCCTCGGTCACGGCGACGTCGCCCAGCTTGAGCGCGGCCTTGGTGGCGATCACCGAGTTCGTGCCGTGGGCGATGTTGGCGAAGGGACCGCCGTGGACCAGGGCGGGGTTGCCTTCGAGGGTCTGGACGAGGTTGGGAGCGAGCGCGTCCTTGAGGATCGCCGTCATTGCGCCGACGGCGCCGAGGTCCGCCGCGGTGACGGAATCGCCGGCCGAGGACCTGCCGACGACGATGCGGCCGAGCCGTTCACGCAGGTCGTCGAGGGAGTCGGCCATGCAGAAAGTCGCCATGACCTGGCTGGCCGCGGTGATGTCGAAGCCCGACTCGCGCGTGACCCCGCCGAGCCGCCCGCCGAGGCCGATGACGACGTCGCGCAGGGAGCGATCGTTCATATCGATTGAGCGGCGGATGGCGACGGTGCGCGGGTCGATGTCATGAGTGCCGAAATGCAGCGCGTTGTCCGCCATCGCGGCGAGCAGATTGTTGGCCTCGGCGATGGCCGCAAAATCGCCGGTGAAGTGGAGGTTGATCTCGTCGCCGGGCGTGACCTGAGCCTTCCCCCCGCCGACGGCGCCGCCCTTGATGCCGAAAACCGGCCCCATCGAGGGCTCGCGAAGGGCGAGCACCGGGCGCTTGCCTAGCCGCGCCAATCCGTCGGCCAAGCCGATCGACGTCGTCGTCTTCCCCTCGCCGGCCGGCGTCGGGGAAATTGCGGTGACGAGGACGAGCTTTGAATCCCGCTCGGGCAGCGAGCGCAGGTAATCGAGGTCGATCTTGGCCTTGCCGTGGCCGTAGACGAGAACGTGCTCGTCGGGGACCCCGAGGTCCGCGGCCACGCGCCGTATGGGTCTGGGCTCGCCGGGCCGAGCTCCCTCGGCTTTGGCCTCGCCTTGAACCACGCCCGCTTCGGCGGAGGAGGGCGAAGCGGCTTCGGCCGTCTTGGCGCCATTCGCACCCCGGTTCGTCTCACCCGGGTTGGTCAGATCGTTGCCCACATCAACTCCTTGCTCGCGGAACTTTGCTCGCGGAACCGCCAACCTTTCCCGCCGACGGCAGAAATTAATATACCACACACAACACACAAACGAAAATGGCGTCCGTACGGAGGTTTTTCAAGGTCCGGCGTTAGGAGTCGCCCTTCACCTCGCCCGCTTGCATGCACAAGTTAGGACGCGTTGCCGCGCGCTTTAAAGCAGGTCGGACGGGCGCATTCTAACGACAGGTTCCACATTATGAAACCTCTAGATTTCGTCCCGAAATGCGTGTAGGTTCATCTCATACGTCGTTCACGCCGGTTTGCCGACGGGCAATCCGATTCATGCGAATGGGAGAAAAATGAGCAAGTTCGCCATCGACGAAGACGAAATGGACGACCTCGGAGAGGGCCTCGACTCTCTGTCCGAGGTCTACGACGACGTCGAAACGCCGTGCCCGGTCCCGGCCTTCGGCCATCCATCCCTCGACGAAGCCTACAGAGAATTCGCCGACGCGGCGACGGAGAGGATCGGAGGGCTGAGCGATTGGTGCGAGGAGACGTCGGAGGCGGTGTCCGACACCTCGCAGATGGCCGAGGAGACCGACGGCGAATGGGCCAAGCAGTTCACGTCGCAAGTGCAAAAGTTCCAATGAGGGGCCCGCGAAGCCCTAGGCGCTGCCAGAAGGCCGGCAATGCGGAACGACGAGGCCTTCCCGAACGGCAAAACAACGCCTGACGATCGGCGTCGCGAAATCAAGCCGGCGCCGCAGAAGTGAAACGGCGCCGCACAACGACAAGGCAAACGCGAAATCAAGGAGATGACTGCAATGGAAAAGTTCGCCGACTGCATACCGGAGTTTCCGAGGCGCTCGCCCGGCATATTCACTCTGCATGACAAGCTCTTTTCGATGAAAGCGATCAGAGGGCGCGCATCGCCGAATTGTCCGAATCCTCGGTTTTTCGCCCCGGGACTGGGAATCAACCGTCCTACACCGTCTCGAATATTCGCTATTCCGACGGAAGAATGACGGTTACCCTGCAGGGCGGGTACCCCGCCGATAACGTTGATACGCCTGACAGTTCCCGTGTAACGTCGATATATCGCGACTTGGAAGCGGGCGAATGCATCGACCATCCGGGAGTCGGGACCTTCACTCTCATGTACGTCAATCCGATCGTCATTCCCTTTGCCGTAGGCGGCGGTCCTACGGCGACCTTCCAATTTGTTCCCGCGTCCGGCTTCATCGCCTACTGGGATAAAGAAAGCGAGGTGAACCGGTGAAGAAACACCGGAAAGTCCTCGCCGCCCTGATCAGCCTCCTGGCTCTGGCGGCAAGCATACGGATCGTCTACGTCTCCGGATTCCTCACACACAAACACCCAGTCCGAAACACCCACGTCTTCACAAAGAAAAACAACCCTTCCGGCTGCCCCGGAATTAAAGTCTCGGCCAGCGATGGACACGAAGGCTGGTTCCACCCCGACGTTGACCGCAATGTCACCTTTTATGTCGGCGACCCTCGCATCGAACGTTGGCACAAACGGGCAATAATCGCGATCTCGGTCAAAAGCCACACTCGAGACACTACAGAGACTTCAGGGGAAGCCGATCTTGCCTTGGGAGAGTCCTTTACATTTGAAGGAGTCGGCACCATCACTTTGCTCGACGTCGGGATCTACTGGCTTGAATTCATGCTCGGCAGGGACAAAGCAGGAGACACCGCCACCTACTGCTTCGAACCCGCCCCCGGATTCACCGTCGGCGACGACTACAAAAACCTCTACCAAAAACAACATCCGGGCACACCCACACCCTGGCCTCCGACCCCTGCCAAACAAACAAAACCGACGGAGCTCCCAACCGACTGGTAAAACCAACCAATCCATGAAAGTCGACAACTACTCAAAGGAGGACAGAAAACCGATGAAGAAACGCCGGAAAGTCCTCGCCGCCCTGATCAGCCTCCTGGCTCTGGCGGCAAGCATACGGATCGTCTACGTCTCCGGATTCCTCACACACAAACACCCAGTCCGAAACACCCACGTTTTCACAAAGAAAAACAACCCTTTCAGCTGCCCCGGCATCAAAATTCATGCAAGAAGCGGACATTACGGACAATTTTATGTCGATTCCCGCCGCAAAGTCGCAGTATCCGTAGGTGAACTCCGAATTGAACGATGGCACAAACGAGCACGAATCGTAGGGTCGATCATCGATCGCGGCCCAGATGATAAAAGTGCCTTCGCGGGTGCCGATCTTGCCTTGGGAGAGTCCTTCACATTTGAAGGAGTCGGCACCATCACTTTGCTTGACGTCAGGATCTACTGGCTTGAATTCATACTCGGCAGGGACAAAGCTGGAGACATCGCGACCTACTGCTTCGAACCCGCCCCCGGATTCACCGTCGGCGACGACTACAAAAACCACTACCAAAAACAACATCCGGACACACCCACACCCTGGCCTACGACCCCTGCCAAACAAACAGAAACAACGCCCCTCCCAACCGACTGATAAAACCAACCGGCCAACTCCTCGGTTGCTCCCGCGAATGCTCGGGTTTCCAATATTTCCGTTGTCTGGGTTTAGACCGCCCCGCCGCCATGAAAGCCAGCGCGTCGCGAAGACACAGGCGGCCTCCGGGACGCAAGGACTCCGGCGAGAAGTCCAGGCAGACGGCGTGGGCGGGTGCGATTTCGCACCCGCCCACGGTTTGAAACAGCCAGCTGCTTGGAGGGACCCAATTCAGCCGCCTTCGTCGCCTAGCCTAGGCAACAGACGCTACCCCGGCGGCGGCCACAGTTTGGAAGCCCGCTGCAGTCAAGGCCTCACAGTCAAGTCCCACAGCCAGGGCTTACAGCTTGGCCTGCCACAACTCGGGTCTCCCAGCTCAAGCGTCAACAGCCAGAGCCACGGGCTCCAGACGCTCACGGCTTGGGAGGCAGGACCGCCCGGGCAAGCACCGCGGCATAGTCCGGGACGTCCTCCTCCACGATCTGCCGCGCCGCATAAAGCAACGGCAGGCGATCCTTGATCTGCGGGGCGGACTGCTCCACGAGGGAGATCGCCAAAGGCAAGGCCGGCACGCCCTCGACGGTCTGCTCCAGCTCCGTCATCGCCTGGAGCGCGCCCTTGGCGCCCTCGCCGCGGCCGATGCGCACGCCGTAGACCTTGTTGCGCCCGGACAGCCCGGTCACCTCCAGATCGCCGACGCCCGGCAGGCCGTAGGCCGTGGCAGGGTCAGCCCCCAGCGCCGTCGAAAGAATCGACATCTCGCGCACCGCCTCGTTGAACGTCGCGGCCTTGAGGTTGTGATGGGGCTTGCCCGTCTTCTCCTCCAGCCCGTCGGCGATGCCCAGCATGATCGCGTACACGTTCTTCATCGGCGCGCAGATCTCCACGCCCACTTCGTCGTCCGTGGCCTCGATGCAGTAGTGCTCCGAGCGAGCGGCGCGCGCAAACTCCACGGCGACGTCGCGGCTCTTGCATCCGAAGATCGTGGCCGTAGGCTCGCCGGCCGCGCACTCGTTGGCCTTGACCGGCCCGGCGATGGCGACGATCGGCGGAAGTTCGACGTCGGCGGCCTTCGCGATCGAACGGATCCCGTCCGGCAGAAGGAGGATCTTGCCGTCGACCGGCATGAACCCCTTCGACGTCAGCCACAGCGCCTTCGCCTTGGCGATGCCGGGCAGGGCCATCTCGGTCACCTTCGGAACGCCCTGGGAGGCCACCGAGACCACGACGACGTCGACGCCGTCGAGCGCATCCTCCAGGCCGGCGGAGCGGAACGGGCGGACCTTGCCGGAGACGACCACGTTGATGCGCGGATGCGGGCGGCCCTCCTCGATGGCGTCGATGAGGTGATCGTCCAGCCACGTGCCCCACAGGTTGACGTCCCACCCGGCCTCGACGAGGGCGTTGGCCAGGCCCGACCCCATAGCCCCCGCGCCGAGTATCGCGACTTTCGGCATGTCTTCTCCTATTCCTCCGCTCCCGAAAGCTCGGCGTCGGGGTGACGTTTGGCGAACTCGTGGAGCAGATCGTTCGTTTCCTTGAGGTTCGAGTAGAGGCGGCCCTGAATCTCGCCGAGCTCGGCGTAGACCTCGTGCTCGTCCATGTTCGGCTCGCTCTTGTCGGTGAACTGGGCCATCTTCTGGGCGGCCGTCGCAATCGACGTGTCGCCGAACACGCCGGTGGAGGCCATCGCGATGACCGCGGCGCCCAGCGCGGAAATCTCCTCCTCCTTGCAGCCGGTGATCGGCAGGCCGATCGCGTCGGTCATGATCTGGCGCCACAGCGGCGAACGCAGCCCGCCGCCCATGCCGCGCACCGCCGTCAGCTTAACCCCGGTCGCCTCTTCCATGGCGTGCAGCGAACGCGACATCTCGATGCAGATCGCCTCCAGAAGCGAGCGGTACATCGAGCCCTTGCCGTGGGTTCCGCGCCAGCCGACGACGGCGCCGCGGGCCACGGGCTCCCAGTAGGGCGACTGAACGGCGTTCCAGTACGGGAGCGTGACGAGCCCGCCGCTGCCGGGGGTTCGGGCCGCTGCCAGAGCCTCCAGCTCCGGGTCGGGCGCTCCGGCCAGCTCCGGCTTGCCGAGCGCCCGCCGGAACCATGTGGCGAGGTAGTTGCCGGAGGATTGCAGGACCTCGAGGATGTACGTGTCCGGGATGCCGCCCGCAAGGGTGCGGTAGACCTGGCCGAACTGGTACTCGGGGGACGTGACGCCGGCGTTCACGGCGGTGCCCATGTTGAGGTAGGCGACGTCGGGGGTGACCGCCGCCGCGCCGACGCCGGCCGCCTGGCCGTCGCCGCAGCCCGCGATGATCGGGATCTCGGCAATCCCCCACTCCTTGGCGAGCTCGGGCTTGAGCGCGCCGAGGGTCTGGCCGGGCTTGACGAGGTCGGCCATCTGCTCGCGCCGCACGCCCGCAATCTGAAGCAGGCCGTCGTCGTAATCGAGCTTGGCGATGTCGAAAAGGCCGAGCGAGTCCGAGCAGGCGGTCGAATCGACCCACTTGCCCGTCAGGCAGAAGGCGATGTAGCCGGAGACCGTCGTGATCTTCTCGGCGCTCGCCCACAGGTCCGGCTGATGCTCCTTGACCCACGCCATCTTGTAGATGGCCGGCGTGACATCGGCGGGCTTGCCGGAGAGCTGGTGGATCTCGGGCGTGCCGTACCTGAGGATTTGGTCGGCGGCGCGGATGTCGAGCCACAGGATCCCGTTGCGCAGCGGCGTGCCGTCGGCGGTGAAGGGCGCGAAGGACTCGCGCTGATGCGTGATGCCGAACGCCTTGATGCGTTCCTTCTCGGCAGGGGTCAGTTTGCCCACGGCCTCGCCGACCGCCTCGCGGGTGGAAGTCCACCACTGGCGCGGGTCGTGCTCCCCGAAGCCCTGCTCCGGCGAAAGCAGCGCGATTTCGCGCCTGCCCAGCGAAATGACGTTTCCCTCGACATCGACGATGATCGCCTTGGTGGACGTCGTGGACGAGTCGATGGCTATGACCAGGGGGCCATCGACGCTTGCGGATGCCATGTTTTCTCCTTGAACGGTTGGATCAGCCCTCGCCGCCTGTCAGCTCGGCGTCGGGGTGCTTGCGTGAAAATTCGTAAAGCCGCGCATTGGTTTCGCGCAGATTCTCGTAGAGCCTGTCCTGGATCGCCGACAGCTCGTTGTAGATCTCGTGGTTGGCCATGTTCGGCTCGGTCACGTCGGTGAACCTGGCCATCTTCCGGGCGGCCGTGGCGACGTCGTCGTCGCCGAACACGCCGGTGGAGGCCATCGCGATGACCGCGGCGCCCAGCGCGGAAATCTCCTCCTCCTTGCAGCCGGTGATCGGCAGGCCGATCGCGTCGGTCATGATCTGGCGCCACAGCGGCGAACGCAGCCCGCCGCCCATGCCGCGCACCGCCGTCAGCTTAACCCCGGTCGCCTCTTCCATGGCGTGCAGCGAACGCGACATCTCGATGCAGATCGCCTCCAGAAGCGAGCGGTACATCGAGCCCTTGCCGTGGGTTCCGCGCCAGCCGACGACGGCGCCGCGGGCCACGGGCTCCCAGTAGGGCGACTGAACGGCGTTCCAGTACGGGAGCGTGACGAGCCCGCCGCTGCCGGGGGTTCGGGCCGCTGCCAGAGCCTCCAGCTCCGGGTCGGGCGCTCCGGCCAGCTCCGGCTTGCCGAGCGCCCGCCGGAACCATGTGGCGAGGTAGTTGCCGGAGGATTGCAGGACCTCGAGGATGTACGTGTCCGGGATGCCGCCCGCAAGGGTGCGGTAGACCTGGCCGAACTGGTACTCGGGGGACGTGACGCCGGCGTTCACGGCGGTGCCCATGTTGAGGTAGGCGACGTCGGGGGTGACCGCCGCCGCGCCGACGCCGGCCGCCTGGCCGTCGCCGCAGCCCGCGATGATCGGGATTTCGCCGATCCCCCACTCTTCGGCGACCGACTTCTTCAGCGTGCCGAGGGTTTGCCCGGGCTTGACGAGGTCGGCCATCTGCTCGCGCCGCACGCCCGCGATCTGAAGCAGGCCGTCGTCGTACTCCAACGTCTTGATGTTCGACAGGCTGAGCGAATCGGCGCAGGCGGCCGAATCGACCCACTGGCCCGTCAGACAGAAGGCGATGTAGGCCGAGACCGTGGTGACCTTGTCGGCCTTCGCCAGCGACTCGGGCTCGTTTTCCTTGAGCCAGGCCATTTTGTACAGGCCGGGCGTAACGTCGGCCGGGCGGCCCGAAAGCGCGTGGATCTCGGGCGTGCCGTAGCGCTGAACCTGGTCGGCGGCGCGGATGTCGAGCCACAGAATCCCGTTGCGCAACGGGGTGCCGTCCGCGGCGAAGGGCGCGAAGGACTCGCGCTGATGCGTGATGCCGAAGGCCGCGATGCGCTCCTTCTCGGCAGGGGTCAGTTGAGCGAGGGCCTGGGCGACGGCGTCGCGGGTGGAAGTCCACCACTGGCGCGGGTCGTGCTCGCCGAAGCCCTGCTCCGGCGAAAGCAGGTCGATGTCCTGCCTGCCGAGGGCCAGGACCTTTCCTTCTGTGTCCACGACGATCGCCTTCGTGGCGGTGGTGGACGAATCGATTGC